>Ga0187827_10007882_pt1 | contig 11689 bp, 13 predicted proteins | sample ETNtaG_39_FD_167969 | JGI IMG/M metagenome (GOLD analysis project Ga0187827, IMG submission 167969) | Marine microbial and viral communities from oxygen minimum zone, Eastern Pacific Ocean - ETNP2014_SV_150_PacBio MetaG (Illumina Assembly) | ecosystem: Environmental > Aquatic > Marine > Hypoxic... | reverse complement strand
CCTGGGCGCCGCAAGCCGGCGCCTAGGCGGCGAAAAAGCCCCAGCTGAGAACGGAGAGCAAGGTGAAACGTCGCATCGGTAACTCCGCGATAACTGAAAACCACCGGAATCTAGCGCCAGACGCCGCGTCTTCAAGGGTGGCCAGAGACCAAGCTACCCTCGGATGCGGCTATCCCCTGCCCGGATGAAAAGCCGTGCAGGGGATAGCCGCAAACTTACCGAAATTCTGGTGCCCAGGGGCGGAATCAAACTCCTATTTCATTTTCTTTAATTAAGATAAGCTCTAATAGCTTAATCTTTATTAAACAAATAATAAAAAATAATGCAGCAAACCATAATGGTCCACTAATAAAAGAATTAAATCCAATTATAAAAAAATCTAAATATATTATTCCTAATATAAATTTAGAAATCATTTATTCTACCCCTTTTTGCTCCATACCAGTTCTCTGCTTGGTTTGGTCCACAAGTGTGGTGGCGGTGGTGTTCACTCGTTTCTTTCGACGCCGCGCGTTGTCTCTTCCATGTTGCGGAAGCAAGCAACCGATATTACGCAGTATTTGTCCAGATTAGAAAGGGCGCGTAAATTGAAAAGTTGCGATCCCGGTTGTTGACGGCTTTGAACTTGCTGCCGTCTATGGCAACTCCACGAACCGGCCACAGACCTTGCGGATCGCCGGGTCGTTGTCCTTACGGAAATTGGCAATCGTCTTGTGGTCTGGAACCAGACGACCGGTCAACCATATCACTTCCACGTTGCGTCCCGCTTCGTGTTCCAAGCAACGGTTCGATTGCACCTGGTTCAGATAACCGTAGACGTAAAGCTTCAGAAGAACCGAGGGGTGACAAGAAGGGCGACCCGTCGCCCGAGAATTAACCCGCTCAAAACCAAGACCGCCTAGATTGTGTAATAAGGGGTCAAGTCTTGAATGTTGAATTTCTATTGGTTCAGCTATCGCGCAACCAGCTTCGCCACCGATTGGGCCCCGGAAAGGCGCTCTAGCACGACACCCCCGAGGTTGAAAAACAACGTCATTATACTTGTCCTCTTTCCTGAATCGCGTTACTAACGAGACTGATAAGATTTCCGCCGCGGTGGTTGCAGCCGCGGTTTTTTTGCGGTCTCGGGAAACATAAAAAATAAGAGGTCAATACTTGACCCCCTGTCTTAAGACGGGCGTACATCAAATGCAAAACATGGCATTTTGGAAAAATACCAGCAGGCGTTACAAGATATCCAGATCTCTGCATTGGATTGCGTTCGGCACCATCATCTCGAGTGCCTGGTACGCCTATAACAATATCCTGCTCGCGCCCGAGGATGTGGAAGCCCGCCAAGCAGCCATGACCCAGCATATTGACTGGAGCTGGGTCGCCACCGGAGTGGTGGCCTTGCGCATTGCCTGGCGGTTCTACAGTCGAGGGCCCAGGGATACCAAGCAAGTCTCACCTTTGATCAAGGCCAACAGGGTAGTCAATGTCATGTTGAGGTGGCTGCCGCTGCCGATCACCGTGACCGGCGTCGGCGTCATCTGGGCCGCTGGCCGCGACGTTCTGGCTTTTGGCATTCCGGTGATGAGTGGAGCGGCAGAACGGAGCACCGACCTTCAGGGTACCATGGAAATGGCCCATAGCGGACTGTGGTATTTTCTTACCGCCTTGCTGGTCATGCATATAATCGTCGCCTTGGAGCAATGACCGGATTTAGCTAATAAGGGGACGCCCCGGGTTCGAAAAACACTGTCTTTGAAACTTGTCCTATTTGCTGAATCGCATTACTAACGAAGGTTAGGATTTTCCGCCGCGGTGGTTGCCGCCGCGGTTGATTTTACTGCCTTGGGGGCAAAGGATCAGAGCCATGGCGCGCAACAAGATCGCACTTATCGGGGCCGGCAACATCGGCGGCACCTTGGCCCATCTCGTCGGCCTCAAGGAGTTGGGCGACGTCGTTCTGTTCGACATCGTCCGGGGAATTCCCCAGGGCAAGGCCCTGGACTTGGCTCAGTCCTCACCGATCGAGAATTTCGACGCCGTGGTCAAGGGCGCCAACAGCTATGCCGGCATTCAAAGCGCTAACGTGGTCATCGTCACCGCCGGCATCGCGCGCAAGCCGGGAATGAGCCGCGACGACTTGCTCGCCATCAATACCAAAGTCATGGGGACGGTCGGCGCCGGCATCAAGAAGCATTGCCCCGGCGCCTTTGTCATCTGCATCACCAATCCCCTCGACGCCATGGTCTGGGCGCTGCGCGAGGCCGCCGGCGTGGCCCACAACAAAATCGTCGGCATGGCCGGCGTGTTGGATTCGGCGCGCTTCCGCTATTTCCTCGCCGAGGAACTCAAGGTTTCGGTCGAGGACGTCAGCGCCTTCGTGCTCGGCGGTCATGGCGACACCATGGTGCCGCTTGTCCGCTACTCGACGGTGGCCGGCATCCCGCTCCCCGATCTGATTAAAATGAAATGGACCAGCCAGAAGCGGCTTGACGAAATCGTCCAGCGGGTCCGCGACGGCGGCGCCGAGATCGTCGGCCTGCTGGAAACCGGCTCGGCCTTCTACGCGCCGGCCAGCGCCGCCGTGCAAATGGCCGAATCCTACCTCCGGGACAAAAAGCGGGTGCTGCCCTGCGCCGCCTACTTGCGCGGCGAATACGGGGTCAGGAATCTGTTCATCGGCGTTCCTTGCGTCATCGGCGCCAAGGGCGTCGAGAGGATCGTCGAGATCAAGATGGACAGGTCGGAAAAGGCCCGCTTCAACAAATCCGTGCGCGCCGTGCAAGGCCTGATCACCACCGTCAAGAAACTCAAACGCCGAGCCGCCAAGATCCCGGCAAAGAAAGCCCCGGCCGGCAAACGTCGCTCGAAGCGCCGCAAATGAACATTCACGAATACCAAGCCAAACAGTTGCTCGCCAAATACGGCGTCGCCGTGCCCCGGGGCGGCGTCGCCTATAACGCGCCGGAAGCCGAGAACGTGGCCAAGGATTTGGGGGGACCCCTATGGGTGGTCAAGGCGCAGATCCACGCCGGTGGACGCGGCAAGGGCGGCGGCGTCAAAGTAGTCAAATCGGTGGAAGAGGCGCGCCATACCGCCGACCACATCCTCGGCATGAACCTCGTCACCCATCAAACCGGGCCCGGGGGCAAGGAGGTCAAGCGCGTTTACATCGAGGAAGGCTGCGACATCGCCCGCGAGCTTTATCTGGGCATCCTCCTCGACCGGGTTTCCGCCCGGATCACCTTCATGGCCTCCACCGAGGGCGGCATGGAAATCGAGGAGGTGGCCGCCAGGACGCCGGAAAAAATCATCAAGGTGGCCATCGACCCGGCCACCGGCATGCTCCCCTACCATGCCCGCAAAATCGCTTTTTGCCTTAACCTGGAAGGCAGGCAGGTAAAGGCGGCGGTGAAGTTCATGATCGCTATCTACAACGCCTTCACCGGGCTGGACGCCAGCCTGATCGAGATCAATCCCCTGGTCGTCACCAATGGCGGCAACGTGGTGGCGCTCGACGCCAAAATGAACTTCGACGACAACGCCCTGTTCCGCCACCCCGACATCGCCGAGCTCCGCGACGAGGACGAGGAAGACCCCGCCGAATTAGAGGCCGCCCGGCACGACCTCAATTACATCAAGCTGGACGGCAATATCGGCTGCATGGTCAACGGCGCCGGGCTGGCCATGGCGACCATGGACATCATCAAGCTGCATGGCGGCGATCCGGCCAATTTCCTCGACGTCGGCGGCGGCGCCAACAAGGAACGGGTCGCCACCGCGTTCAAGCTGATCCTTTCGGACGCCAATGTGGAAGCCATTCTCGTCAACATCTTCGGCGGCATCATGCGCTGCGACATCATCGCCGAGGGCGTGGTGGCGGCGGCCCGCGAGGTCAGCCTCGATGTCCCCTTGGTGGTCCGCCTGGAAGGCACTAATGTGGAAAAGGGCAGGAAGATTCTGGGCCAGTCGGGCTTGCCCATCGTATCGGCGAGTGATCTCGGCGACGCCGCCGGCAAGGCCGTCAAGGCCGCCCGCGAGGCCGCCTGATGGCGATCCTCGTCAATTCGCAAACCAGGGTCATCTGCCAGGGCTTCACCGGCGCCCAGGGCACCTTCCATTCAGAGCAGGCGATCGCTTACGGGACGCGGATGGTCGGTGGCGTCACGCCGGGGAAGGGCGGCTCGACGCATTTGGATTTGCCGGTCTTCGACACCGTCGCCGAGGCCGCCCGGAAAACCGCCGCCGATGCTTCCGTAATATTCGTGCCGCCGCCTTTCGCGGCCGACACCATCCTGGAGGCCATCGACGCCGGGCTGGCGCTGGTCGTCTGCATCACCGAAGGCATCCCGGTGCTCGACATGGTCCGCGTCAAAAGGGCGCTCAAGGACTCGGCGACCCGGCTGATCGGCCCCAACTGTCCCGGCATCATCACCCCGGGTGAATGCAAGATCGGCATCATGCCGGGCCATATCCACGCCGGCGGCAAGATCGGCATTGTGTCGCGTTCCGGGACCCTCACATACGAAGCGGTTGCCCAGACCACGTCGGTCGGCCTCGGCCAGTCCACCTGCATCGGCATCGGCGGCGACCCCGTCAACGGAACCAGCTTCGTCGATTGCATCGAGATGTTTTTGGCCGACGACAAAACCGAAGGCATCGTCATGATCGGAGAGATCGGCGGCTCGGCGGAGGAAGAAGCCGCCGAAGTCGTCAAATCGGCGTCGAGGAAAAAACCGGCGGTCGGGTTCATCGCCGGACTGACGGCCCCTCCGGGGCGGCGCATGGGCCATGCCGGGGCGATTATTTCCGGCGGCAAGGGCAAGGCGGGGGATAAAATCGAGGCCTTGAAAAGCGCCGGCATCAGGGTTGCCGATTCGCCGGCCGATATCGGCGACGCCATCTTAGCGGCGCTACGCGGATAAACGCTCTTTCAAAGAGTCATTGAACGCTTGCCCATTGATGCGAATACATAAATGATCGGATAGGCTCTTAACCAATTGGGGGCGAAATCGCGGATAAGCAATCCGCTCTTTCGCCACAGCCATGGCAACGACGGCCGACTCTTTTCCTGGCGGGCCTGCCACGCCCACCAGGAACTTTACGAGGCCGTCAAGGAGGCGGCCCTGACGGTGGACGGGTGGGCCATCCATATCTAACATATAAAGTCTTGGGGTCTAGGAAATTCGATGTTCGAAATGCTTGCCGAAAGCAAGGGGAAAGCGGTCGGCATCCGCGCCGAGGGATGGCTCACCGACGCCGACTACAAGGAATTCCTGCCCGGGCTGGAAGAGCTCATCCGCCGCCACGGGCGCATCCGCCTGCTCGTCGACATGGAGGGCCTAGAGGGTTGGGAAATCCATGCCGCCTGGGACGATTTCACCTTCGGCATGACCCATTGGAACCATTTCGAACGGATGGCCCTGGTCGGCGATAAAAAATGGGAGGAGGTGGCGGCCAAGGTTACCAACCTTCTTATGCGCGGCGAGACCCGTTTTTTCGCCACCTCCGAAAAGGACGCCGCCTGGGCGTGGATCAAGGAATAGGCGATCACCGAGGAACGTCTCGCCGCTTCACAATTCCCCCAGCCATCGACGACCCGCCTTACCCGTTCCCTTAACCGTGGCACCAACTCGGCCTCGAACCAGGGATTTTTCTTCAGCCAGCCGCTGTTGCGCCAACTCGGATGCGGCAAGGGCAGGAAGCGGGGCAGGTATTGGCGCCACTCCCTGACCGTCTTGGTCATCGTCTTTTTGCCGCCGTCGGGTAAGTAAAAGGCTTGCGCGTAGGAGCCGATAAGCAAAGTCAGCTTGATTTTGGGAAGCGCCGCACCGATCAAGGGATGCCGGTTTCGTGGACCCGTGTTCCCGGTGCCTGGCCGACAATGAGCAGGCGGGCCCCGGCGGCGGCCCTCAAGACCGGCCGTGGCGGGTGCGCCAGACGCGCCGCGCAGAGAGTGCAAGCGCGGGCGCTGGCGAGAAGGGTTTCCAGTTCGGAAGTTTTCATTTCGGTTCGTGAATTTATTTGCAACAGGTCCACAAAACCAAGCCCCATATGCCAAAATCCCCTCGCAGAGGGGAATGCGCGTTAAACCGGAAAGGTTGCGCCGCCAATAGGCGCGCCGCATAATGCCCCGAGAGCGAATTCACGCGAATAGGCTCTAGCGGGGCGACATCTTTAAGCCGGAAGGACGAGGCATGCAAACCAGCAAGCGTATTCTCGACGACTTGGCGAAGGTCGCCAGCGGCACCGCCTCGGTGTTCGCCGGCATCAAGAACGAGATCGAAACCTTGGTCCGTCAGCGCCTCGAGCACGCGCTCTCGGACCTGGACGTGGTTCCCCGTGACGAGTTCGAGGCCGTCAAGGCGGTCGCCGCCAAGGCCCGCTCCGAACAGGAGAAGTTAGCCAAGAAAGTCGCCCGCCTGGAAACCTTGCTGAATGCCAAAACGAGCGCCGGTGCTCAAGGCAAAAGCAAAAGAGGCGCCGCCAGACCAGCCTCCCGAGCCAGGCCGGCGGCCCGGCCTAAGAAAACTTCCCGAAGACCCGCCCGGCAAAAAAAATAGCCCTCTGTTTCGCCGCTCCCAGCCATCCTTGTCAGGGATGGCCCCTGCCCGGTTTTGGCATGCCCAGGACGCGGACGGGAGAGCGCGCCGGTGCCACATTCATATCAGCATGGAAAGACTTCAAGCGGGTGGCGGCTGCCGCCAAGGTTGCCTTGCCCATTGAAGAGCGGGTTGCCGGGATAATGTTATCCACAACAAGGGAGAGCTTCACCCTCTTCCCCCTCTTGCCATCGGTGGCGGATTTTGGCAGTCTACATATAGTAAATGAGAGAAGGATTTACTCTATATGTCGGCATATACACAATATATGGCGAAAGGTTCTCCGCCCCATTTCACGGTTTTTTACCGAATCTTTCAGAAAATTTAGGCATGACGGGCATCGGTCTTTCCTGCGAACCCTTGGCCGGCCACCCGCTCGATGTCATCGAGCGGATCGCCGACGAACATGAGTGGATCTTCGATCGCCGCAGCGACAAGGAAATGGCCGCCCAGGCGCCGGGCCGCTGGTGCGACTACAGTCTATTTTTCGCCTGGAACGAAAAGGTCGGCGCCATGCATTTCACCTGCGCTTTCGACATGCGGGTGCCGCCGGAGCGGCGCGCCAGCTTGTACGAGCTTCTTGCCCTCGTCAACGAACGGATGTGGCTTGGCCATTTCACCATATGGGACGACGAGGGACTGCCCATGTTCCGCCACGCCATGCCGTTGCGCGGTGCCCATGGGCCGTCGGCGGAGCAAATGCACGATCTGGTCGACACCGCGATCCTCGAATGCGAACGTTTCTTCCCCGCCTTTCAGCACGTCATCTGGGGCGGCAAGTCGGCGGCGGACGCGGTTGCGGCGGCGATCATCGACACCGTCGGCGAGGCTTGAGAGCCTATCCGTTGAGCACCCCGCTACTACTGGCCGGCTGCGGCAGGATGGGCGGCGCCCTTCTCGAAGGGTGGCTTGATCGCGGTTTCGAGCCCGGGATGATCAAAATTGTCGAACCCGACGCCACCATCGCCGCCGCCCGTGGCCAGCGCCACGGTATCGCCGCCCATCCCGACCCCGACGCCATCGGCGCCGATTTTAGCCCCCAAGTCGTGGTCTTCGCGGTCAAGCCGCAGAACATGGACGCCGTTGCCCCCGCCTATTGCCACTTCGCCGGCCCCGGCACCGTTTTCCTGTCGATCGCCGCCGGCAAGACATTGGGCTATTTCGAGAACCAGCTTGGGCCTCGGGCGGCCATCGTCCGGGCCATGCCCAATACGCCGGCGGCGGTGCGCCGGGGGATCACCGTCGCCTGCCCGAACGCACGGGTAACGGCGGAGCAAAAACATCTCTGCGGCGAACTGCTGTCAGCGGTCGGCGAAGTGGCCTGGATTGCGGATGAAAGCCTGCTTGACGCGGTGACGGCGCTTTCCGGCAGCGGCCCGGCTTATGTTTTTCTTTTGGCCGAATGCATGGCCCAGGCCGGAATCGAGGCCGGCCTGCCAGAGGGGCTGGCCAACCAACTGGCCCTGGCCACCGTGTCGGGCTCGGGCGAGCTCTTGCGCTTGGCGGACGAGCCGCCGGAAGTCCTGCGCCAAAACGTCACCAGTCCCGGCGGCACCACGGCGGCGGCCTTGCGGGTGCTGATGGCCGAGGACGCCTTTCAGCCATTGCTAAGCAAAGCTATTGCCGCCGCCGCCAGACGCTCCCGCGAACTGGCCGGCTGAAGCCCGGCCCATCGGCAAGCCTTGCAACGCCGTCCTAGGGGTACAATTTAGATAATATAGGCCACTCGCCTGGTAAAATTGGACAGGTCCGCGCCGATGACCGCGCAAGGCACCGGCCTTGGCAAAAGCCGGTTATGACGCGCCATTTGGCGAATACCTTGCAAACAAGCCCGCGAGAGCGTCCAATCATGGCGAGGACGGTTTCCAAACGGCATTCCGGGGAGGCAGACCCATGGTACGCAAAACCAACAGAAAGCCCCGCAAGGGTGCCGGTGGCGGCGACGGCGACGCCATTGCGCGGCAAATCATCACCGCCGCTCTCGGGCTTTCGGCGAGCCAAGGCTGGCGCGTTCTTTCCCTCGCCGCCATCGCTGAAGAGGCCGGGGTCTGCTTGGCCGAACTTCACCAGGCCTTTGCCTCGAAAACGGCTATTCTTGCCGGCTTCCTCGGCACCATTGACGCCCAGGTCCTGGCCGCCGGCAAGGGCGACGCCGACGAGGACCCGCGCGATCGTCTGTTCGACGTGCTGATGCGCCGCTTCGACGCCCTCAATCCCCATAAGGCGGCGCTCGACGCCATTTTGCCGGAGACCCTCTTCGATCCGGCGGCGGCGCCCGTTCTGGCTCCCCGACTCATTTGTTCCATGGCCTGGATGCTGGAGGCCGCCGGCCTGTCGTCGGCGGGGCTCGGCGGGAGGCTCCGCGCCAATGGCTTGGCCTTGGTCTATCTGAACGCCCTGAGAGTATGGCTCGGCGACGACAGCCCGGACATGGGCAAGACCATGGCGGCCCTGGACAATGGGCTGCGGCGGGCGGAATGGCTGGCCCGGCTATGCTGCCCCGGGCCAGGGCGCGGCGAGACGGCTTCCGCCGACGCCAGCGGCTGATACCAAGGTTCGATCATTTTACCTTCAGCACGACGATCATGTTGGCGCTCCGAGCGCGTGGCAAAGACATAGCCGATGGTCAACATCCGCATCATCAGTTCAGGATCAATCGAGGGGCGACCCGTATGGCTGTAATAGGGAGCCAACTCTCCATGCAGCCAAATCAGATAGAGAACCACGTCGGTCTTACGCACCAAATGACCGAATTACGGTGAATTACGGTGACAGTTTACTTTACTCTTCAAAAGCTACAGGGACGGCTCCGAAGCGTTTAAACCCCCAGACCTTAAAGAAAATATATCCAAAAACAGTCAACACGACCGTCGCCAAATATCCGATCAAAACCTCAGTTCCATGGAAACGTTCGTACACTGCCAAGACCCAAAGCGGTCATTCTGATTCGGAAATACTTAAACATCAATACCAGCATGATGGTGAACGGAAAACTCTGTCCAGAATCTCGATAACGGACATGAGAAATACGGGCTAAGACCTAATCCAGTCCTTCAGAGTCTCGTGCTCGAAGATCATCTCCTCCTGGAGCGTCAGGGTTTGTCCCGCCCCGGCCTCCCGGGCCCGTTCGTACATAGCGTGGGCGATGGAGATGTCCGTATAGGCGAGCCCCACGGCGTTGAAATAGCAGCGCTCCTCGGCGCTCTCGCGCCCCGGCTTGGAGCCATTCACCAGTTCCGGCAGGTCGGCATGAAGGTCGTCGTCCGTCATCTCGCCGTCCTTGTACATACGGCTCAGGGTCTGGGTCCGGTGCTTCACCGTTTCCCAGTCGTCACAGACGATTTTGTTGCATTGCTTGGCGACGGCGTATTCGTCCTCCCATCCGCCGACGTGGCTATAGAAGGCGCCGGGCTTCATCCAGGCGGCTTTCAGGAGCGGCGCCTGGACGCCGGTGGCGGTGACCAGGATATCGGCCTCGCCCATGGTTCTTTCGCCATCGCCCCGGGTCCCTTCGAAATCAAGGTCGGGAAAGAGGGCCGACATCTCGGCGATAAAGGAGTTCTCCTTGTCCGGCGTCTCAGCGGAAACCCGGCAGATTTCGAGCCCCGGGCGCACCGTCTTCATGGCCACCAGATGCATCTTCGCCTGCTCACCAGCGCCGATGAAGCCGATGATTCTGGAATCCTCGCGCGACAGGTACCGCGCCGCCAGGCCGCCCATGGCACCGACACGGATGTTGGAGGCCAGGGTCCCCTCCATGAAGGCGATGGGGAAGCCGGTCTCGATCTCCGACAGGATCAGCACCGCTGACAGGTTCTGTTTGCCGTGCCTGACCGGGTTGGGCGGAAAGACCGAAACCCACTTCGCGCCGCAGACCCTTTCCGGCAGCAAGGTCGACGGCAGGCAGTTGATCCGCTCCTGGGTCTCGTCGTTGAATACCTGGACGATCTTCTCGGGAAACAGGATATCCCCGGCGGCAAAGCCCAGCATGCTCCTCTCGGCGGCATCCATGGCCAAGTTGATGTCCAGGCAGCCGGACTTAAGCAAGTCTTCCTGCGAGAGATAGAGAAATTCGATCTTATGGGGTTTCATTCGCGGGGGAACTCCTTTTTCTCGGCCTTTCTTGGAGCCAAGGTAAGACCTTATGATTTAGGGCTTTCTGGACTACGCAACATCATAGGACACCCGTTCCTTAAATTCCTAATCCAGGGGTCGCGGGCTCAAATAGCTCGCCGCGGCTTTCCTCCCCTCCGCGGCCTCGGCGTTTAATTTAAAGCAATGGACGCCGAGGGAAAAAAAGACCCGCTTGACGCGGGCCTTGCCTGGAAAACTTGGAGCCTATTTAGGCCGCTTTCTTTTCAAGAGCTTTTTTGACGCGCCGCTTGAGACGGAGCGCTTCCGTTGTCAGCTTGCCCTGGCGGGTGGCAAGAAGATAGGCGTCAATCCCGCCCTTCGATTCGATGCTGCGTAATGCATGGGCGCAAATCTTCAGCCGCACGGTCTTGCCCAAGGCGTCGCTGAGAATCGAGACCACCTGTAGATTGGGAAGGAAGCGCCGCCGCGTTTTGTTGTGAGCGTGGCTGACGTTGTTGCCGGTTTGCACGCCCTTGCCGGTGATGCCGCAACGTCTTGCCATCGGATCTGTCCTTTTTTAACGAATCAACGGTGCCGCGTGATCAAGCCCCGGGACGGCGGTTTGTAAGGGACGGGACCCCATCCGTCAAGGTGAAAGGGCGCGCCGGGCATCGCCGGCGCGCCCTGGTTACGATTAGGCTAAATGCCGTTCAGGCGGCCTTATCGGTGACCGATCCGACCAGTTGCTTGGCTTTTCTGGCCAATGAAGCCACCGGGCCGGCTTTGATTTCGATCTTGCGCGGCTTTAATTCCTCGGGAACCTCGCGTTCGAGATCGACGTGCAAAATGCCGTTTTCAAGGTTGGCGGCAAGGACGTTGATGTGGTCCGCGAGATCAAAGCCAAGACGGAACGAACGCCCGGCGATACCGTGATGAATGTAAGCCCTTTCGTCATTGGCGCCCGTCACCTTGCCGGTGATGGCGAGGCTGTTGTCCTTGACGGTCACATCGAGAGCATCCTC
>Ga0187827_10007881_pt1 | contig 11690 bp, 11 predicted proteins | sample ETNtaG_39_FD_167969 | JGI IMG/M metagenome (GOLD analysis project Ga0187827, IMG submission 167969) | Marine microbial and viral communities from oxygen minimum zone, Eastern Pacific Ocean - ETNP2014_SV_150_PacBio MetaG (Illumina Assembly) | ecosystem: Environmental > Aquatic > Marine > Hypoxic... | reverse complement strand
TAATTATACGTTCAAAAGCAGCATCATCATCTCGATTATTAATGAGACGCATATAAGCTAGCGCATCTTTGATTTCTTGGCGTTCGAAAAAACGCTGACCACCGTAAATACGATAAGGTAACTGCCCTTGTAATAAGGCTTCCTCTAATAAGCGTGATTGTGCATTAGAACGATATAGAATCGCCACTTGGTCTAATTTACCACCGTCATCACGCCACTGCTTGATTCTTCCGGCAATAAAACGTGCTTCATCTATCTCATTAAAGGCGGTATAAATAGAGATTTTCTCACCCGCCTTATCGTCAGTCCAAAGCTCTTTACCTAAACGGTTATTGTTATTGTTGATCAGTTGGTTAGCGGCATTTAATATGTTGGCCGTTGAACGATAATTTTGCTCTAAACGAATAGTTTTACTGTGCTCAAATTCACGGGTAAAACGCTCAATATTTTCAATACGTGCACCACGCCAACCATAAATAGACTGATCATCATCGCCCACAATCATCACTTTAGACTGTGCTTGCCCTAACATGGTTAACCACGCATATTGAATGGCATTGGTATCTTGAAATTCATCTACTAAAATATGAGCGAAACGTTGCTGGTAATGTGCTAATAATTCAGGATTATTAAGCCATAACTCATGGGCTCGCAGCAATAATTCCGCAAAATCAACTAAACCAGCACGATCGCAAGTTTCTTGATAGGCTTGATACACTTTAACAAACAATGCCTCACTAGGATCAAACTGGGCGTCAATGTGTTGCGGCCTTAAGCCTTCATCTTTTTTACCATTGATATACCAAACAAACTGTTTTGCTGGCCATTTTTTCTCATCGAGCTCTAGTGAACGAATAATTCGTTTGATTAAGCGTAATTGATCATCACTATCAAGCACCTGAAAGCTTTGAGGTAATTTAGCCTCTTGAAAATGCATACGCAATAAGCGATGTGCTAAACCATGGAAAGTACCAATCCACATACCATGGGTATTACCGCCAACCGTTTGCTCAACTCTGGCGCGCATTTCTGCTGCTGCTTTATTGGTAAAGGTCACGGCCAAAATGGAATGAGGAGCAGCCTTTTCGACTTTCATCAACCACGCAATACGTTGCACTAGCACACGTGTTTTTCCCGAGCCTGCACCAGCAAGTACCAGCATATTTTGTAATGGCGCTGCAACAACTTCACGTTGTTTATCATTGAGGGAGTCGAGTAATTCAGAAACGTCCATTGGAGAAACCTTATCAAATTTTATCTGCTAAATGGTTATTAACATTTGCTAGTATAACCGCAAAAAAACTGTTTTTATATACAGCCTTTGTTTTTAGCTCGATTAGGAAGTGAGTAATTCATTAAGTTGGCTAATTTGTGATAACTCTATATGCGGCAAGATATTTATCGGCTTACCAACATCATAGCAAGACAACCAAGCCGCCTGACAACCTGCATTTAGTGCACCTTGAATATCTGATTGCCCACAATCACCTACATGCAAAAGTTGTTTTGGCTCTATAGCTAACTGTTTACAGGCCAGTTCAAACATATCTGCTGCGGGTTTTTGTCTTAATAACTCACCATTTTTCTGCCAACCTGCGTGATAAATATATTGAAAAAACTGATCGATACCTAAAGCTTTGGTATCCACGTTACCGTTGCTAATGGCCACCAAAGGAAAGCACTGACTTAACTGAGATAACAATCTTATACTGGACTCCGGCACAGAAAAACCACTACGCAAACAAATAAAGTAATCAAGCGCCGCTTGTGCCATGTTGGCCGCAGTTTGAGGGCTATAACCTAACGCCTCTATGCCCAATTGATAAGCAACAAAGCGAATCCTAACAACATCATGCTTTAATTCAGGCTGTTTAGTAATAGCTTGTTTACGAAAATAAAACCAAAATTTATGAGTAAAACCATCATGGTTTTTGGGTAACGTATGAAGCTTGTCACCTAGTGTTTGAGAAAAATAGGCGATCATTTTTTTTTCAATGGCCACCATAATCGGTTTATTGCTATATAAGTTATCATCTAAGTCAAAACTAATAGCCTTAATCGGTGATAAACGGCGATAAAATTTCACGTACTTAGCTCTTTGTTAGAGTGATAACTGTTGCTGAAGGAGCTTAGCGACTAGGCGTTTAAACTGATTTAATAACAACGTGTCCATGCGAGGATCAAAGTGATGGGCATCCTCACTACTAATCGCGATAAAACCGAGCTCTTGATTTTCATGGACTAATTTTATTAAAACGACTGAGCCAGTATTACTTTGATTAAAAATTAGTTGTTGCTCACTTTGTTGCAAACGACCAAAATAATAAGCATTGTTAGTCAATCTATTTTGCATCACACCTAAACAGTCATTGGTGGCAAGACTGTCATGTTTGATATCAACGTCTTTCACCAACCACAGTTTAAAGGCAGATAAAGATAATAATTTAGTTGTCGCTTGCGCTAAACAATCAAGTAACTCTTCGGTCGATTGACAATCAATTAAACGAATGTATAAGTCGCTATACAACATGAATAAATTTTCATTATGACTAGCAACTGACATTAACTGGGTAATTTCATCTTCCAAGCTATGCACTTTTTGTCTGAGCTGTTGCTGTTGCCTTTCAACTAAAGACACTGTACCTCGATATGTATCTGATAATCTTAAAGCCGTGATTAACTCGCTATTACGCTCAAAAAAGTCAGGGTTATCTTGTAAAAAAGTAGCTACTAACTCATCGGTTAGCGGTAGGTCATCAGTATTTACTATTGTTTGTTTTCTCGTCATTAAAATTCTTCTTTATGTATTTTATTTATTGGTAGTTAAATAGATATTTGCCCGTCAAAAACATGCTCTGCAGGGCCTGACATTTTCACTGGATGACCAGGGCCTTTCCAATAAATTCTTAATTTACCACCAGGTAGTTCAACGGTTACTTGTCTTCCCAGTTTTTTTTGTATTTGACCAACAACCACGGCGGCACATGCGCCACTACCACAGGCAAGCGTTTCTGCACTGCCGCGCTCATAAACCCTCAACTTGATTTGGTTAGTAGCTACAATTTCCATAAAACCAACATTCGCATGCTTTGGAAAACGCTCATGTAACGAGAGCTCTTTACCTAAACGCTCAACGGGCGCAATTAACACATCATCTACCGTCACAACACAGTGTGGATTTCCCAATGAAACAGCACCACAAAGCACGGTTTCTGTTTCACTACGTAAAATATATGTGCCTTCTGTTTTTTGTGCAGTAAAGGGGATTTTACTCGGCTCTAATTGCGGTACAGGCATAGTCACTGAAATATTACCATCGCGCTCTACATAGAGCGTCATTTTTCCAGACGCGGTAGAGACTCTAATTTTATTTTTTGTGCATAAGCCCTTCATACGAACAAAACGGGCAAAACATCGAGCCCCATTACCGCATTGACTCACTTCACTGCCGTCAGCATTAAATATACGATAATGAAAGTCTAAGTCGGGATCATAGGGCGGTTCAACAATTAGGAGCTGATCAAAACCGATACCAAAATTTCTGTCGGCTAATTTGGCAATTTGATCATTAGACAAAAACACATTTTGAGTGACATTGTCTAACATCATAAAGTCATTACCTAAACCGTGCATCTTAGAAAAATTAACTAGCATTATGGTGACTTCTTCTTTGTACTTTCATCGGCTTTTTCAGGCTTTTCTTCTAGCATAGGTTGTGTTTTTTCAGCCTCTTTAGGATGATATAAATCTCCTTTGGCGCCACAGGAAGACACCAGCGGTATCATTGATAGAGAGAATAGGAAAAATAAAATACGTTTAATATTGTTCATCTTTTACTCATGATGTGTTGTTTTCGTCATGAAAGTCGTTTAAATCAAGTTTTTTAACCCAACTAAATTGGTTTAAAGACCTATATAATTGCTATTATACGCATATGTTTATCAACAATTATACAAACAATGTTAAGCTATGCTTGATAAAGTTTTAAAAGGATAAACAATGAACGATAGCCAATACAACTTACTTGCAGATGAATTATTACTTGCCGTTGAAGAGGCAATTGAAGATTGTGGTGTAGATATTGATTATGAAGGTGCCAGTGGTCTATTAACACTCGCCTTTAAAAATAACACCAAAATAATTCTCAATAAACAAGCACCATTACAAGAAGTATGGGTTGCAACAAAATACAATGGTCATCATTTTGCCTTTGCTCATGCACAATGGATAGATAAACGTGGCGGCGATGAATTTTGGCAATTCTTATCAACTGCCGTAAGCAAACAAGCTGAAACTGAAATTACACTTTTAGCAGAATAAATGACTCCCTTGGGAACAAGACACATGACAACAGTACGAATAGCCACACGTAAAAGCGCACTAGCATTATGGCAAGCAGAATATGTAAAAGCACAATTAGAGCACTTTCATCCGAATATTAACGTTGTGCTAGTCCCCATGACAACCAAGGGTGATGTTATTTTAGATACACCATTAGCTAAAGTAGGTGGTAAAGGCCTGTTTGTCAAAGAGCTTGAAGTCGCTATGCTAGAAAATCGTGCCGATATTGCGGTGCATTCAATGAAAGACGTGCCAGTAGATTTTCCACAAGGACTTGGTTTAGAAGTGGTTTGCCCACGTGAAGATCCTCGAGATGCTTTTGTTTCCAATGCCTTTGCTAAGCTTTGTGATTTACCTGAAGGTGCTGTAGTTGGTACATCAAGCTTACGCCGCCAATGCCAATTAAAAGCAAAGCGTCCTGATTTAATCATTAAAGACTTACGTGGTAACGTAAATACTCGCCTTAGAAAGCTCGATGAAGGCCAATACGATGCCATTATTTTAGCATCTGCAGGTCTTATTCGCTTAGCAATGGCTGAACGCATTGCTGAATTTATAGAACCTGAAGAGATGCTGCCAGCTAACGGGCAAGGTGCTGTTGGTATTGAGTGTCGCACTGATGATGACAGCATTAAGATGTTATTAGCGCCACTTGAATGTATGACCACTCGCTATAGAGTCTTAACGGAGCGTGCCATGAACAAAGCACTTGAAGGCGGCTGCCAAGTGCCTATTGCAAGCTACAGTATTGTTTCAGAAGATGGCAAAGAAATCCACCTACGTGGCCTAGTAGGCGCTATTAATGGTAGTAAATTAATTGAAAGCGAAATAAGCGGCCCCGTTGAGCAAGGTGAAGCACTAGGTAACATACTCGCACAAGAGCTATTGAGTCTCGGAGCCGACAAAATACTAAAAGAGGTTTATGCACAAACCAATGCTGACAACCAATAATGTCAACAAGCTTAATGTATTAATTACGCGCCCTGAAAAAAAAGCACAACAGCTTGCCTTGTCACTACAACAACAAGGCATACTGTGTGTTAACCAACCCCTATTTGATTACCATCCGCTGGCAAATGCCAACCAATGCAAAAGTGTATTAACACAAGTTGATATCGTTATTTTTGTTAGTGTTGCTGCCGTTGAATTTGCCAACAAAGTCCTATCAGCAGGCAATTGGCAATATCAACATATTTTTGCCGTAGGAAGAGCCACTCAAAAAGCACTTGAGCAACTAGGGATCAAAAAAGTTCATGTGCCAAGGCAAGAAAGTAGCGAAGGTTTACTCGCTCTCCCTTTACTCAATGATAAATTAAGCCAACAACAAGTAACTATTGTACGTGGCAATGGTGGTCGTGAGCATTTAGCTGACACCATCACTAGTCGTGGCGCCAGTGTTAACTACCTTGAAAGCTATCAACGAGTTTGGCGAACATTGCCCAAAGATATCAGTAAACAATGGTATGAACAGGAAATAAATTGTATTGTCATTACCAGTAACGCTATATTAACAAAGCTTGCAGAAATATTAGCAATATTCGATCCCTCAAGCACTGATACAGCCACTCTTCACTGGCTAAATAATTGCACTTGGTTGGTTGTCAGCACACGCATCGCTAAAACAGCAAAGCGATTAGGGTTTAAGCATGTGTTCACAAGTTCAGGTGCTAGCGATGAACAAATTTGTTTAGCATTAACAACGCTGTCCAGTAATAATTAAAAACGCATTCAAAACGGAATGAGAAGATGACCGAAAAAAAAACGCCATTAGTTGAACAAAAAGCCAAAATTCCCGAGGCGGACACCTGCACAAATAAGGTCCATGATAAATCCAACGCAATCAAAAAAGAGCTCCCTACAAAACATCACAGAGCTAAAAGCAACAAACTCGCTATTGTGGCTATCATCATTTCACTCGCGGCACCAATCGGGCATCATGCTTGGCAAACACATCAAAAACAGCAACTTACAGAGGAGATGACAGAAAAAATCAGCCAGAAAAGTACTGAAGTGCTTAGCCAAGTACAGGCTAAGCTGCAAAAAAAAATGACACAACAACAAAATAATTTCAACAAACAGCTACGCGAAGTTAAAGAGCAAACGGAGAATAGCAATCAGGCTACAATCACTCAATTAACGCAAAAAATCGCTCAACTAGATCATAGTATTCAACAGCGTCAACCCAGTGATTGGCTCACTCATGAAGCAGAGTATTTAATTAGAATTGCGGCGAGAACCTTATGGTTAGAGCACAATACTACTGCGGCAATAGGTCTGCTCATGGATGCCGACAATCGCTTATCCGAATTAAACAATCCAACATTGTTACCTGTTAGAGAATTAATACATCAAGACCTAAACACTCTAAAATTAATGCCTGTATTGCAAACAGATGAGGTTATTTTGTCATTGATGTCGATGGCTAAAGAAGTTAATGGCTTGCCTTTAGCGGTAGAGGAATTAGGTAAAAAACCCGAAAACAGTCAAATACTTGAACTCTCTGATGATGTGAGTGATTGGCAAAGTAATTTAAGCAAAACTTGGCGAAAATTTCTCAATGACTTTATTCGTGTTCGCCAACGCTCAGGTAACATTGAGCCACTTATTTCACCTGAACAACATAAAAATTTAAAACAAAATTTACGCCTAAAAATCCAATTAGCGTTATGGGCAGCAAGCGAACGCAAAGGTGATATTTATCGTCAAGCTTTGGAAGATGTTGAGTTGTGGCTTCATGAGTTTTTTGCAATGAACAAGCAACAAAATCAACAGTTCTTACAATCTTTACAACAGTTAAAAACACAAACTGTTAGTTTTAATTACACAACGAAGTTAGCCTCTTTATCAGCAATCAGAGCCGCTTTAACACCAAAAACCACACCATTAATAACAGAAAAAGCAGCCACTGAGATCAGTGTGGACGAACAAAAAAAGCTAGAGGATCTAGAACAAAACAAAATAAAAAAAACATATGGTGATTTTAATAAAGAGGGCAATTTATGATCCGCTTCATTGTTTTCATCGCCTTGTTCTTTGCCGTATTAGCATTAAGCCCTCTTTTACTAGAAGAGCCTGGCTATGTCTTAATCTCATTTGGACGTAGTATTTTTGAACTTACAATCTACGCAGCTATTTTTTGGCTCACTGCAATACTACTCATAGTATTTTTGGCCTATAAATTACTCCATGGTGGTTTTAAGGTAAGTGTTAAGGCTTGGCACAAGGTTGCCTTTGCCGGAAGAAGACGTGGTATAGCTAATTTCAATAAAGGTCTGGCTGCCTACATGCTCGAAGACTATCAGAGCGCAGAACAGTTATTTGCTAAAAGTGCCGAGCCCGCTAAACGCCAACAAAGTGCCTATTTACTAGCTGCTGCTAGTTCCGCAAAACAAAAACTCGATGCCAAGACTAACCATTATTTAGTTTTGCTGGAGCAAGAAACTGTCAAGTTTGACAAGACTAATTTAGCAAGTCTGATTGTTAAAATAAAATTACTAATGAACCAAGCAAGAACAGAAGCTTATGAAAAATCCCGTGCTTTACTTGATGATAATCATCAACTCATAGGGCACGATTCACGCTTATTATCGCTAGAAATAGATTTATGCTTGGTTGAAAAACGCTACCAACAGGCAGTAGATCATTTAGTGATTGCACGCAAAGATAAAACAATTTTAGATGACAAGATTCAACAATGGGAAACAACGGCATTCTATGGTGTGTTTACTGATATTATTCACCAGCAAGACCAATCACATTTAGAGACTTATTGGCACTCTATTGCTCGTAAGGTTAAACAACGTGAATCAACTCTTTTTGCCTATTGTCAGGTACTTGCAGAGCAAAACATAACTGAGCCATTAACTAAGTTAATCACGCCAATACTCAAAAAGCAGCCTAACACCCGTTTTCTTAAGCAACTGCGATCACTGCCAATCAAGCAGAGTGAACCGTTAATTGCGATTGTACAAAAGCATTTGCATAGTGATGCTCACAATGCAAAGTGGTTAAGTTGCTTAGGTCACTTAGCGCTGATGAGTGAGCAATGGTCAATGGCAGTAAAAGCCTTTAGAAGTTTATTAAAGCTTGAACAAAACCAACAAGAAAAACAGTATGACCAACAAGATTTAAAAGCACTAGCTATAGCATTATCGGAAACGGGGCAATTCCAATCAGCTAATGATGTATGGTTGACAATACATGATTGTTCAAAAAGATAAGATATAGGGTGCACTGTTAAAAGCTTTCACCAGCAAATAAATTGCACCCTACAAAAGCAAAGTGAATGTTAGTTAAATAAAGGCAAATGCATCTGCATACATATGCTCTAACAATGCACCATGCTCAACAAAGTCACGGCGAATAATACTAATCATTTCAAAACGGCCTGCTAAATAAATATCATAAGACGCTAAGCTATTAATATCCTGCATAGCTGCCTGGTGAACTAAGCCTGTCTTTCCTTGCCAAGTATCATTAGCATGCTCAACTACAGGAAAAAAATTGGCGTGTGGTAACTTACCAATAGTAGCAGCCGTTTCTGCAAGCTCATAGCAGGCACTTTCATCCCTTAGTCCCCAATAAACCATGATATGTCGAGTTGTACCTACATCTGCCAAATATTCAAACATCGACTTAATATAAGAAAAACCAGTCCCACCTGCTAATAACAATAAAGGTCTTTCACTATCAAGACGCAATTGCGCATCGCCTAATGGGATCTCAATTGTGACAGCGCTATTATCTGCCTTTGCTGACTTTATACTTTCAATCACTTGCATTGGGTAACTGTCAGCAATAAAAGCACCTATTTGTAACTCAATCAAGTCACTTGTTGGTGAACTGGCAATGGAAAAAGGCCGTTTGTCTTCATCACTCATGACAAAATTTAAATATTGCCCTGCGGCAAAATCCACTTTGTCGCGTGGCTTTAATAATACCTTATAAACATGGGGTGTTAAGGGAGTTAGTGATACGATTTGACACTCTACTGTCTTCATTTATTAAACCTTTGTATTATCATTTATTGCTTGGGTGATACCTAATTCATTCCAAATATCATCAACTTGATCTTTGATGGCATTATCCATCACTATGGGTTCCCCCCATTCTCTATCTGTTTCACCCGGCCATTTATTGGTAGCATCTAATCCCATTTTAGAGCCTAAGCCAGAAACAGGCGAAGCAAAATCTAAATAGTCAATAGGGGTATTTTCAATCATCACGCTATCACGACTGGGATCCATGCGTGTCGTCATTGCCCAAATCACATCTTCCCAATCTCTGGCATTGACATCATCATCACAAACAATGACAAACTTAGTATACATAAACTGACGTAAAAACGACCAAACACCCATCATGACTCGTTTTGCATGACCTGCATATTGTTTTTTAATGGTAACAACCGCTAAACGATAAGAGCAGCCTTCAGGTGGCAGATAAAAGTCTTGAATTTCTGGAAATTGTTTTTGCAAAATGGGAACAAAAACCTCATTTAATGCTACCCCTAAAATAGCCGGTTCATCAGGCGGCCTTCCTGTATAGGTACTATGATAAATGGGCTCTTTACGCGTGGTAATATGAGTAACGGTAAATACCGGAAAATCATCTACTTCATTATAATAACCAGTATGATCACCATAAGGCCCTTCCGGTGCCACTTCATCTGGATTGATATAACCTTCTAAGATAATCTCTGCAGTGGCTGGCACTTCTAAGTTATTACTTACCGACTTAGCCACCTCAGTTTTTGCACCACGCAACAAACCAGCAAAAGCGTATTCCGATAAGGTGTCAGGTACAGGCGTAACCGCCCCCAAAATAGTGGCAGGATCAGCACCAAGTGCGACTGAAACGGGATAGTTTTCACCTGGGTTAGTCTTTTTAAACTCTTGAAAGTCTAAAGCTCCGCCACGGTGCGATAACCAACGCATAATCACCTTGTTTTTTGATAATACTTGTTGGCGATAAATCCCTAAGTTTTGTCGAGATTTATGAGGGCCTTTAGTGATTGTTAAACCCCAAGTGATCAAAGGTGCAACATCACCCGGCCAACAGCGTTGAATGGGTAGTTTAGTTAAATCAACCTCATCTCCTGAGCATATAACTTGCTGACAAAGCGGTTTTTTCACCGTTTTGGTTGGCATGTTAAGCACTTGCTTAAAAATAGGCAATTTACCTATGGCATCCCTAAATCCTTTAGGTGGCTCTGGTTCTTTAAGCATAGCTAAGAGCCTACCCACTTCGCGTAGAGCGCCAACATTTTCTTGCCCCATGGCAAGCGCTACTCTATCTGGTGTGCCAAAGAGGTTGGTTAATACGGGGACGTCATAGGGCTGCCCGTTTTCATCAACGGCATTTTCAAATAATAATGCAGGTCCTTTAGCACGTAAGGTTCTGTCACTGATCTCTGTCATCATTAAATGTGTTGAAATAGGTACAGTAATTCGTTTTAACTGACCTATTTTTTCTAATTGGCTGATAAAGTCTCTTAAATCATTATATTTCATACGCCACTACCAATTTATAAACAAAAAACCAGCCCTAAGGGCTGGTTTTTATCAAGAAGATGATAAAACTACTTACGCTTCATTGAATCAAAAAATTCATTGTTCGTTTTAGTCATTGCTAATTTATCAATCAAGAATTCAATGGCACCAATTTCATCCATTTCATGAACAATTTTACGTAAGATCCACATTTTTTGTAATTCATCTGGCTTAGTAATCAACTCTTCACGACGAGTACCACTGCGATTAATATGCATAGCTGGGAAAACGCGCTTCTCTGATACTTTACGAGACAGGTGTAACTCCATATTACCTGTACCTTTAAATTCTTCGTAGATAACTTCATCCATTTTAGAGCCTGTTTCAACTAACGCAGTAGCAATGATGGTTAAACTACCACCTTCTTCAATGTTACGTGCTGCACCAAAAAAGCGTTTCGGACGATGTAAGGCATTGGCATCCACACCACCGGTTAAAATTTTACCTGATGAAGGAACAACCGTGTTATAAGCACGTGCTAAACGAGTGATTGAATCAAGTAAAATCACTACATCTTTTTTATGTTCAACTAAACGTTTTGCTTTTTCAATGACCATTTCAGCCACTTGTACGTGACGACTTGCTGGTTCATCAAAAGTTGACGCAACCACTTCTCCGTTAACTAAACGTTGCATTTCTGTTACTTCTTCTGGGCGCTCATCAATCAGCAAAACCATTAATTCAGCTTCAGGGTGATTATAAGCAATACTTTGGGCGATATTTTGAAGTAATAACGTTTTACCAGCTTTGGGTGGAGCAACAATTAAGCCACGCTGTCCTTTACCAAAGCTGGTAAAA
>Ga0187827_10007879_pt1 | contig 11691 bp, 9 predicted proteins | sample ETNtaG_39_FD_167969 | JGI IMG/M metagenome (GOLD analysis project Ga0187827, IMG submission 167969) | Marine microbial and viral communities from oxygen minimum zone, Eastern Pacific Ocean - ETNP2014_SV_150_PacBio MetaG (Illumina Assembly) | ecosystem: Environmental > Aquatic > Marine > Hypoxic... | reverse complement strand
TCCGCATCCGTTGAGCGCTGTTTCACCGGAGCTTGTAGGTCAGTATCCCATTGACGAGATCGAACTGCCGCATTCGTGGGCTGATTTGCTTGAGGGCAAGCCCGAGTATCAAGCGAAAGAGGATGGGCGTATGCCTCTGGATATAGATGAAAATGGGTTTAAGCAGATGGTTGCGCATTATTATGCTTTGGTGACGCATATTGATGCTGAGGTGGGGAAGCTTGTTGAACATCTGGAAGGTCTGGGCTTTGGTGAAAATACAGTTTTGGCTTTTATCAGCGATCACGGTGAAATGCTTGGGGATCATCATGCGATTGAGAAGCGTCTCTTTTACGAAGCTTCGGTTAGAGTGCCCTGTCTTTTGTCCTGGCCAGGTGGTTTGCCAAAGGGGTTTCGAGTTACGACGCCCTTGGGCGGCGTGGATCTGATGCCAACGCTGCTCGATCTTGCGGGTGTTTCTTTTGATCATGCTGTTGATGGTCGAAGCGTTGCGAGTGAGATCTCGGAAGGAAATCAGCCAGAACCGATTCCTGTGTTTTCTGAGATTGGCAATCGGGTGGGGATTCGGGGGACGTCTACTGCGCCGGAGGATCTTGCGGCTCGGGTGATGGTTCGAGATGGGGATTGGAAGTATGTGTGGAATAGAACAGATATGGATGAGCTTTATGATTTGGAATCCGATGTGTATGAGATGAAAAATTTGGCAGAAGAGACCGAGCAGAGGGGGCGCGTTGAACAGATGCGGGGGTTGATTCGGGAGATGGTGGAGAAGACAGGGCCGGGGGTTTATGATTGGTGTTTGGAGTAATGCGAAGTGTGGAGGTTGATTGTAAATTGGGGATGCAGAGTTCGGCGTGTTGAGAGATACGTCATGGCGGTAGCTGAAGGTGGTGCGGGGTTTGGTGAGCCCCGAAGGGGCTTAGTGCCTTTCCAGCCCCAGGATTCATCCTGGGATCAAAATCCTGAACGAATCAGGAGCGAAATATGAAAATTACAGGCGTACGTACACAGCCGTTTGAAATCACAATGGATCGGTCGATTGGAGATGCAAATAATCCGCAGGGGCGACAGCATTTTGGGGGATCGGCGTTATGGTTGGATACGGATGAGGGGGTGACGGGGATTGCGTTGGGAGGGGGGCCGCAGGTTCATTCGATGGTGGAGGAGTTATTGGTTGGGCGTGATCCGAGGGGTGTGAAGGGGTTGTGGAAGGTGATGGATGATCGGGTGTTTAAGGGAGGGAATCGGGGGGCGGTTACGGGGGCGATTGGGTCGCTTGATGTGGCGCTTTGGGATTTGAAGGCGCGGATTAATGGGGAGCCGTTGTGGAAGACGTTGGGGGCATCGACGCGGAAGGTTTGGGCGTATGCGAGTGGGATTGATTTGTCTTTGGATGATGAGGGAATTCGTGAATTTTATGGAGGAATGGCAAAGCGGGGGGTTTGTGCGGGGAAGTTGAAGTGTGGGTTGGATTTGGAGATGGATTTGCGGCGGATTCAGATTATGAAGGATGCGCTGGCTACATCGGGTAAGACGCCGGAGTTGTTGATTGACGTGAATGAATACTGGTCGCCAAAGCAGACAATTCGGTTTATGCACGCGATTGAAAGTCATTTTGATATTACGTGGATTGAAGAACCGGCACGGCGTTGGGATTGGCATGGGTTGCGCAAGGTGTCGGACAATGTGCGGGCATCTGTTGCGTCGGGAGAGAATCGGGATGAGATTGCTGATTATGCGCCGTTGTTGATGAACAGGGCGGTGGATGTTTTGAATTTGGGCGCTCGAGCGGGTGGGATTACGGGGGCGATGCAGATTGCGGATATGGCCTATGGGTGTGAGATTCCAGTGTCGATGATGAATTGTGCGGCGAATTTTATGGCACATTTGGGTGCGGTGTTGCCCAATCATTATATGATGGAGGTGCTGGATAATGGACGGGATGCTGTGTTTACAAATTCGCTTCCGATTGAGGATGGGTGGATTGTGTTGAATGATGAGCCGGGGTTGGGTTTTACGTTTGATGAGGAGAAGTTGAAGGAGCTGGCACCGTCTGAGGATGCGGCGGGTAGAGGGATGCCATGGGGGCGGCGACGAGGTGGAGGGATGTATATTGTGGGGCCGGATGAGGGGGTGGAGGTTGATTGGGAGTGAGGAGAGCAAGTGCGGAGTGCGAAGTGCGGAGTGCAATTTGGTTTTGTGCAGGGCCGATGCAATGTGCTATGAGTACAAAGATGCTGGGGATACATGGTACAATGTTGAGGCAAAATTTCTGGTGGTGAAATGAAACTGACACAGGTTCAGCGGCGTAAGCTCGATTTTGATCCTTTGGAACAGAAGGCGAAGTATCTTCCGGTGTTTATTCGGTTTTCGGATCAGCTGTTGCGTAGAGCATCTGATTATGATGGGTTTTGCGAGGAACATGTGCTGGTGCCTCGGAGTCGGCTTCGGGGTCAAATCTTGCGGCGATTGCAACAAAAGGCAGATCGGTCATGGCAGCGTGTGGGGGCTTTGGTGGAAGATCTTCGGGATCGCAAGGATGTACGCTCTGTGAAACGATTCTGGATTGTGAATGGGTTTTCATGCGATGCGACGTTGGAGGCGTGTGCCGCGTTGGCGAAGCCCGGCCATCAAAAGAAACGGCAAAGTCCAGGATCAGGTGGATGAGAAGGAATATTGAAGGTGCTGTTCGAGGAGAATTGCCACAAGAGCTTTTTCCGAAGTTACCGGATGACCCATTCCTGGCCACCCGCAAGTTGGCGAGGAATTTCATTCTTGTTGAAGGAGCACATTTGTTGATGGCAGATAATGCCTTTTGCGGATTTCGACAAAACGATGTGCTTGCGAAGCTCAAGGCTTTATATCCTCAGTGGGTTTCAATTTTCGTTAGAACAGAAAGCATCTTAGAGGATCCTCTTACAACTGGCGTTATGCCTGATGATTTCATTGCAGAAATTGCTCCCTTCTGTCATTGGTCTATAGACAGAATCGAGCGTTCGTAGAACCAAGGTTATATACCATATTAGCCTCCACCCAGAAAGGTAGAGGCGGCTTATCTTGTAGCCGCCCAAGAGAGCATGTTTTTTCCCCATCGCGTCGATGATGAAATCGTTTTAACACTGTTTTCGCCACCAGATGCCGAAGAATTCTACGCCCTTGTAGATCAAAATCGCGAGCACCTGGGGCGTTGGTTCACCTGGGTGAATCGATACGAGTCAATCTCGGACAGCATTGATTTCGCGACAGGCAACCTGCAAAGAATGGCGGAAATGTCGGCGATGGGCTGTCTTATCTGGTATCGTGGACATCTTGCTGGGTGGGTGGTTGGAATAAAATAGAGCGTTAAGGTTAAGGTCATAAATGCAGTGGACAAGGAGCTTGTCCACTGCATTTTGTTGTAAAGTTTGCCAAACCTCGTGCATACTTATGTATCTATATGCCTAACTCTTGATTTTTCAATATTATAAGCTTAAAAATGCCTAAAACCGTCTTTTTGGAGTGCGTATGGAAGTATGCACTTTGCTCGTATTTGGTCATTAAACTGCATGGTTAAGTTCATGTTTTTTTTTATTTTAAATGTTTTTAAAACAAGTATTTAACGATACAACTGAGCGATATTTTCACCGCTCTTTTTTTTTGGCGTGTTAATTGCAATATACTATATGAGTCATTCTGAATATGAATGTAATATATATGGTCATTTTCCACCAATCTTCGAGGAACCACTAATGCCTGTAAAACACACCAAACGGCACGTCCAGGTTTCAGCCGGACTTCTTGTTATTGCCCTTGTTTTCGTGTTTTCCCACACTGTAATGGCGCAGGTTCCGGCAACGTACTTCAAGCAGAATTGCTTCAGTTGTCACACCATTGGAGGCGGACGCCTGACTGGCCCTGACTTGAAAAACATACAGGAGCGGCAGGGCCGAGATTGGCTTGTTCCCTGGATTTTAGATCCGGAAGGTGTGCTGGCCAGCGGTGATCCGTATGCAGCAAAGCTGCAAAAGGAAGCGCGTGGGGCAGTAATGACGCGAAGCCCGGGCATCACGCGGAACCTGGCGAATGCACTGCTGGATCTTATTGAGGCTGAATCGAAGCTTGAGAAATCTCAATTTGAAGGGATTCAGTTGAGCGATCGTGCGCTGTTGCCGGAAGATATTGAAGAGGGAAGGGCGTTGTTCACCGGCACCGTTGCGTTAAAAAATGGTGGTCCTTCCTGCATTGGATGTCATACGGTCAACAGTCTTGGTGCACTGGGTGGAGGACGCCTTGGTCTAAATTTAACCCGCGCGTATGCCCGGTTAAATGGACGCAAGGCACTCGCAACATGGCTGGTATCTCCACCAAGCCTTACCATGAGTCCGGTTTTTTCCAAACACCCAATTGATGAAGAAGAAATCTTGCCGCTTGTTGCGTTTCTCAAGAATGAGACAGAAACAGATCGACCAGAAAACGTTGCTTCGCTGATCAATTTCGTGATTATCGGTGTCGTTGGTGCAGCCGTGCTGTTGATCATTTTTGACCGTATTTGGAACAGGCGATTTCGTGCTGTGCGCCGTCCCTTGATTGATGAAACCTATCGATTGAGTCGGCAAAAACAATAAAGATAATAATGACAGACCTTCATATAAGGATCGTCCCATGAGTGTTAAGACTTGGATTCGAGATGATGTTGCACCAGAGCAACGAACGTGGGAACAGTTTTATCGAAATCGATGGCAGTACGACAAAGTCGTGCGCAGCACACATGGGGTGAACTGCACGGGTGGATGCACCTGGAACATTCATGTTAAAGATGGCATTGTAACATGGGAGATGCAGGGGCTGGATTATCCGATGTTGGAGCATGGGTTGCCGCCTTATGAACCCCGAGGATGTCAGCGCGGAATTTCTTATTCCTGGTATCTATACAGCCCGCTTCGTGTGAAATATCCATATGCTCGCGGAGCACTTGTAGATCTGTGGGAAAGTGCCAGACAGCAGTATGATGATCCTGTTGAAGCTTGGGAATCGCTCGTCACTAACCCCGAATCGCGTAAGCGCTGGCAAAAAGCCCGGGGTAAGGGTGGTTTTCGCCGTGCCAGTTGGGATACAGTTTTAGAAATTATGGCTGCGGCCAACATTCATACCGCCAAGACACATGGACCAGATCGCATTGCCGGATTTTCACCCATTCCCGCCATGTCGATGATCAGTTATGCTGGTGGCGCGAGGATGCTACAACTCATGGGTGGACTCGCCCTTTCCTTTTACGATTGGTACTGTGACTTGCCCACTGCCTCGCCCGAAGCGTGGGGGGAGCAGACCGATGTGCATGAATCGGCGGACTGGTACAATGCAAAGATGCTGGCAGTTATGGGTTCCAATTTGAATATGACCCGAACACCCGACTGTCATTTTGCCGCAGAATCCAGGCATAACGGCACGAAGATGTATGTGTTTGCACCCGACTTCAATCAGGTGGCAAAATATGCAGATGAATGGATGCCCATCAATGCCGGACAAGATGGTGCCTGGTGGATGGCGGCTAACCATGTTATTCTCAAAGAATTTCATCACGAAAAACAGACGCCGTATTTCATAGAATACGGAAAGCAGTATACCGATGGGCCGCTCTTAGTGGAACTCCATAAAGATGAGGATCACTATGAAGCAGGACAATTGCTGCGAGCCAACCGTTTGGAACAATATGCCGATCAGGAAAACGGTGACTGGAAATTCCTGATGTGGGATGAGGAAGAGAAGACGACGAAAATGCCCATGGGCAGCGTTGGTTATCGTCATGCCGAGGAAAAGGGCAAATGGAACCTGCTACTCAAAGATGGACTAACCGGAAGTGAGATCAAACCTGCACTGACATTGTTAGATTCGCATGACGGCGAAGCCCTCGTGAGATTTGATGATTTTGGCGAAGGCGTGAGCACGACGAGAAGTGTGCCGACAAAACGTATTGCAACGCCAGATGGAGAGGTTCTTGTTACGACCGTTTATGATCTTTTGATGGCGCAATATGGGGTTCCACGCGGTTTGTCTGGCGAATATCCCGAAGATTATAACGACACAGAAAAAGCATATACCCCGGCGTGGTCGGAGAAATACACCGGACTGTCTCGGGATAATGTCATCAAATTTGCTCGTGAGTGGGCAACGACAGCAGAGCATACCAATGGCAAATGCATCATTATCATTGGTGCAGGAATCAATCATTGGTACCATGGCAATTTGATGTATCGTGCCGGTATCCAGGCATTGATGTTTTGCGGATGTGTGGGTGTAAATGGCGGTGGATTGGCGCACTACGTGGGTCAAGAAAAGCTGGCTCCCGGTGAATCCTGGGGTGCCATTGCCTTTGGTAAAGACTGGTATGCACCTTCTCGGTTACAGAATGCGCCGAGTTGGCACTATGTGAATACGGATCAGTGGCGTTACGAAAAATCGTTTACAGATTATCATACAGTGCCACCCAATCAGCCGGAAGGATCGGTTGCTACGGGTCATACGATGGATGTGCAGGTGCGCTCCGTTCGCAACGGATGGATGCCCTTTTATCCGCAGTTTAACAAAAACCCGATCGATCTGGCAAATGAAGCTGCGGCAGCGACCGGGTCGGAAGAAGAAGAAGATGTTGTCAACTATGTCGTTGATCAGTTAAAGAAAAAAGAGCTCAAGTTCTCGGTGGAAGATCCGGATGCTGAAGAGAACTGGCCGCGTGTCTGGTATATCTGGCGTGGCAATGCCCTGATGTCCAGTTCAAAGGGCCATGAATATTTCTTGAAGCATTATTTGGGCACGCACAACAACCAAATTTCAGACGATACATTTGCCAAAGATACCGTAGACGAAGTCGTTTGGCACGACAAGGCACCGGAGGGGAAGATGGATCTGGTGGTCGATCTGAATTTCCGGATGGATACGTCGGCGCTGTATTCCGACATTGTGTTGCCCGCAGCTACCTGGTATGAAAAGGCAGATCTAAACTCAACAGATTTGCACAGTTTTATTCATCCTCTTTCGCAAGCTGTACCTCCGTGCTGGGAATCTAAAAGCGACTGGGAGATCTTTAAGCAGATCGCAAAGAAATTTTCTGAATTGGCGGAGAAACATTTCCCCGATCCGGTTCCAGATATCGTTGCTACGCCCCTTGCACACGATACCCCTGCCGAAATTGCTCAGCCAGCTATAAAAGACTGGATCAACGGTGAAATTGAGGCTATTCCCGGCAAAACGATGCCAGGCTTGAAGGTGGTGCATCGCGATTACAAGAATTTGTACAAGCAATATATTTCACTTGGGCCACTGGTGCGAGAAAGCGGTATTGGCGCACATGGAACCCGATATGACGTCGATGACTTCTACGATGAGATGCTTGTTACTGGCACGACGCAAAACTGGGGTGGCATGACCTACCCGTCGATTGAGGACGATGAGGATACATGCAATGCGATTTTGCGCCTGGCATCGGTGACCAATGGTGAACTGGCCTATCGATCGTATAAAAATATGGAAGAAAAAGTGGGATTACCACTCGCTGATCTGGTGGAAAAATCGCGTGATTTTCGCGTCTCTTACAAAGATCTGCAAGCACAACCTCGACGATTTGTCAACAGCCCGATGTGGTCTGGGCTGGTGACTGATGGACGGGCCTACTCGCCGTTTACTTATAATGTCGAAAAACTCGTTCCCTGGCGGACATTGACGGGAAGGCAACACTTCTATCTCGATCATCCCGGTTACATCCAGCTCGGTGAGCATGTGCCAACCTACAAACCAAAACCACTGCCTTCACAATATGCCGATATTCACTTCACCAACGAAGAAGCCAAATCCATGATGTTGAATTATCTGACACCCCATGGGAAGTGGCACATCCATTCGACTTATGGTGATAACCATCGTATGACAACTCTTTCGCGAGGGGTCGAGCCCTTCTGGATGAATGACCACGATGCAGCCGAAATTGGCATTGAAGATAACGACTGGGTAGAAGTGTATAATGACCACGGTGTTGTGGTGACGCGTTCGTGTGTTAGCGCACGCATTCCGCGCGGTGTATGCATCCAGTATCATTCGCCTGAGCGAACTTATTCGGTACCCAAATCGCCATTGCGTGGCAATCGTCGGGCAGGTGGACATAACAGTTTAACCCGAACGCGTCTCAAGCCCAATTTCCTGATGGGTGGTTATGGACAATTTACTTTCCACTTCAACTACTGGGGTCCCATCGGCAGCAATCGAGACACACATGTGTTGGTGCGCAAACTGCCTGAGTTGAAATGGTAATCGCTCTTGTAACAAGATGTAATCACAATCGATAGTCCTCACCTTCAGTCCTTAGATAGAGGAAGTCCTTATGGATATAAGATCTCAAATTTCAATGGTATTTCATCTTGATAAGTGTATCGGATGTCATACTTGCAGTATTGCTTGCAAAAATATATGGACGGACCGCAAGGGCACGGAATACATGTGGTGGAATAACGTGGAAACCAAGCCTGGAGGGGGCTATCCGACGCAGTGGGAAGATCAGGAAAAGTACCAGGGCGGATGGACCAATGAAAATGATAAGCTGAGGCTGAAATCCACGGGCAAAGGCAGAATTGTTGCCAATATTTTCCACAATCCGCATCAGCCGACCATGGATGATTATTATGAGCCCTGGACCTACAAATACGAAGATTTGTTCAATGCGCCAGAAGGCGATGACCAGCCTACGGCAATGCCAATTTCGATGGTTACTGGCGAGTACATCGATATTGAAGCTGGGCCCAACTGGGATGACGATTTGGGTGGGTCACCGGTTTATGCTGAGCACGATTACAACCTCAATGGCTTGACGGATGAGCAGCGTGCGCAGCTTTTTGCTATTGAGCGCCTGGTCTTCTTCTATTTTCCCCGCATTTGCAACCACTGTCTCAATCCGGCCTGTGTGGCATCTTGTCCATCTGGTGCGCTTCACAAACGCGGAGAAGACGGCATTGTCTTGCTCGATCAGAATCGGTGCCGGGGGTGGCGATCATGCATTGCGGCATGCCCATACAAAAAGACGTATTACAACTGGCAGACCGGTAAATCGGAAAAGTGCATTCTTTGCTTCCCGCGCGTTGAATCTGGCCAGGCACCTGCCTGTTTCCATTCCTGTGTCGGTCGCATTCGATATCTTGGCGTTTTGCTCTACGATGCCGACATGATCGACGAGATGGCAAGAAAACCAGATGAAGAACTGGTTGATGCACAACGCGACATGATTATGGATCCCCACGATCCCAGGATTATTGCTGCAGCACGCGCCAATGGCATTGCCGATGATGTGATCAAATCGGCACAACGGTCGCCCGTGTATAAATACGTGAAAGAATGGGGCCTGGCTCTGCCACCGCATATCGAATACCGAACCATGCCTATGTTGTTTTATGTGCCGCCTATGCTTCCGGTTGTATCTTCTATGGATGGTGACTCTGTGAAGTCTATGGCAGAAGGCATCTTTCCCGATTTTGACAAAGCCCGTTTACCAATGGAATTTTTAGGGAATCTCCTGGCTGGCAAAAACACCAGTAAGGTGCGTTATGCCTTAAAGAAAGAAATGGCAGTTCGACACTACCGGCGCGCGCTCACGGTGGGTGATATCGACATGGAGGTGGCTCAAAAACTGTTGGTAGAAGCCGACTCGTCGGTAGAAGAGGCAGAAGAGATTTATAAACTGACTTCGCTGTGCACATTTGATCAGCGGTTTGTCATTCCACCGGCACATCGAGAAGAAGCCATTCAGATGACGCGTGATCCATTGGAATTCAAACAGTCGGTCGGTTTTGGTTTCCGAGAAGACCCGAGTCGGGGTGCCTAATTGTCGTTCGATTTTAAGAGACAGAGGAATCATGTCTGATACCAAAGAATTATTTGAAGATCTGGCGTCGGTGCTTTCATATCCGGAAGAGCCAATAGAAAATAATGTCGTTCGGGTGCAGCAGAATCTGGGAAATGAGGATGCACAATCCATCCAGCCCTTTGCCGACTATCTCAAAAGCACCAATCTGCTGTATGTCGAAGAATTTTTTACCAGGACGTTCGATCTGAATCCGTCGTGTTGTTTGGAAGTGGGTTGGCATCTTTATGGCGAAGATTATAAGCGCGGAGAGTTTCTTGTTAATATGCGCCAAACACTGGCCGAAGAGCACTTGCCGGAATCGACCGAATTGCCAGATCACTTGAGCCATTGCCTGCGTTTACTTCCGCGTTTGGAAAAAGAAGATGCCGAAGCTTTTTCGCGAAAATATCTTTTGCCCGCCATTGCCAAAATCTTGAAGACAATGGAGGCAGAAAATCCGTATACGTGTGTCATTGAGATGCTTCAGCGTGTGTTGGAGCATCGTTATGGACCAGGGGAAATGGACATAGGGTCAAATGCCAATCTTGTTGAACTGCCTCTGCTCAACAATGTGCTGCACTATAACAACACGGAAGATCTGGTAAAAGAAAGAAAATCCACCAGATAGGGATGTAAATTTTTTTAAAGCCGTAAACGTAAGGTTCTTCATCTTACACTTACCTGAGGGATCACCATGGCTGACAGCTCCTTTTTAGACTTCCTGGACTATCTGAATTTATTCTGGTTTGCGGTGCTTCCCTATTTGGCTCTGGCGGTATTCTTTCTCATTACCATCCAGCGCTATACTCGGGATGAGTTCACCTATTCCAGCCTGTCGTCGCAATTTTTAGAAAACAAAGTTCATTTCTGGGGCATGGTGCCTTTTCATTATGGCATTCTCATCATCCTGTTTGGGCATGTCATTGGCTTTCTGATTCCAAAACAGTTGCTGCTTTGGAACAGCAGTCCCGTGAGGTTGTATGTGCTGGAAATTTCGGCATTCATTGGTGCGGTATTTGCGCTGGTTGGTCTGGTGAATATTATTTTGCGCCGAATGACAAATGTTAAAGCCAACATGGTGACAACGACTGCAGACTGGATCGTTCTGACCTTTTTAACCTTCCAGATTCTAACCGGAATTTACACGGCTATATTCCACAGCTGGGGCAGTTACTGGTTTGCCACATCGCTATCTCCCTATTTGTGGTCTATCGTTCTGCTGAATCCAGATATTTCCTATGTGACGGCATTGCCCATTATGGTGAAACTGCACATCATCAGCGCATATGCTATCATCTTTTTGTTTCCATTTACTCGCCTGGTTCACGTTCTGGTTGTTCCCAATCCGTATCTTTGGAGAAAACCTCAGATGGTTCGCTGGCATTGGGATCGAAAAACCATTCGTACGACCACATTCCGTATACCCAAATTCAGGAGATGATCTGTTATGAATTCGGTAGGGGAACAACGGGAGCAGGAATCTACTGTATGGTCTTTCCTGGGCAATTGTACGGAGAATTGTAATTCCCCAGTTAAGAGCTATGAGCAAAGTTGAAGATTACACAATCTTGATATTTTTGATTCTCATCACCTCCTTTGGGCTTTACCAGTCGGCAATAAAGTTGGTTTTCGGGGTAACTTATTCTTTTGCTCCCTGGCTGTGGAGTGTTGTTAAACTTCAACCCGATCCTTCCTTTATGGTCGGAGCACCACTTGTGAACAAGCTTCATATAATCGTCGCTTTAATATTTTTTGCGTATTTCCCCTTTACCAAACTTGTCCACGCATTTACCTATCCCGTTACATATTTCTGGAGACCATACATTTCT
>Ga0187827_10007878_pt1 | contig 11691 bp, 13 predicted proteins | sample ETNtaG_39_FD_167969 | JGI IMG/M metagenome (GOLD analysis project Ga0187827, IMG submission 167969) | Marine microbial and viral communities from oxygen minimum zone, Eastern Pacific Ocean - ETNP2014_SV_150_PacBio MetaG (Illumina Assembly) | ecosystem: Environmental > Aquatic > Marine > Hypoxic... | reverse complement strand
GTTTAAGAAGCTTCCGGCCCTTGCGAACCTCCTGCGTCGACGTGCGGACCCGGATCTCGACGGTTCGATCCGCAGATTTTTGTTCGGTCACCGGCAACCTCGCGGGTTTGGTCTTTGGCTCAGTTTCTGTTTGGGGAGAAACTGGGTGCAATGCTCGAACCGCCTTTATCCTGCTAGCCGTTACCTCTGGTAAGGTGGGCTTGAGCATCTCCAGTTTTGTTTCTTTGCTATTTTTTTGCTCGGATGGAGCAGGCTTCAGCAATGCAACAGTCCGGGGGGTGGATAACTTAGTCTTCACAGCCTTCAACGGAGTTATTCGCACAGGTTCCCTAATCACAGGGCTGGACAAAGAAGAAAAATGCGATGTTGACGATGGCGGTGATGGCGGCGGCGGTAAGCGCACAGCCACAACTGCAGAAGGGACAAGTGAGGTTTCCCGTGGGCGCGATTGGTCTTCTTGCCGTGTCATTTCAGTTTCTGTTAGAGGAGATGAAAGATGGCCGCCGGGTGACCGAACCATATTTTTACTCGCCAACAGCCAGAGCGGAAGGAAAACTCCGGCCAGAATAAAAACAACAATCATCCGACGGCCTTTCTTAGGCATGGCTCCGCTACTTCACGACCTTGTCGAGGAACATAGATTCCATGTCACGGGCCAACGCATTTAATTCGCGGCGGCGCTGTTTGGAGGTCATCAAACTTTCACCCTCTGCAAGACGGACTTCCTCCTTAACAGAGAAAACCGGCTTTGCAGAAACGCTTTTGATCCTTTTCCCGTCCCCGGAGATCGGCAGAGCCGGTGACGGAGGCGGGGCCGCGGGCCTTACTTCTCCCTTCGAGCCCGCATTGTCGCTCACGGTTACCGTTTCGGGTGTGATCACTGGCCGTGAGGACACGGATGCGGGAGGAGTTAAAGGCGCAGCCAAATTTTCAGGAGCTTCCTTCGACGGCGTCGGGATGGAAACTTCGGCGGTTTTGATAGCGGCTTCAGCATTGCTGTCTGCAGGGGCGTCAACGATTGCAGCAATATTGGTACGAACCTTTTCACTCACCGATTTCAAGTTAGCAGAGATTTTACCTGAGTTGGCACCTTCTTCGGTTGCCAAAATGACAAGAGCCGCAATGACGGCGAAACTAAAAAGCAGATATTTCATGACACACCTTCCGTTTTTGTTTGTGTTTTCCATTGCTGCTGTCGAGCATGGGTAACAAGAAGCATGGTACGCAGTACTGCAGAAAGGGGCAGGCCGACTACGGTCGTTAGAAAGGCCATGCTGAACTGTGCCGTGAGATTGCGAACCACCGTCTGTACGGTGTCAGCAGAGAGTTCGTTATCCGCCATGCTCCCGACACCGAGGCTGATGCCAAGAAGCGTATAGGTCAGGGCCAGCGTGGTGATGCCGTTGGCGGCCTGAAGGCCAGTCTCCAGCCATACTTTGTCCCCGGGATGTTCGATGATCCTGGTCCAACTGTAGACTGTGACGAAAACCAGTCCGCCGGCAATGGCAAGAAACGTGACGCCAAAAATCCTTTCTGCCCAGCCAACAATTTCTGGAAGCGACGTGGATGAGATACTCGCAGCAACGGCGACGGCGACCACGAAAGCACCCAGCGTGTAGCTGAATGCCCGCGGACCCGTAGAGATTATCCCGGATGCCATATCAACGCCTTCCAATCCGCGAACCCATAATAGAATGGGTTGAAACGCCAACTTGCTCCATCCAGTGATCTACCATGGACAAGCCCTTATCGACCGACGCGTGGACCAGGAACGTAAGATCGTAATTCTCAAAAGCGCTGCGAACTTCTGGCGTGTTGCGCCCGATGACACTCTTGTCGCGAAGCAGAATGCGTTCCAGGTCGATGAGCCTGCGTTTTCCGAGTGCAAGCTTTTCGTGACGCACCCCGTTTTCAATAGATGGTGAAAACATTACCTCCAATAGGATCGAGCGTTCGCGTTCCAGATTTTCCAGTGATCCCGCTATAGCCATGCCGGGTACAGTTATGACAGCTGCCGCCAACAACGCAGTTTTCAATGGGTTTTTCATGTTATTTCTCCTTTTCTTTCCAGCTAACGGGTTATGAACAAATCAATGGAGTCGTTGATTCCCTTGTCGTCGATGTCCTCTTCGTAGGGATCGAGATTGCTGAGGTTCTCTGCCAGCGCCATGGCGTCCAAGGCGACCAGCTTGGCCATGTATCCGAGGATGGTTCCCTCCTGGTCAAGCAACGCCATTTCTGCCTCTGCGTTGGTAGCCAACTGACGGACGTAGTCTTCCTTGGCGATCCGTTTGCCATCGATTTCCGCTTCGGCGTTCATGGGATGATCCTTAAGCGCCGCCATCAGGGTTTGCACCGACTGCATATTCTTCTGGTATTCGCGTGAATATTTGCTCTCTCCGCCGACGCCAAAGCCAAAGACCTTCATGTCGACGCTAAGCGTTGTTCGCTCCAACCGCTCTCTTGCTTCCTCTTGTTTTTTCAAAAGCCGCTGTGTCGTCGCGCTAGTACCGGTTTTTCGCTTCAAGCCCTTCAGGATACGGCCGTAGAGGCGTACTTTGGTGCGAAGTTGTTTACGGTGCAGTTCTTGGCGCTCACCCAAAAGTTTTACATATTCTTTCTTTTCAGCCAGAAACTGGTGACGGAGTTCTGTCCGCATCTCGCCTTCGGCATCGTCCACGGCATCTCGGAGGTCCGCTAACGTTTTGCCCTTTAGCGCAATTCGAGCGTCGCGATCACCAATAGCGTTTGCCAAATCGGACTCTGAAAAATCACGCTCGATCACCTTTTTCAGGTAAACGCTGGGTAACTTCACTAGGCGTTCCGTAGGTGCCGGACGCCATTCGGGATTCTTCTCGGCCAGCACCGGCATGGAGTTGGTCAACATGAAAGCGCTAAGCCCGCACGCCGCCGTCATCAAAGCAAAGCTAACGCGTTTTGACCGGGGGTTTGAGCCGTGGGTGTTGGTGTTTGGATATTTCATAGCTTCATCTCCTTATCGGTTTAGTTCCGTTTCCAATGTCGAATGCGACGGATTTCTTCTTTGAGCGATTCGTTAACGTTGAGCATCGCCAACCGGCCGAACTCGCGAACATCCTTCTGTCCGAGCAATACTTCCATGGTCTCGATGAAGGAGGATCCATCAGGGTAGTAGAGGTCGGTGTTGGGGAACGCCTTCTTTAGCTTCTCCAGATTTGTCCGTGCACTTTCCACCTCGCTACCCTTGAGGTAATTTTGGATACTGAGTGCATACGACCGCACCCTCTCGTCGCGACCGACTTCAGATGCTTTACGTGAAAGTCCGTTTTCACACTTCTCTAAAAGCCTGGCGCTTGCAATGTAACGACCGGCGTCGCCGCTTTTGCGCGCCTTTGCGTCCATGTCCATGGCATCGTCGCGGCAATTGCGGTATTCGCGCATAGCATCAAGGGCCATAGACCGCTTCAAACGAAAATCTGCGTTTTCGATAAGTTTCGGTGCATCCATTGCGCAGGCAGAAATTAAAAGAACGGCGGCTACAGCACCTGCCCTCTGGGCAAGTGCTTTAGTAATATTTGTGTTAAAATGGTTTTTCATGAAAACCTCCAATCGGTCATTTTCTAACGGAGGTTATGGAAGGGTTTGGACGTTTTTTTATGGGCCGGCACTTGCAGTCAGACGGCTGTTCTCGCGCTGTGCTATTTTTCGGTCAATCGGACCTCGTGCATCAAGGCCCATTCGCCGAGCCCGGGAGCGTTTAGCCGACGGCTCAAGGAACCCGTCATCAGGCGCGTCACATCCTCGGATGCCACGCCATCAGCTATCGCGTGAACTGTATAGGTGACATCGCTTCTCAGCCAATTGGGAATTTTGACAGAAACGGAAATAGCTTTCCCTGGCGCGAGAAGGGCGTGTTCAGTCCCACCGCTATAGCTAGTGCGGGTTAGCTTGCTCGAACGCACACGAACGCTAAGCCAGCCATAGAATGGCTGCGACCCTGAGTTCCTGAGCCGGTAAACCAAACCACACAGACCTTTGGCTGAGCTCGCGGCAAACCGACCGTCGTGCTGCGTAAGGACCGGTCGTTCTTCCGGCGAGGCGGTAGCAAACCGAACCGAGGTGCAGGTCCGCTTGTAAGGCGCACGAAGCTCGCTCGCAGTCAGTTCAATGTCCCGCTTGCCAGGTTTCCCAAATCCCGCAACCACAGGGTAGATGGCAGCTGCCGCACGGCAGGTCATGCAAGTGCCCGTTTTAGTGGTCTTCAAATCCTGCAATAGTTTGTCGTAAACACCGTCTGCCGCCATCGCCCGCCAACGGGTGATTTCGCCTAACATGTTCCAGCCGGCAAAACCAACAACCGCGACGATCAATGCACACGCAACCCACGCTAGGCGGAACCACCCCGCCCTCGTATTACCAGCCACCGGGATTTCCAAGCCTGTAGACCCGGGCAGCACATCCTTTGTGTAAGGGGCAAGCGCACCTGTTAAGTCCTTAGTGTTTACAACAGGCCATTGCTCAATGACGGCCATGGCGAGACCTGTTTTTTTCTCTCCGAGGACGCGTGCGACTTCACCTTTGTTACCCCGAGGAAAAGCGAGGATAACCTTTTGACCACTAGCTGCAAATTTTAAAAGCATCTCGGCGGAGCGTTCTAGTTTTTCAGCGACATGCTCAACAGTTCCGACATCTAGAGAGTTATTTACCTCACCGGTCAGCCACAGTACATGGGTTGCGTCCTCGGACCGTTCAGCCAGTTGGGCCCGGTTGTGAAGGAAATGTGCCGCAAACACCCCAAGCTGCCAGCTTCGGCCGTCGGAAACCCGGCCCGAGATGTCCATGCGGTAGACCGGATGCCCAAACTCCCGTTCAATTACGCCGGTTGGTTTGCGTACGAAATCATCATATGCCCCGCTGATAGGACGAAGGGCCTCTGACGTTCCATTGAGGCAGATGACGGAGTGCACATCCGGGTCCTCCTTGGCCAGGCGCTGTACTTGGACCGGGCCATCAGTGGTAGCGATGATGACCGAAAATAGGTTCACCGGAGATAAACTTCCGTGTCGACGTTGCTGATAGCGGTGACCAGGCCCGATCCGCTATCGGCTAAAATCTGGATGGCTCCGTCTTTGGGCTCCGGCAATGGATGGACGCCATATTCACCGTCTGGCTTTCTGAAGAACAGTGCGGCTGGAACCTTGACCGTCGGATCATCAAACTCGATAATAACATAAGTCTGTTCTGGTGCAGCACGCGAAACCTTGAGCCTGATCCGGTAATTTTCTCCAGTCCTGCCCTCCACTGCGCCACTGGAGGCGGCGGCAACCTTGGGAAACCTGTAGAGAGATACTTTGTCCAGCAAATAATCTAGGTCTGAGCGCAATCGACGGTCGCGGAGAAGGGCCTCGCGTAGAGCATTCGTTGGAGCCTCCAGGCCGGTCGCAAAAGCATAGATATCACGGAAGCCAAAAGTTCGACCCCATCCGTCCTCAGCCTTGGCGCCATTTCCAAGATCGTCAAAGATCGACAACGCTGTAAAAGCCTCTTCAACTGCTTGTTTTTCCTCAGCGTTAAGGGATTTCCATGAATCTGTCATAACTTCTCTCCATAAAGATATTTAAATTGTTGCGCAAACCGAAGCTGGTCAGCGTCAAATTGCTTTGCCCAGCTGCCTTCAGGAAGGTCACAGGTCTCATATTTTTCCACAAATTCCAGCACAACCTTTCTCAACTGAACCAAATGCCTCGCAGCTTCGGAAAATCCTTCCCCAACTTTGGGGTTTATTGCATCATCACGACCAAAGCCCTTGCGCGAAAGTCCATTGAAGGCCTCGCCTGCCCTTTGTGTGAGACCGGCAATATCATCGCCAACCCCTGCGGGATCGGCAGCATACTCAAAAACTGCATCGGACTCGATTTTGGGACGCAATGGAACTACTTTACCTTCGAGGGCATCCGCTTCCTCGCCGGCGATGTTTTTGACAAATGTTTTCAGCGGGGATAGATCGGCATCGGGCGCTAGCTCCAGCATCAACGACAACGCTTCAGCATCTCGCTGACCAAGAAGGACGTGAAGACTTGCCAGCAGAACCCGTTCCAGGTGTTCGCAAAGCTCACGGTATTCCGCCAACTTTTCCTCATAGGTCTGCACCCCGCAGTTATCTTTCAAATCATGCAGCTCCCTTTTTCCAGCATTACGCCTGAGCGCCTGGCTTATTCTACCCTGGCCTTTGCCGAAGACTTCGTACCGCATCAAGGAAAGTGGTGAGCCGGGACCTGTCTGGCAACTCTCTAACAGTATCCCCAAGGTTTTAAATTCACGTTTGTTGATGAATTTAATTGCCGCCTGCGGGCCATCTTCAAGGGCGAGAAGCGGGTTGGGCTTATCTTCGTTAACCAGTTCGAACAAATCCAAACGTTTTCCAAATTCGCCCCATTCATCTCCTCCGCAGGAAGATCCGGACCGCTCACCGTCATCGGTGGGAGATACTAGAAGTTCGAGGTCGACCTCGCCAGCTTCCAGGTCAGACCCGATCGGTGCGGGATGGTTGAGTCTGAACTTTTCAGAAGCGTGTTCCAGCGCCTGACACAGACGCACGAAAGCCTTGAACGTGGCAGTAAAGGTTTTGAAGTCGTCGCCACCATCTCCCGCCTCTCCCGACACAAGTTCCCAGAACACCATGATACATTCGTCGTCGACATCACCGAGTTGAAAATCAGCACCCTTCTCCTGCTTCATGAAACCGATCAATCGACGGAACTTCCGTTGCAACTGTACAGTTCGAAGATGCTCCTTAAGGTAATTATAAAGCGACTTCGAAAGCTCGTTGGCTTGAGCAGAGACCAAACCCTGGGAGACGTTTTGCCCAATAACGGGGCGAAGCGTTTCATCCACAATTTTGTAACCTAGAGCGGTTATAAGGAATTCCAGTAACGCGGACAGAAACGGCATCCTCCCAAAGTTCACTGTAAACTGACCGTCGGGATAGCACACATTGACCCAGGTCTTACCGACTTCAAAGGAAGGCATGTCCCCAGCCATGGTCACTTGACCACGGAAGGCGCTCTGAGCGACGGTTTTCCAATTGTGGTCGAACCGCCAGCGTCCAGGTCCGTAAAAAAACTCCAAATAGCCGGCGAAACCGGGACAGGCATCAGCAATGCGGACTAAGTGGCATAACTCTAGGATCGGTACACTGTAGGTGCGGCAGGCTATAGCCTTCTTCAAATCATCGCTAACCTTGTGTGTAAATTTGGGCTCGCCGCCGTCGGAAGATTCAGCAACCAGCCTAAAGGCGTTTTGCAGTTTGGAGCTTTGGCCTGCATCCAGTGCCATGCTTTGGATTGTTGTCGAGGACACATTCATTTCCCGTTCGACCAGTTGGCGTTTTTCGGGGGTTTCGACCGGCACTTCCATGCCTGATTCGGTGGCTAGTTTTTTGACCGCTTCGGAAAAAGATAAATTGTCGGTTTTCATGACGAAGTCGAAGACACCGCCATACTCACCGCAGCCGAAGCAATGGTAGATGCCTCTGTCCTCATTTACCGTAAAGGAGGGTGTTTTTTCTTTATGGAAGGGACAAAGTCCGGTATGCTCCCGTCCCTTTTTCCGCAGCCGCACCCGCCGCCCGATGACCTCCACCAGGCCGACGCGGGATTTCAGTTCATCCAAAAAATAGGGCGGAAAAAACATAGAGTCTCCAAGATTATTTATTGCTTCCGTTGATTGGCCTCACCGGCCTGGTGCCATGTTACGACAGAATCCGGTCTAAACACAAAAATTTGTCTTTCCCGAATTAAGACTGTCTCGGGAAGAGCCCATCATCGCTTTCATTCAGGCTCATTACCGGGTGTTCCAGATGCAAGGAAGAAACCGCACCCAAGTGATCTCTATAGCCTCGTAGATAGTGGCGAAACGATTTGCGCACATTTTCCGTATCTCGCCTCCAGATATCCGAGGGGCGCAACTGAAAACGGCCTTCTGCACTTTCTTCTGAATTGGATTCGGGGCGCCCATGATACCCAGAAGAAACTGTTTCTAAGGAGTTTTCATGATCCCGTATATGGCGCCGAAACGACTCGCGGATTCTTTCTACACCCTGCCTCCATTTATCGGAAGGGCGTAAATGGGTATCACCCCCCACAGGATATTCATTGCCCCGATAGCTATTATCGGAGTACCGGCGATCAGCATGATTCCGGGTCTCAAGACGCTTGCGTTCGTCTTCAGGCATCAGCCAATAAGAAGCCACGTCCACGTAATGACGCCAGCCACGTTCAGTTTTGGGATCATCTAGCATCCAATAATCTATTGGCAGGGTCCCCGGGCGTCTCCTGGAAGAGCCGGAGACATTAGCCACCTCAACCGTATGCTTTATTTGTGCGACGAGATTACGCCGCTCGAACGTGTTTTTCCAGCCAAGAACATCGGCTACGTATTTGCGGTTATAGGAATGGGGGATAGCGTAAGCACCATGGCCTTTTAAAGTGCCGCCGTTATAATGGGACAGCGCCAGGTGCCAGCGCCTGCCGTACTGCCAATAAAGCCGTTCAAGGTAACGAAGACCAAGTTTGACGTTTAGCCGCCCATTCCATAGCTGCCCGGAGCCGACCCCAAACTCGCCCCGTGCGGTGGCAGGCATAATCTGCATTACGCCGCGCTCACCTTGAGACCCAAGGGCATCATCCCGAAAATTGGATTCCACTTTCGCAACCGCCAAAGCCAATGCCGGCGGCACCCTGGTTAGTTTGGCTTCTTCGACAATCCATTTTTGAACTTGAGCACGTGTCGCGGCCTCTGCGGAGCTGCCTAAAAACACCACCGCACTTAAGCACACGATAGCGCTGATCAAGAAAAAGTTCGTCATATTTGAAAATCTATTTTTCAACATTGAGTATGCTCCTTAATGTTTTGAGCCAACGTTCGTCCAAAGTGGAGACAATCAGGTTTTTTGTATCGATTTGTGCACGAACATCGAGGGCTTCTTTAACAGAAATTTCCGGCGGCAGGGCCAGAATGATCCGGCCACCTGCCTTCGGAGCCACAGGTTCGACTGGCTTAAGTTCACTGTCGTAGAATTGGCCGAGGTAGTGAATTAAGATCAAGTCTTTTGGTCCAGGCGTGATGATGGCAGGTGAGTTCACTTCTTCCGCGGTAGGTGCTAGAATCGCCCCTACGGCCGGACGCATGGGCTGGATACCAGTTCCCATGGAGATCATGGCCAGCACCATGATCGAAAAGAACGCCATGGCTAGAGCTAAGGCGATTTCCGTCATAGCGTTTCCGCCACTAGGATCAGTCATGAAAAACCTCCTTTACAAGACAGCCGACCCATTCGACCTTCTTTTGAGACTTAGCTATGGAAGGGCGAGAGACAAATTTTTTTAATATTCAGCGCGACAACCAAAAACGAACTGCGCAAAAGTGGCCTGCCCCCCTTAAGCGATCTATGGAAAGGATTGATTTAGATGCTTGCCGCTTGCAGCCGAGGGTACTGTGTGGTTTGACAGTGTTGTGGTAGACCTGCCGCTTTTCGAAGATGATTGTTGATAGGGGCAAGGACGGGTTCTCTTTTATTTCTTCAACTTGTCGGCAAATATCATCTCCATATCGTAGGCCAGTCGGTAGAGTTCACGTCGGCGCTGTTTTGGGGTCATGTATTTTGGCTTCTTTGCAGAAACTTTTGCTCTTTCCATTATCATCGGCCTTGATGACTCAGACTTGGGTATATCGCTTTTTGCAGTTCCTCTGTTTTCCGGCACATTATTTACCGGCCTCAATGCCACATCAGTTTCTGCCGGCAATGCGGGCACTTTTTTTATAACCGGTTGGGAACCGACCCGTTCATCTTTTTTTTCTGGAAAATCTTGTTTCGCTGAAGACGGACTTTTTGCAGCCTCTTTCAATTTGAATTCCTCCAGTTTTTGCCTTGAGCGCTCCAAGAGCAAATTCTCGGCAACTTCTGTTTTCAATCGAAAAAACGTTTTGGGCAATTCTCTCGGTTTCTCGTCGACCGAAACCAGATATAAAACGGCAACCACCACCATTACGTAGAACAGAATAAATTTCATGATTTCTTTTCCATCGAAAGAATTGGAATTACAGGTGAAAGCCGGATACCGGTTATGGAGATCAGAGCTCTCAATAGGGCCGCTAGTGGCAAACCAATATCCAACCAAAGCTCAGTCTTGGTACTGGAAAAATCCGAAGGGCCAAGCGGGATCTTCAATGACAGATGGCTTGAAGTGATTGCAAGTTGAAAGCGAGACACTGGCTACTGCAATAATTGACCAGCGTTTAATCGATTTACTCATCTGGTTCTTATCGTCCCAGCGTTCAATAATATTGGTCATCTCAATCACTCACTCTATTTTTATTCTTGTGGTGTTATGGTGGGGCTAGAGGCGTTTTTTCGAAAGGAGAGAAATTAATTAAAAAAATGCAGGCAGGTCACGTTGAGACCAGCCTGCAAAGTTGGTACAGGGAGGTAAATAGGAAATGCTATGAACCTTATGGAAGGAATAGAGCGCTTCTAGAGAATACGGGTCAGTGTTATAGCACCGTCCCTCAGATTAGCTTCGCCTCCTACTTCAATTTCCCGCCATATTCTGTCTCATTCATAACTCCTATACAGTTACGATGAGCCAGAAACTCTCTCTTTTCAAATACTACAAGCTAGTGCCATAGGCGCTGACGGGGACAAAACAAGTTGAAGCCGCCGTTCGAGAAACCAATCAAAGGAGACAAGTGATGGGTAGGTTAATAGACCATGGTTGGCAGAAGTCAGCGGCCAATGCTGCGCAGCCAACAGGGATAATCACGGGCGCGAATTTGAAGAAACCCAAGAAGCTGGACAAAAAGAAGATTGAAAAACCTAAAACCACTTAATTCTTAGACAGCTCAAACTTGACCTCGCCGAAAAGGGACCTATCTTAATCGCCCTCTTCTAGATCTTTTGGTGATGACCTCGGGTTTACGTCCGCGGGGTGACAAGAGGCGCCCGGCCACCAAACGGCGCCCACCACTGTACCATGCCATAACCACGGCATCGCCTCTGTCAGTGGAGCGGCCGAGGCGCTTGACGACATCCTCCTTGGTCTCGACCTTAATACCCCGGGGGCCAACTTCGAAAGTGGGGGCGGTGAGGTCTGCCATCAAGGATTGATCATTTGGCAGCGCGATCGGTGATCCGCCGTCTTGGTTTGGATCCAAGGCTTCACGAAACTGCCAAATCACTTGGGACCGTTTGTTGAAGAAGCTGAGTTGGCGGTCGGCTGTGCGGTGCATTGACTTCTCAGCGCCCTTGTAAGGGATGACCTTGAAGGAGTTGTCCCGGAGATGCTCAAACGCGGGGCCGCCGTATCCACCGCCCATGTCCAAAACGATGACGGCGTTATCCCGGCGGTTAGTAATAATGACCGCGGCACAATGCTTGCCCAGACTGTCCAGCGGGATGTCTCTGCCGGCGACTTCCACCATAGGCGCGAACCAGCCGTCATGCCTTATAGCAATGATCATCGGGTCGTCACCGCCACCTGAGGCGTCAACGCCCATGGCGCACATGGGAATTCCCTCTGGTGGTTTCGGTGTCCAGCGGTTCTGGGCTTCGACAACCCAGGCAGTTGGTATGACTTGATTTACAGCGTCCTTGCGGGCCGCCATGAAGTTGCCGTCTCGCACAGCCGATCGTAATGGTTCAGGCAAGGAATCGAG
>Ga0187827_10007877_pt1 | contig 11692 bp, 8 predicted proteins | sample ETNtaG_39_FD_167969 | JGI IMG/M metagenome (GOLD analysis project Ga0187827, IMG submission 167969) | Marine microbial and viral communities from oxygen minimum zone, Eastern Pacific Ocean - ETNP2014_SV_150_PacBio MetaG (Illumina Assembly) | ecosystem: Environmental > Aquatic > Marine > Hypoxic... | reverse complement strand
AGGGTTTGACACCCTTTTAAAAGCCATATCAGAATTAAAGGAAAAGAGAACGGATTTTCATCTGCTGGTCGCAGGTGAATGTTATGGGAGTGATGAAAAATATATAAAATTAATATCTAACCTGGGGATTTCAGATTATATCACTTGGCATAATCGCTATATTCCCGATTCTGAGGTATCTGATTATTTTTCAGCAGCTGATGTTGTTGCTTTGCCGTACCGGTCAGCATCTCAAAGCGGTATCACACAAGTAGCATATCACTATAATTTACCAGTAATTGTGACAAGAGTGGGGGGGCTACATGAAATTGTAGATGATGGCAAGTCAGGTTTTATTATTATACCTGAAAATCCGGATGAACTTGCCAATGTATTGACTGAAAATATAGGGACCCCAATATTTGATGAAATGGCAAATTATATTCAGGATTTTAAACAGAAATTCTCCTGGGATTATTTTGTTGAGGGTATTGAATCGGTTTATGATCGAATATGACTCCTCACATTAAAATTCTCATATTAAACTGGAATGGGGTCCATCTACTTAAACCATGTTTAGATACTGTAACTGCCATAGATTACCCCAATTTTTCAGTAATGGTGATTGACAATGGTTCATCTGATGGGTCATTAGAGATCGTAAAGGAAAATTATCCCAGTGTGGAAATATTGGCATTAGATCAAAACTATGGATTCGCAGGTGGTTACAATAGGTGTTTTGCACAATTAAAGGATGAACCATCAGAATTTATTATGCTTCTGAATAATGATACAGAAGTCGATTCAGATATACTGAATAGTTTTACCCAGGCAAAGGAACAATTTGGAGACAATCAAATTTATGGTGGTAAAATTTATTACAATAATAATCCCAATATAATTTGGTATGCTGGAGGAAAGATAAAACTGAAATATGCAAATATTTCCCATCGAGGAATTCGCAAACAAGATTCACCAGAATTTTCTAATCCCATTGAAACTAATTATGTCACCGGCTGCTGCCTATTTACATCCATGGAAGTAATAAATAAGCTAAACGGATTTGATGAACGGTTCAATATGTACGGAGAAGATGTGGATCTCTGCCTCCGTGCAAAAAAAGCAGGAATTAAATGCTATTACTGGCCAAAAGCAAAATTATGGCATCATGTGTCAGGCAGTATGGGCGGAGCTTTTTCTATTGGAAAATTATTTAGAAAATATCAATCCACCTTTAAATTATACTTTAAGCATAATTAGTATTATATTTCAGTGATTCAATATCGAAAACCGGATTTTTTTATAGTTGGGGCGCCGAAATGTGGTACTACTTCTTTATATTATTATCTACGTCAGCATCCAGAAATATTTTTGCCAGATTATAAAGAACCACATTATTTTGGAAAAGATCTTAAGAAACGATCAAATGAATTTATAGATAATGATGATGAATATTTGTCTCTATTTAAAGATGCAAAATCAAATCAGAAAATAGGTGAAGGATCTACTTTTTATCTCTATTCAAAGTCTGCACCAAGGGAAATAAAAGATTATAACCCGGGTGCAAAAATTATCATCATGTTGAGAAATCCTATAGATTTCCTTCATTCTCTTCATGCCCAGTTTTTATTCAGTGGAAATGAAGATGAATCAGATTTTAAAGAAGCCCTTAATCTTGAAGAAGATAGGATACAGGGAAAAAAACTTCCCAAAAATATTGATATGCTTGATAAAATATATTATAGAAAACATGCTTTTAGAATTCCAGGGCAGATACAGAGTTATTTAAGAATTTTTGGAGATGAAAACGTTGCTGTTATCATACTGGATGACTTACATAAGAATCCAGGGCAGTGTTATATAAAAATTTTAAAACTGCTGAATGTTGATACAAATTTTACACCGGATTATTCCATTCAGAATCCCAATAAAGGAGTGCGTAGTTTTTGGATCAGAAATCTCATCAAAGGTAATAAAAATGATTTAGCTAAGTTGAGAGGAATATTTTTTAAAAAGCCAATTGGTGTAATTAAATATTTAATTAATAGAAATACTAGGGAATTAAAGAGAAAACCGATACAAACAAATTTTAGAAGAGCATTAATGAATGAATTTAAACCTTCTATAGTGCAATTAGAACAGATAATAAATAAAGATCTCAACCATTGGAAATCTATTGATTAAAACATAAATTGAAAAATAGATTAAGATTTATATATGTTAAATAAAGTGGCAATAGTACAAAATAAAATTATATGGGGAGGGCGTTTAGATTTACTAGTTCATCTAATAAAATATTTAAATCAAAAACAAATTGTACCAGACATTATTACATTTAAAGTACCACAATCATTTAATAAAAACAAAATATTTTCAATGTATAATCTCGATGTAAACTATAAACTAAAAATTATTTCATCAATCCTTTCCAAGACTCCCCATGAATATAATATATTCGTATTCAATTTATTACTTCACTATTATTGTAAAAATTATAATTTAATTATTAATAGTAGTAATACTGATATATTCATGCCACAATTAACTACAATATCATATATACATTTTCCTAGAGAGGCTAGAGCAATTAGTAACTATGAATCGATTCATTCATTTAATCCTAAAACTAAGGCAATGTGGAATATAAGCTGGTTCAACAACGTATTGATTAGAAAGATTTATTTGTTAAAAAACAATATAAATATCAGGACAGTAGTTGTATGTAATTCGAAATTCACAAAGAATAATTTTATCAGTTGTTATTCTGATAGATTAAATTCAAAAGTCAAGGTTATTTATCCGACATATTTTTCAATAAAGAATGAAAATATACATATCAAAAAAAGACAAATTATTCACACAGCTAGATTTGTACCAGATAAATTGCAACTAGAATTAATTCGATTAGCAGCAACATTACCTGATATAGAATTTAGAATTGTTGGTTTTAAAGATAGCCGCTCTGTATATGCTACAAAATGTCAAAATGAACTTGAAAAATTGAAAATTAATAATGTTAAGTTATATTTCAATTTAACTAATGAAGAATTAAATGAGTTGCTAAAAGAATCCTTGATATATCTTAGTACGACGCCTAATGAACCTTTTGGCTTAGGGATTCTCCATGCAGTCACTTTAGGTAATTGTCTACCAATTATTCCTAATTCAGGTGGACAATGTGAGATTGTTCCATTTAATAAGTTGCAATATAATAATTTTGCAGAATTAAAGAATAAATTAATAACTATATTGGCTGATGAAGTTCTATTTGGGGAGTTAAGACAAAAGGTATTTGAATATTCAAGACATTTTTCTTATAAAGAATTCTGTAAGAATTTTGATGAAGTATTAAATGGATTAATTAAATAAAATATTTTATTAATATTATTATTGTACTTATAGATTTTATAAATACCAATAATTAGTTATGAAAATAGTATGGTATTCTGAAGTTAAATGGAACTATTTGCGGACACGTAAACAGAATCTGTTAACACACTTTCCACTCAATGATATGATTGTATTTTTTCAACCCTTCTCTTTTGTAAAGGGTAATTATTTTTTCCCTAGAAAAGAGGGGAATATTTATTATTTAACTCTCCCGACTTACAGGAAGTCTCACTTTAAATTTATTGAAAAACTAATGTCATTCCCTATTTTTCGTAAGTTTTTTTATTTATTTGTTAAATGGTACGCAAAAATATGGATAATTATACTCTTAAAAAAAACACCTGATTGTATATGTGCTTCCAATATTTTTTATCTGCCATTAATCAATAATATTAAATCGCCTGTTGTCTGGGATTTTAATGATCATCCCGGCCAATTTGGAGAAATACCGATATGGGCTAATCAAGAATTCACTGAATTCCTTATAGATAAAAAAAATTCAATTATTTCAAGCTCAATTGGAATTACGAATTATTTAAAAAACAAATATGAACGATCAGCATATACAATACCAAATGGAGTTGATCTGGCCAAATTTGATAAAAAAATTCCCAAGAATGATTTAAATCTGAAACCAGTTATTGGTTATGTTGGAATTATTTCATCCTGGTTCTTTGATTTTGAATTGGTTAAGAAAGTTGCCACACATCTCAGCTCTTATGAAATTCATCTTTATGGTCCGTGTGTGAGTGATGTAAAGGAGCAACTTGATGAAATGCTCAGAATATCTAATATCTCATATTTTGGCGAAAAACCATATGACATGTTGCCGAAAGTTATGGAAACATTTACAGTTGGGATTATTCCATTGTATTCCATTCCAGAAATCTGGAGGCTGGCTTCTGGCAAATTTCTGCAATATCTTGGAGTTGGCATCCCCGTTGTATCTGTTTGGATGGATCAATATTCCAAGATTAAAAATAATGTATTTCTAGCAAAAACACACAGCGAATTTATCGGTTCACTTGAAAAAGCATTGAAACATTCATTTATTCCAATGGCAGATGAACTGAAAGTGTATGATTGGAGATATTTATCAACAAAATTTCGGAAGGAACTAGAGGAAGCAATTGAATCATTCAGCTAAGATCGCCAAAGAATCTGCCATATCCTTTACTGGGATGGGTTTTGGGCAGCTGCTTCGATATCTTTTTACTACCTTGTTGGCTCGCTGGGTAGGTGTAGAACTGCTGGGTATTTATTCTATTTCAAATGCAGTAACCCGTATTTTTGAAGTAATCGGTAAACTGGGGCTGGATCAAGGTAGTCTGCGAGGTGTAAGCCAGAAAGAAACCAATTCAGATAAACATTCTGTTATCCTTTCTGCGCTTAAAATGGGGGCCATATCGGGATTGCTTTTTATGCTTGTCCAAATTGCTATAGCTGGATGGCTTTCTGAGAATGTGTTTCATGAATCCAGCTTATTGACGAAAGTTATTGCGATCCATGCCCTTTCACTTCCTTTTTACATCATTATCCATATTTCAGCAAACTCAACCCAGGCATATAAACTGCTTAAGTACAAAATATTTGTTACAGAATTCCAGAATCCACTCATTTTATTGTTGACGATGATTTTATGCTATTTCTTCTATTCCGCTGAATCAACCATCTTTATCCCTGTAGTTATTGCTTCTGTTCTGGGTTGCGCAACAATCAATATTTTCTTAAAGAAGGTATCCGGGGTGAATTTCATGTCCGTTAAACGGGGAGTTATTGATAATGATCTTCTCAATTATTCACTTCCCATCATGTTCATGGCTATACTGGGAACAGTTCTCCATTGGACAGACATTTTTATGCTGGGATATTATACTAATCCATCTACTGTAGGTTTATATCACCCCGCTGCACGCACCGCAGGAATTATTCGAATGATACTTATGTCTTTTGTAGGTATTTATGGACCAATAATGGCAGAGATATATGCAAAAAAACAAACAGTTGAAATGAACCATGTCTTTAAGCTTGTCACCCGCTGGGTTACTACTTTCTCATTACCATTTACCATATTGATTCTGCTCTATCCTCGTAAAATTATGCTTATCTTTGGAAGCGATTTTATTGATGGATATCCCATTTTGATGATATTGGTAATTGCTGCATTTATTCAGGCCGTATTTGGAATTGGTGGAACTACCCTGAATATGACAGGTTTTCCCAAATTAAATCTTATTAATACATTTATTGCATTAGGTTTAAATATATGCTTAAATATTTTACTAATCCCAAAAATTGGAGGCAGGGGTGCCGCTATTGCCACCCTTTTAACCCTGGGTATTATCTCATTTATGAGGGGACTACAAAATTGGAAGTTATTAGACCTTGTACCCTTTAATTGGAAGTTTATTAAACCCATATGTGCTGGCATAATTACAGCAGGATCAGGATATTTATTTAGGGGATTTATTATTCCCTGTCATACAGTTGTTACATTGCTTTGTGCAGGGTTAATAATTTTTGTTATATTTTTTACGGTACTTTGGCTGTTTGGATTGGATGAGGATGATAATGGATTACTGGAAGGAGTTCGAATTATTCTGGATAATTTCAAATCCACACCGACATCAGTAAAAAAATGAAATTTATTAGCAAATATCAATTTCAGCTCATATCCTGCGGCATCATTGCATTGGTAATTGGATTTCTTTTTCATAAACCCCTCACCGGTGAGTATACATTTGGAGGTCCCGATTCTCTGTCTCCCAGTGCTGTGCACCAGGGAATCACTGCAGCTGAGGCAGAGTATGGTAAATATCCTCTTTGGCTTCCATGGGTATTTAGTGGGTTGCCATCGGTACATTCCTTCCAGAATATCTCTAGTTATTATTTCCCTGGCTTTTTCCTTAATATACTTACTTCATTTGGAATCCCAGGTTTCTGGAGTTATATATTTCACTTCATCCTGGCGGGGATGGGTGTTTTTGCCATATTAAGAAAACTGGGTATTAGTCGGTATAGTTCTCTTTTTGGAGGACTCTCCTTTGCGCTCATGCCGTACCTCATTACCATGGTGGTTCACGGTCACGGTAGCCAGATGATGACAACTGCATGGCTCCCATGGGTCATATGGGCATTACTTCGTCTGTATGATGAAATTAACCTCGCAAATGTGGGAATACTGGGTCTTTTGGTTGGTTTTCAGCTTCAACGGGCACATGCCCAGATTGCCTATTATACCTGGATGGCTGCTGGACTACTGATTCTCATGATGTTGTGGAATTTACATGGTTCTAATGCCAATAAACCCAAATGGATCCTCTTCACAGGTATTGGCCTGGTTTTGGGTTTATGCATGGCCATGTGGATTTATCTCCCTGCCCTGAATTATGCCCCTCATTCCATTCGTGGTGCTGGTGGAGGGGGAGGCACCGGTTTTGAATATGCCACTGCCTGGTCATTTTCTTTTGGAGAAATGTCCACTTTCTTCATTCCCTCATTTTACGGTTTTGGCGGGGCAACATACTGGGGCAATATGCCTTTTACTGACTATCCTAATTACATGGGTATTATCGTTCTGACCATGGCTGTAATCGGTGCTGTGTTTCATGAGAGTAAAATAAAATGGTATTTTCTAACGACTGGGCTTCTGGCTTTGCTGATCTCTTTTGGAAAAAATTTCTTTCTCTATGAGATCTTTTATGATTATTTCCCCTATTTCAATAAATTCCGGGTGCCTGCTATGTTTCTCATACTCACCCAGTTTTCCACCGCTGTTCTGGCAGGTATGGGGCTGGATACCGCTTCTAAATGGCTCACCAACAATCAAGCTTCTGACTCTCATAAAAAACTGGCATGGATCGTGGGAGGGATTTTGTTTATTATTGTCGGATTAAAATTCATGTTAGCGGTTGACTCGGATTATGGAACGCGGAGCCCAATACTCAATAAACTAAGGGCTGATATGCTGAGCCATGATATGATGAAGTCCGTATTATTTCTTCTTATTGGAGGCGGGGCATTTTATATGACCCGGATGCGCTGGATTGGACGTCAAGCGCTGGTTGGTATTATTATAATCGCATCTGTAATTGATATTGGAATTGTGGACCAACAGATTATTGAGCCAGATAAAAAAAGTTACCGCCAGTCCACCATTACAAAAAAGTCATTGAAGTCTGCCTACCTCAGTGAGGATGAGGTAATAAGATTTTTGAAACAGGATACAAGCAAATACCGTATACTTCCCCTTGGTAATCTACAGAATGAAAACCGCTGGTCTGCCTTCCAGATTGAGAGTGTAATGGGATATCATCCAGCCAAAATATACCGCTATAACAAGGTGAAAGATGAAGTGGGATGGAATTCCCTTGGCATATTGCAGATGCTGAATGTGAAGTATATTATAAGTCAGCAGGAATTACCGCATCCTGCTTTTGAAATAGTATTTTCCGGAAAGCTTTTCCATCAGGGGAAATACCAGAAAGCCAATGTGTATAAGTTTAAATATTTCACACCCAGAGCATTTTTTATTGAAAACTTACATAATATATCTGAAACTGATCTTCAGCTTCAAACTTTAAGACAGAATAGTTTTAATCCATCAACATCATCATTTGTTACGCACGCCCCGCAGGATTTTGAATACAATGCTGATGCAGAAGTCGAAATTATCCACTGGTCACCGGATAAAATTGAATTTAATCTAAATGCTCCTTCGAAGCAATTTATGGTACTTAGCGAGATTTTTTATCCGGAAGGATGGAAAATTACCAGTCATCCTGATTGGGAAATTTATCCTGTGAATATTATTCTGAGAGGTGTTTATATTCCTTCTGGTAATCATAGGATGATTATGGAATTTATACCGGATGATATATTTTACGGATCAATCATTACCTGGGGTTCTACTGTAGTAATTATTATGCTGATTTTATATGGAATATTCATTAGAAGAAGAAACAATGCACATTAATAAGAAACCATTTAATATCAAACTGATTTTCTTTGTATTGGCTATGGTCAGTATCATAATGGTATTCTGTGTGAATCGCTTGATGATATGCCAGTTAAGGAATGAAGCCCATCAACAGGTGGCATACCTGGCCAAATCATATTCGGATGCTATTAACAGTGATAATGAAGAAGATATCCGTTTTGTCATGGATATTCTATTGCCTTCACTGAATTTTCCTATTATTATAACATCCAAAAATGAGATATCCGCTGCAATGAACCTGAATATTGCCGCAGAACTCGGCAGTACGGAATATATTAAGGATGCCTGGAAAATTATTGAACAAATGGATGCAATTTTTCAGCCCTTGGATCTCAAGTGGCATGAAATGCAGTGGGGGAAGATACATTTTGCAGATCCTCAGGTGGTTGCGCAATTACGCTGGATGCCATACATTGAGATTGGTTTTGGTATTATATTCGTTATTATTAGCCTTTGGGGATTTCAGCTTATCCGACAGGGTGAAAAGAATATGATATATGCAGGTATGGCCAGAGAAACTGCCCATCAGCTCGGTACACCAGTTTCTTCACTCATGGGGTGGATGAAATTACTCCGTGATCAGAAATCTGATACATCATATATTTTGTCTGCAATGGATGACGACGTTGCACGTCTTTCAGAAATTTCTGAAAGATTCTCCAAAATAGGTTCAAATCCCAAACTGAAAACCATTACAATATATGATTTGTTATCAAAAAGCATAAACTATATGCAGAATCGGCTACCGAAATATTCAAAAATAGGTTTAACACTTAAGGGAAATAGAGATATCAGAATTCAAGGGGACTGGACCCTATTGCGCTGGGCTATTGAAAACATACTTAAAAATTCCATTGATGCCATTGGTTCTGGAGGAGGGAATATTTCTGTAAATAGCGAATCTAAAAAAAAATATTCAACAATCCTGATTACTGATTCCGGAAAAGGCATACACCGTAAGGACTGGAAAAATATTTTTCGTCCAGGATTCAGCAGTAAACGACGTGGTTGGGGACTAGGATTGAGTTTGACAATGCGGATTATAAAAGAAATTCATCAGGGTGATATCCGGGTATTAAAATCCAAGCCCGGAGAGACAGTGTTTCAAATCATGCTACCCGTTTAGAACAGATTTAACTCAAAAAACCCTCCGTAATGGAGGGTTTTTATTATTGGTATATAAAGAGGAGGAAAGGGATTAGAAATACAGAATTCCTGAAAGAAACTTAACCCCTCATACGATTCATATTACTCGCGACGGTTACGAATAAATGCTGGAACATCCAGTTGGTCACCGAAGGTAATCACAGGATCAGAGGAATCTTGTTCCATATTATTCTCCTCGAACAAATCAGAGGATCCTTCATTATTTTTAACTTCTTCAGGTGCTTCCTTGAAAGCAGGTATGCGTGTATCATCCCGTGATTCTATGAGTTCTCTTGCAGGCTTTACATAATCTGCATTCATTTTTTTGGGAATGCTGTTATATTCCTGGGTAGTTTCACCATTTAATCCCGTTGCGATGACAGTAACCCGGATTTCATCTGAGAGAGTTTTATCCAACACACAACCAAGAATGACATTAGCATCTTCACCTGCTTCTTCATAAATAATACTGGAAGCATCATTGAGTTCATGTATAGTCATATTTTCAGGTCCAGTAATATTAACTAACAAACCCTTGGCTCCGGTGACACTATCATCCTGTAATAATGGTGAATTGATTGCCTGCTGGGCAGCTAGAATAGCCCGTTCCTCACCGTGAGCAATTCCTGTACCCATTATGGCATCGCCCATATTTTGCATTACAGTTCTTACATCTGCAAAATCAACATTTATAAGGCCTGGAATATTGATCATATCTGAAATACCCTTGGTTGCTTGATGTAATACTGAATCTGCGAGCTTGAATGATTCTGTTACCGTTGTATTTTCATCTGTAATTTCGAGCAATGTTTCATTGGGAATTGCTAGGAGTGTATCACAACTTACTTTCATCTCTTCAATACCAGTCATTGCGCGCTTGTGTCGCTTTGGCCCTTCAAAATTAAAAGGTTTCGTAACAATTCCAACAGTTAAAGCACCAAGGTCCTTGGCTATTTGTGCAATGGCAGGTGATGCACCTGTTCCGGTTCCACCTCCCATACCTGCCGTTATGAACACCATATCTGAATTTTCCAGGGCATTGGTGATAACTTCTTTATTTTCTTCCACAGCCTGTTTCCCAACTTCTGCATTTGCACCAGCACCTAATCCTTTAGTCAGTTCTTTTCCAATCTGAAGTTTCATCTGGGCATTATTATTTTCCAGATCCTGTGCATCTGTATTTACAGCAATAAATTCGACGGCTGTCATACCGTCTTCAATCATACGGTTCAGGGCATTTCCACCTCCGCCGCCCACGCCTACAACGATTATTCTTGCTTTCTGTTCTTTTAGTTCAACCGGTTCAAATAACATGTTTTTACTCCTTTTTTTGTTAGTACCAATTTTTTATATAATTCCCCATTTTACTAAATGACTGTTTCAGGATGGCTTGAATATTTCCACTCTGATCATATTCCTGTTTTTTCCAGTTATCTCTTCCATAATTAATGAGTCCAACACCTGTTGCATATCGAGGTGTATTTACTTTTTCAGATACACCACCACTTAATTTTGGCTTGCCAATTTTAATAGGTAAATGAAATATTTCTTGGGCCAAGTCCGAGACATGTTCCAACTGCGATCCGCCGCCTGTCAATACAATACCAAAGGTATATTCACCCAGATAATCACTTTTACGAATTTCGTTTTTTACTAGTCTAAAAATTTCATCCATGCGGGGTTCAATAATTTCAGCCAAACTTTTTTTAGATACAGTTTTAGCTTGCCTACCGCTGGTGCCTGTAATGGTAATAGTTTCTTCAGGATCGGCTATGGCACTTTTGGCAGATCCATATTGACATTTCAGTTGTTCTGCCTGTTCAATCGTGGTTTGAACACCGTAAGCAATATCATAAGTAATGTTATGCCCACCCAGTGGCACAACACCTGCATGGAGTACACCCGTTTCATGATATACAATTACATCAGTTGTACCCCCGCCAATATCGACTAGAATAACGCCAAGCTGTTGTTCATTATCATCCAGGACTGAGTAGGCTGAAGCTAGGGGTTCAAGTACAAAATCTAGAACATTAACACCTACTTTTTCGATGCAGCTATGTAAATCTTTTTCCACATTAATATCACTGGTTACCAAATGAACCTTAGCTTCCAGGCGGTGTCCGGCAAGACCCAATGGATTTTTGATTCCACTGCGGTCATCCACCTTAAAATCAC
>Ga0187827_10007876_pt1 | contig 11694 bp, 13 predicted proteins | sample ETNtaG_39_FD_167969 | JGI IMG/M metagenome (GOLD analysis project Ga0187827, IMG submission 167969) | Marine microbial and viral communities from oxygen minimum zone, Eastern Pacific Ocean - ETNP2014_SV_150_PacBio MetaG (Illumina Assembly) | ecosystem: Environmental > Aquatic > Marine > Hypoxic... | reverse complement strand
TATCGGAATAATGATCCATGCCTAAATTCTCGGTAAATAATGATTTTAAAACCAGTGTTTTTTCTTTATTGTTAATTTTAAATTTTAAACTATATCCAGTTCCAAGAACTCCAGATCCTAGCTTTTCTATATTTATATTTGAAATCTTTCCCCCATACTTCTCTTTCAGATATTTTTCTATAATCTTATTTTTTAAATCCATTTCTTTTAATATATTTATTTTATGAATGCTTGCAATTCTTTCACCCTTGCGTCATATTTAGGTTTAGCTAGATCTTGAAAAAATGGCATTGATATATAGGGCATTGTTTGATTAACATGTTCTAAAACTTCTTCTGCAACCTTATTTATGGATCTGTCTGGTTTCAATCTGAGTGAAAATTGGAATAGGCTAGATAGATTCCAGTCAAATAACTGCATCGCATCTACATCATTAACAATCTTGTTATTAATTGGAGCTTCCCCATATCTACTTCTATCTAGATTACCATCATGAGTCCGGATTGTATCTGTAATCTTATCCACATAATTTTCCTGAATTCCAATATTTTCTAAAATTCCTGGAGCCATTTGAGTCCCCTTAATAATATGATCTCTTTCTTCAGAATCAAAATCTCTAGAATATCCAATATCATGTAATAACCCTCCCAATTCACAAACTATGGGATCAATAGTTGGATCAATTCTTCTTAAATATGCTGCGTAAAGAAAACAGTTTCTTGCAACAGGCCTTATATGGTCTGAAAAATAAATATCTCCATGAGCTGTTTTAATTTCTACATCACTATAAATTTGATCTCTTTCCTTATCAGAAATTCTTAGTTTATCCATATTTTTTCTTGTTTTCTTCTCTTATAAGCATATCTTTAGTAAATCATATTAATTGTTATGTTCTCATCCAAACAATTAAAACCTCTATTGCCTCCATTAATGCATGAAACCAAGACATTATGAACCTAAGGCCAAATTTGTAGATAGAATATCTAAATTATTAAGAAATAAGCAAGATGCAAATAAGTTTTTTGAGGTTGCTAAAACGCGGCCTAATAAGGCAATTAGGTGTAATACTCTTAAAATTAGTCCGGAGGATTTGATGAAAAGGTTAGATAGTATGGGGTGGGAGGTTGAACAGCCATTTTCCTATTATCCTGAGATAATGATTATTAGAAGTGCATTGTTGCCTGGAGAGATTGGTAAGACTAAAGAGCATATTTTGGGATATTATTATGTGCAAGAGATTACTAGTATGATGCCAATTATTGCACTAAATCCCAAACCAGGCGATAGGATCTTGGATTTGTGTGCTGCACCTGGAAGCAAGACCACTCAGGCAGCTGCAATGATGGAGAATGAGGGGAATATTATTGCAAATGATTTATCTATGGGAAGAATTAGAATTTTAGCATCTAATTTAGAGAGATGTGGTGTTACAAATACCATTATTACTCGGCATAATGGAATTGAATTATGTGAAAAATTGAAAAAAATGAGAATTAAGTTTGATAAAATATTAGTTGATGCTCCTTGTAGTGGAGAGGGCAATTTGAGAACTAGCCCAAGGACATTATTGGAGTGGTCTGAAGGATTATTAAAAAGTTTAAGTAGGAAACAGAAAAAAATATTGAATAGTGTGGTTGACTTATTGGCAGAAGACGGAGAAATTGTTTATTCGACGTGTACTTATGCTCCTGAGGAGAATGAAATGGTGGTGCAACATTTAATTGATGAATATGATTTTGAGATTATCCCTGTCGAATTACCTTTGAAAACTAGGACTGGAATAAAAGAATGGAAAAAAGGTAAATTTGATAAAAGTTTGAAAGATGCTAGAAGGATTTATCATCATGATAATGATATGGAAGGGTTCTTCGTCTCTAAGTTAAGACGAAGAAATCCTTAAGAACATAAAATTCCATGGCCCTCCTCCTCCTCCAATTCCCTAAGTAAATAGAAATTTTATGATGGAAGGTTTCTTTGTTTGTAAATTGAAATGGAAGAGGTAGATTTTTATAGCTTTTATTTCTTAGTAGATTATGAAAAAACCCTATCGGAAGCCTGAACCAGGAGACTTTGTAGAAGTTAAGATTAATGATAGGATTGAGAAAGGAAAATATTTAGAAAGTCATGATCGCGGAGTTCTTTTATTGAAGTTAGATAATGGATATAATATTGGATTAAGGAAAGAAGATATTAGTGAAATTAAAGTGGTTGAAAAAGGGGAATCTAAGAAAGAAATTTCTGAAATGAAACTTAGTGGTAAAAAGCCAATTATTGATTTTTATTTGACTGGAGGAACTATTAGTAGTAAATTAGATCCTAGTACTGGAGGCGTTAAGAATTTAATTGATAGCAAAGAATTCTTTTCTGTCTATCCAGAGATATTTGATTTGGCAGATATTAATGTGAAAGCGCCCTTTAGTAAACAGAGTGAGGATATGATGCCTAGCGATTGGATAAGGATAGCTAAATTAGTTGGGAAATCTTTGAATGATCCTCAGGTGAAAGGTGTAATTATTAGTCATGGTACGGATACATTGCATTTTACTGCTGCTGCATTAAGTTTTATGTTAGGAAAATTGAATAAACCTGTAATATTAACTTATAGTCAAAGAAGTTCTGATAGGGGAAGTAGTGATAGTAGATTGAATTTAATATGTAGTGCTCATATGGCTTTGAGTGATATGGCTGAAGTTATGTTGGTTGGACATGCAACTAGTAATGATGATTATTGTTATGCTTTGCAGGGAAATAAATGTAGGAAGATGCATACTAGTAGAAGAGATGCCTTTAAACCAATAAATTGTAAACCTTTTGCTAAAATATGGAAAGAGGGTAAGATTGAGAATATTAGGGATGATTTTAATAAAAGAAATAAGGAGAAGGTTATTGTTGATGCAGTGTTTGATGAGAAAGTTAGTTTGTTTAAAGCTCATCCAGGAAATAATAGCAAGATAATCGATTACTTTAGGAAAAATTTTAAGGGATTAGTAATTGAGGGAACGGGTTTAGGTCATGTTTCAACAAATGGAAAATTTAATTTAGTTCCTGAATTAAAGAAAGCTATTGAAAAAGGGCTTTTAGTTTATATGACTCCTCAAACTATTTATGGCAGGGTAGATTCCCATGTTTATAGTTCTGGAAGAAAATTAAAAGAGACAGGGGTTGTTTATTTGCAAGACATGTTACCTGAAACGGCATATGTTAAATTGGGATGGATCTTAGCCCATAAACAATGGAGAGGAAGTGTTGCAACTAAAAGAAAGATGTTGGAAAATATTTCTAAAGAGTTTAATCCTAGATTGGAAAATAAGTTTTTAGAGTAATTTATCTCATATATATTTATAAAAAATATAATCTAAAAATAGTTATGAAAGTTTTAGTAACTGGAGGCGCAGGATTTATTGGTTCTAATTTAGTTGATAAGCTAATTGATAGAGGCCATTTAGTTGTTGTAATAGATAATTTAAGTGCTGGAAAGAGGGAAAATATTAATGAGAATGCTAAATTTTATGCTGCAGATATGCTTGATACCGATAGATTAAATGAGATTTTTTTATTGGAAAAACCAGAAGTAGTTTATCATTTGGCTGCACAAACATTATTGAGAAAATCAATTGAAGATCCTACAGGTGATGCTAAAACTAATATTTTGGGCACCATAAGTGTCTTGGAAGCTTGTAGGATGAATGATATTAAGAGAATAATTTATACCTCTACAGGCGGTGCAAGAGTAGGAGAACCAGATTATTTGCCAGTTGATGAGAAACACCCCTTAAGGCCTAGTTCTCCATATGGCATTTCTAAGCATTCTGCAGAGCATTATGTGGAAGCCTATTGCGGATTATATGAATTGGATTATCTGATTTTTTGTTTCGGTAATGTTTATGGGCCAAGAGACCCTCCTGAATGTAAAAGGCTGGTTCCATTTTTTATGGATATGATACAAAAGAATAATGTTCCAAAAATATTTGGAGATGGAACCAATACTAGAGATTATATTTATGTTATGGACCTTGCAAATTTTATGGCAGAATGCATTGATAAAAGTTCTTCTTCAAAATTATTTCATTTAGCTAATGGGAAAGAGATAAGTGTAAATGAAGTTTATGAGGTTTTGAAAAAAGTTACAGGTTTTGAAAAAGATGCGGAAAAAATCTCTGAAGTAAAAGGTGAAGTTAAGAAAATTGTTTTAGATATTAGTTTGGCACAAAAAGAATTGGGTTGGAATCCAACTACAGAGTTAGAAGAAGGTATAAAAAATACATGGAGTTGGTTGAATAATAAATAATTTATTTAATAAATCTTTTTTCGATTCTATCCAATTGTTTCTTTATTTCTCGAATCTCTTTTTCTGCTTTTCTATTGACTTTGTAATCATATTCGGCTCTTATTCTATCTCTTTGACCTGAACGATTTTGAGACATTAAAATTATTGGTGCTTGTATTGCTGCCAAACAAGATAATACTAAATTTAATAAAATGAATGGGAATGGGTCAAATGGTTCTCCTGCAAGATAATTTGCCCAATAATAAGTATTTAGCATCATCCACAATACTAAGAAAATAAAAAATCCAACAATAAATATCCAACTTCCTGCCCATCTTGTTAACCAATCTGCAGTACTTTGCCCAATAGTTGTTCTATTTTTCTTTTTTGGGTTAATATTTCTTGATAATGTGGTGAATATTTCTTCAGTTGCTTTTCCTACCTTTTTTCCACCCTCATCTAAATGAGTATTAACAATCTTTTTAGATAATTTTTGCAAATATTTTGATGTTTTTGAAAATCCTCTTTTTTTCATTATTGATTATAGTTAATATGGTTTATATATTTATTCTTATTAGGGATTTTGTTACAATAAGTTGTAACTATTAAGTGAGTACAATGAGAAGGTTTAAAAGGTTGAGATGTCTGATATCCTTATGGGATTGGTTATTGATGTTCGTAGTAAGAAGAAAGGAGGGAATCCTGGAGGAGAGATTAGTGTGAACTGTTTTAATCGCCCACAATATTATTATGCAAAGCACTGTAATCACTCAAAAGTTTCTAGGAAGGAAAGTTCATTTGTTTATACGCACCAACCAATTTATGAGGCAGTTACATGTGAAATGGCGAGAGATTTGGGATTGAAATTTCCCGATTTTTTTATTATGGATAATAGAGATAAGTCAATTAATTTTAGATCTAATGGTTTAAAGATGGATATTAATAATGGGAAGCCATATTATTTCTTTTCGAATCTTCTCAATCTAGGAGCAGATGAACCTCAGGGAAATGAGATGATTGAAAGAGAATCTATTTATAGAGACTTACTTCAAATTTCAGATATTACTGGTAGAAGGCAGAATTATACTTTTTTTGAAGGTAACTTAATTTATCTTGATGTTGGATGTACATTTGTTGATGCGCATGAAGGGTCTATAAAATTTAGAACTCAGCATCCAAAATTATTAGACAAGAAACCATTGAAGAATAGTAGAAAAAGGATTGGTAGATATTCATTAGTTTTATTAGATGGTTCAAAAATTGATATGTTAGATTTTGTAGACATGCCCAGAGATCTTTATATTCCTGTCATGACTTCTGAAGGAGATAAGACCAGTAAGAAATTAGAGGATCTGATAACTTCTGATGAGATTGATGAAATTTGTAATAGGATTGTTGGAGGAATAATAAAGAAAAAGGTTCTCCAATGTAATGGGGATTCTCAATACTTAGTAAGAAATAAATAATCCTAATATTTATTAACCCTTTTCTTTTATTAAAATTATGAGTGGAGAAATAAAGGCAGGGTTGGAAATTCATCAGCAATTAAATACTCATAAATTGTTTTGTGATTGCCCCTCAGTACTTAGGAAAGATGATGCTGAGTTTGAGGTTAGGAGAAGATTGCATGCGGTGGCTGGAGAAAGTGGAGAGGTTGATATTGCTGCGAAGCATGAAGCTGAGCAAGATAAAGAGTTTATTTATGAAGGTTATGATACAACTTGTTTAGTAGAATTGGATGAGGAACCTCCGCATTTAATAAATGAGGAGGCTTTAGAAACTGCGCTCCATATTGCTTTGCTTCTTAATTGTGAGATATTGCCTATTGCTCAGATTATGAGAAAGACTGTTGTTGATGGAAGTAATACTTCTGGTTTTCAGAGAACTGTTTTAATTGCTAGAGATGGTTGGGTTGAAACTGAAAAAGGTAGGGTTGGAATTAATGCAATTATGTTAGAAGAAGATTCTGCAAGACCTAATTCGGGAGGGAATGATGCAGAGGGAGAAGAAAGTACTAAAGTGTATAAGTTAGACAGATTGGGGTTGCCTATGGTTGAAATTGCGACTGATCCAGATATTACTAGTCCTGAACAAGCTAAAGAGGTTGCATTGCATATTGGAGATGTTTTGAGAAGTTGTAAGGTTAGAAGGGGTATTGGAACAATTAGGCAGGATGTTAATGTAAGTATAGAGGGTCACCCTAGAATTGAGATTAAAGGTTTTCAGGATGTTAAAATGTTTATTCCTACTGTTGAAAAAGAAGTTAAAAGACAAGAAGGAAATTTAAAAGGTAAAAAAGATTTGATTGGGCAGGTTAGAAATGCCTTGTCTGATGGCAGTAGCGAATTTATTAGGCCAATGCCCGGAGCTGCAAGAATGTATCCTGAAACTGATTTACCTTTATTAAGAATAAGTAAACAGATGATTGATGAAGCTAAAAGAACATTACCTAAGCTGCGAAGTGAATTGAAAGTTGATTTGATTAAAAAAGGATTGAGAGATGATGAAATACAGATATTATTAAAGGGAGATAATTTAGATGACTTTAATAATTTATTAAAGATTATTAATGAACCAAGGTTCATCTATAAGGTTCTAATTGAAATTCCAAAGCAAGTTGGTGATTTGGATATGGATATAATCGAAAGTATTGTGTATGCTGTTGATAATGGTAAGTTAGATAGATTAGATGTTAGACAAGTTATGCAAGATATTGTAAATGGTAAAAGTTTAGAGGAGGCTTTGATTATTGAAAAAGCAGATATTGGAGATGTTGAAAGTGAGATTGTTAAATTAGTTAAAGAAAAACCAGGTTTAAGTGTTGGAGGATATATGGGATTAATAATGCAGAAGTTTAAAGGAAAGGTTAATGGTAAGGAAGTTAATGCAATACTTAATAAACTATTGAAATAATATTATATTATAGAGGTGATATTATGGAAATTAAATGGCATTCAGTTATAGTAATTTTTAGTTTTATATTACTCTTAGTTGTAGGAACTTTTATTTATCATAATGTGGAAGGTTGGGGTTATTTAGATTCTACTTATTTTATGGTAATTACTGCTACAACTATTGGTTATGGAGATTTTACACCTCAAACAGATATTGGAAAAATTACAACTATTTTTTACTCTTTTATTGGAATTGCATTTATGTTTTATATGATAGATAGCATTATACTTTCTTTGATAAGTCGAAGGATTAAAGATGATAAAACAAAATCTCCTAGTGATGGGAGAAAATTGAGAAAATTTAAAAAAAGGTAGCTTTATAAATTTGAATTCTTAGTTTAATAAGTGTTAAGATTGTTAAAATTTTAAATATTGTAAGATGTTAAGAGACTATAATTTAGGAGAAGTTAATGAAAAACTTGCTGGGAAGAAGGTTAGATTATGTGGATGGATTGATACTATAAGGGCACATGGAAAGGTTGCTTTTTTTGATTTGAGAGATAGATATGGCAAGGTTCAATGTGTAATAGTAAAGAAAAATGATGATTTTGAAAAAGTTTGTAAATTGAATAGGGAAAGTTGTGTTTGTGTTGAGGGAGAAGTTAATTTGCGGCCAAAGGGGAGTGAGAATAAAGAATTAGGTAGTGGGAAGGTTGAATTGTTTTTGAGTAATGTAGAGGTATTGAGTGAGAGTCCTGTTTTGCCTTTTGAAATTAATGATAAAATAGAAAATGAAGAGTTAAGATTGAAGTATAGATTTTTAGATTTGAGAAGTGATAGGATGCAAAGGAATCTAATTAAAAGGAGTGATACACTTAACGCCATTAGGCAATTTTTTCATAATGAAGGATTTGTTGAAATTGAAACTCCTATTTTAGCTAAATCAACTCCAGAAGGAGCTAGAGATTATATTGTTCCTAGCAGGAATTTTCCAGGTAATTTTTATGCATTACCTCAAAGCCCCCAACTCTTTAAACAGTTAAGTCAGGTGTCTGGGTTTGATAAATATATTCAAATTGCTAGATGTTTTCGAGATGAAGATTTGAGAAGTGATAGACAGCCGGAGTTTACTCAGGTTGATGTTGAAATGAGTTTTATTGAACAGGATGATATTATAGATATTACTGAAAAAATGTTGAAAGAATTATTTAAGAAAGTTTTGGGAGAAGAAATTAAGACCCCTTTCCCAAGAATATCCTATGATGAGGCAATGAAAAAATATGGAAAAGATAGTCCGGATATAAGGAAGAAAGGAGAAAAGTTTGCTTTTTGTTGGGTTGTTGATTTTCCATTATTTGATTATTCTAAGGAGGATAAAAAATATAAAAGTATTCATCATCCATTTACAATGCCCAAAACCGGTAAGAAAGGGAAATTAGATTTTAATGAGAAGTCTAAGTCTGTTGCATATGATATTGTTTTGAATGGTGTTGAGATTGGAGGAGGAAGTATTAGAATTCATGATTCTGAAATTCAGGAAAAGATTTTTGATATTTTGAAATTGAGTAAGAAAGAGGCCAAAGATAAATTTGGATTTTTATTAGAAGCTTTAAGTTTTGGCGCTCCACCTCATGGAGGAATAGCATTAGGGTTAGATAGAATTGTTCAATTAATGTTGGGAGAAGATTCAATAAGAGAAGCATTAGCTTTTCCAAAGAATAAAGAAGCTAGAGATGTTATGATTAATGCTCCTTCAGGAATTGATAAAAAACAACTTAAGGAAACACACATAGATATTATTGAAAAGAAGGCAAAGAAAAAATGAAAATTGGAAATTTTGATGTAATTATTTTAAATGATTTAGATATGAATTTTATTAATAATTTGATAAAATCATTGGATAATCGTTAGAATTGAATGAATGATAGATGGATTAATTTTATATATTGTCTTTCTTATTTATATTTATGAATAAAAAGAAAGTAGAAAAAGAAGCTAAGCAAATGTTGGATAATTTTGCTAAGGCACTTTCTAAGGTTAAAACTAAGGAAGAGGATTATCATGTTGATAGAGATAAGTCTGAGCGGGTAGAGGGTGGAGATAGTTGCGAGGGTTTTAAATCTAAATTATTAGGAAATGCTCCTGAAAAAGATGATGATTTTATTATTGCTGAGAAGGGGGCTTGGAAATGATGTTTGAATTATACCGCCAATACAGCCATAAGGATAATGGAGGGGGTTTAAATGGAAATGGGAGATCAAATGGAAAAAATAGAAGATTAGAGGATCTTCCTAAAAAAAGACTTATTGATAAAAGGTCAGTGATTATTGATAGATTAGATGAAACTGCTAAAGATTTTAGAGATTATGTAATGGAAAATGAGAAAAGTCTTGTGAATGAAACCCCTCTAGATATAAAATATCCTAGAGTATCTTGTTTATCCCTTAATTCTGAAGTTTATGAAAGAATTAATAGATTGCAGTCTCAATTTGATAGGGCAATGAATAGGGCAGAGGAACTAAATGACACCTTCACTGTAAGTTCAATAAATTTAAAACCTTATTGGGAGATAAATGGTGAAATGGCAGAGATTCTTGATAAAAGATTAAAACCCTATATACATAGTGAATGCCAAAAAATAATAGGTGGAGATAGTGAGAGTGGGTTAATGAAGCGAAGAGGAATTAATGAAAAAAGCTTAGAATGGCTTCCTCCAATTTTAGAGGCACCTCATTTTAATCCTAATGAAATTTAAAATAAAAAATGTTAAAGCAAAAAATTAAAGATATTAAAAAAGGAAAGTTAAAAGCTGCAAATAATATTGGAAATTTTGTTGATAAAATAAGTAAGGAGAATAGTAAATTGAATATTGTTTTGCATTTAAATGAGAATGCTGTTGAGGAAGCTAAAAAGATTGATAGTAGGATTAAGGCTGGAAAGAAAGTTGGGAAGTTAGCTGGGTTAGGATTTTTAGTTAAATCTAATATTAATGTTGAAGGACTGATTGCAAATTGTGCTTCTATGACCTTAAAGAATTATAAGTCTGGATATAATGCTACGGTAATTAGTAAATTATTAGCAGAAGATGCAATTGTTATTGGAATGGTTAATATGGATGAGTTTGCAAGTGGTAGTAGTGGTGAGACTGGTAGATTTGGTTCTTGTAAAAATCCTAAGGTTTTAGATAGAATTCCTGGAGGAAGTAGTAGTGGTTCGGCGGCAGGTGTTGCTGCAGGTTTTTGTGATTTTTCTTTGGGAAGTGATACTGGAGGAAGTATTAGAAATCCTGCAAGTCATTGTGGTGTTGTAGGTATGAAACCTAGTTATGGGATGGTTAGTAGGTATGGTTTGATTGATTTGAGTATGAGTTTAGATCAAATAGGACCCTTAGCTAATGAGGTAGAAGATTGTGAATTGGTATTTAATATTATCAAAGGTAGAGATGAGAATGATAGTATTAGTAGAGATTTTGAGATGAAAGATTTGTTAAGTAATAATAAAATAAAAATAGGAGTTTTAGTTGTTGATGCTGATAAAAAGATTTGGGAATTGATAAATAATAAAATTGAAAAAGTTTGTAATAAAAAAGGATGGGAAAAAAATGATGTTAAATTGGATTATGTGGATTTGGGAATACAGACATATTATCCAATAGTTTATACTGAATTTTTTTCTGGAACTAGGAAGTTTGATGGTAGGAAGTTTGGATTGAGGATTGAGGATAGTTGTGGTGAAGAAGTATTGAGGAGAATTTTAGGTGGACAGGAAATTACTAAGGCAGAATATGCTGGGAAATATTATAGGAAAGCTTTAGCGGCAAAGAAGATTATCGAAAAAGAATTTGAAAAAGCTTTTATGAAATATGATTTTATTGTTTTACCTACTGTTCCTAAATTGCCACATAGGATTGGCAGTAAGATTAGTTTACGAGATATGTATGACTATGATAGATTGAGTGTTCTGGCTAATTTGGCTGAAATTCCTGCTATCAGTATTCCTTGTAAAGATATTGAAGGAATTCCAGTAGGGTTACAAATATTGGCTGGAAAAGGAAGAGATAATGACTTATTGAATATAGCTAAAAGTTTTCAATAGGTTAAGTTTAATAACTAAAATAATTTAATAGATATATGAAAAAAAAGAGGAGAATTAGTAAAGATAGAAGGAAATTTTTATCTCAATCTTTAGTTATCTTAGTCATCCTATTAGTAATAGTTCTTTATTTATTATTTAATCAGTTAAAACAATTGGAGTTAGCTGGTGAATTAAAAAGTCTTGGTATTGTCTCAGCAGATGATGATGTTAGTACTACTTCTATTATTGATGTTAGTATAAATAATAATATAAATAAAGAAGTTAATTTTACGCATTTGAGTGTTAGTAATATAGTGCCTTATAGTCACTTAATTTTTTATATGTCATTTGATGAAAATGATGATAGCGATAATGTTTATGATTATAATGGGAATATAGATGGAGTTGTTAATGGAGATCCTGTTTTTGCAAATTGTATTTATGATAATTGTTATGAGT
>Ga0187827_10007875_pt1 | contig 11694 bp, 9 predicted proteins | sample ETNtaG_39_FD_167969 | JGI IMG/M metagenome (GOLD analysis project Ga0187827, IMG submission 167969) | Marine microbial and viral communities from oxygen minimum zone, Eastern Pacific Ocean - ETNP2014_SV_150_PacBio MetaG (Illumina Assembly) | ecosystem: Environmental > Aquatic > Marine > Hypoxic... | reverse complement strand
AAAACAGATTTGAATAAAAACAACTTTATATTCTTATCTAATAAGTCTCTTTTCTCAAAAATAAGATTTATATATAGTGTTTGGAGAAATCAGGATTTGATAATTGTAAATGGTTATAATAACTATGTTTTCATACTAACATTTCTTTTTAATCTTTTATCTATTAAGAAAAGGTATTTGGCAACAGAGTCAGATACACAATTAAGAATCCCAATGAATTGCTTGAAACGCATCTGTAAATCTATTTATCTGAATCTAATTTTTAGAAGTAAACATCTTATAGGATTTGCAGGTGGTAGTAAATCACATCAGGAATTGTTTAGGTATTATGGAATGTCAGAAGAAAGGATATTCTTAATGCCAATGATGGTAAATAATGATAAGTTTTTTCAGGAGAAGAAACAATCTCAAGAGATATTTACTTTTTTGTATGTAGGTCGATTAGTGAAACATAAAAATGTTGATGGGTTAATTAATGAATTTAAGTATCATTTTTCTGATAAGAGAGCAATCTTAAAAATTGTAGGAGGAGGAGAAGAAGAGATATATTTAAAAAAAAAGTATTCATCGGATAAAATTTTTTTTATTGGAAATAGATATAATAATGATTTGATAAATGAATATAAAACAGCAACTTGTTTTTGTTGTCCTTCTGATTTTGAGCCATGGGGATTGGTTGTAAATGAAGCTTTATCCGCAGGTTTGCCAGTTATTGTAACAAAAGAAGTTGGAGCTAAAGATGATTTGGTTATTGGGAAAGAAACAGGCCTTGTTGCAGATAGCATCAATGATTTTGGGAGTAAAATGTTGCAATTATATAGAGATCCTGATCTTTTAGCACAATATTCAAAGAATGCAAGTGATTTAATGCAAAATTATTGGAATTATGGTCTATATAAGTCGTGTTTAGTTAGTGTAATTAAAAAAATAAAAGAATGGCAATTAGTTCATTGATTCGAATGTTTATAGTGAGACTTGCTTCTTTCTTTTACTTGCAGAATAGGAGTAAAGCTATCTTTTATCATGACATTCATTCATTAAAGCAATATACATTTGATTCGACACCCATTGAGAAGTTTAAAAAACATATTGAGATTATTAGAAGTAATGGTTATGAAATTGTAAAAGAAATTACTAAACCATTTGGGCAGGTTGAAATTTCTTTTGATGATGGTTATTTAGGAATATATGATAATATTGAGGTTATCAAGGAATTAAATATTCCTATTCAATTATTTGTAGTTTCATCTTTCTTAAATAAAGATAATTATATAAATAAAAATCAACTTATTTTCTTAAATACTTTGCCGCAAATCAGGATATCATCACATACACATAGCCATAAAATATTAACTAAGATGGATTCTGAAGATCTAAAATTTGAATTATTCAAGTCAAAAAAGAAATTGGAAAAGATATTGAATTGTAAGATTAACGCTATCTCTTTTCCTTTTGGTAGATTTAATAAAAATGTAATTGAAGAGTCAAAGAAAATTGGTTATACAAAACAATATATAGGTATGCCAGGTTTTTATAATAAGATTACTGATTTTAAAAGAAGAAGTTTAATTCATTATTTAGCTAATGAAAAGGAATTTAAAGCAATTTTGAAAGGCGGAGATCATGTTTTATCTTTTTGGTATCAAATGAAACATTCTATTTTATGAGGGTTTGTTTAATCTCTTCTTCTTTTTATCCTGCAGTTTTTTATGGTGGACCAATATCTGCTACTTGGGATTTGTCTCAAAAATTAGCGAATAAAGGAGTGAAAGTATATGTATCCACTACTAATGCCAATGGTAGAGAGAAGCTAAAAATTATATCAAATAGATTTATTAAGAAAGAAGAGAATCTATTTGTGAAATACTATAATGAGCAGATTATTAATAAGTTCTCTCTCTCATTTTTACTTGGAGTGTGGGATGACATAAGAAAATCAGATGTAATCTATATTCAATATTTATTTCATTATACCGTTCTATTCTCTCTCTTTTTTTCTCTTCTTTTTAAAAAGAAAATAATAATATGTCCAAGGGGTAGTCTTTCTTCTTTTACACTAGAAAATAAAAGAAGGTTGTATAAAAAAATATGGTTGAATCTGTTCATTTCTCCATTTAGAAATAAAATAATATGGCAAGCTTCCTCTAGTCTAGAAAAGGAAGATATACTTATAAGATATCCTAGGTCAAAGGTAGAATTAGTTTCCGATGGTATAGATTTTGAAAGTTTTCAAGAATATGATAGAATTGATATGGAAAGAATGGTTGAAAAATATACTAGTATTGCATTTAAAGAAGTCTCAGAAGTTATCTTTTCTATGGGTAGGCTTCATAAAATTAAAGGATATGATGTGTTAATTGATGCGTTTAGCCTATATTTAAAAGATAATCCTAATTCAAAATTACTTATAGCTGGAGATGATGATGGTATTAAAAATGAACTAGAGATACAGATACAAAAACTTAATTTAGAAGACTCTGTTTTCTTAATTGGCTTAGTCAATTTTAATCAAAAGAAAGAATTACTTTCTAATTCTGATGTTTTTGTTCTTGCTTCTGAATTTGAGAGTTTTGGAATTGTTATTGCAGAGTCTCTTGCTTGTGGAACTCCAGTAATCGTTTCAAATAAAACATTGTGGAAGGATATAGAGAAGAATAATTGTGGTATATTAGCCGACAATGAAAAGAATAGTTTTTATGATATATTCAAAAAATTCAAGAACTTAGAATTTGATAGTAATGTAATTAAGAACTACGTAAAATGTAACTATGATTGGGAAAGAATCGTAGATAGTTTTATAGATTTATTTAAAAACAAGTATAAAAATAAGTAAATGTATATCTTAGGGATAAATGCCTATCATGGTGATGCTTCAGCATGTTTGTTGAATGATGGAAAAATAATTTGCGCAACTGAAGAGGAACGTTTTACAAGAGTTAAACATTGGTCGGGATTCCCATCGGAATCAATTAAATTTTGTCTTGCAGATGCAGATATTACTATTGATCAAATTGATTATGTTACTTTTTCAAGAGATCCAAAAGCAAAATTTCTCAAAAAGATATTATATAGTTTGAGGCATAATGTTCGTTTTTCAACAATCATTGATAGATTAATACATTCAATAAAAGCAAAATCAGTAAAAAATAGATTAGCTTCTTTATTTAATATTAAAAAGAAGTTAATTAAAGCTAAGATTTATAATATTGAACATCATAGAAGTCATATTGCTTCTTCATTTTTTGCTTCTAAATTTCAAGAATCAGCTCTTTTATCGATTGATGGATTTGGAGATTTTACTTCTACTATGACAGCTATTGGTAAGGGAAATAAAATCCAAGTCCTAGACAGTGTAGATTACCCTCATTCATTGGGAATTTTTTATACTGCAGTTACTCAATTTCTAGGATTTCCTAAGTATGGTGATGAATATAAAGTTATGGGATTAGCTTCTTATGGTGAGGCAAAATATTTAAAGGAGTTATCTAAGATAGTACGTAAAACTGAAGATGGATTTTTCACTTTAAATAAGAAATATTTTAAACATTTTAAAGAAGGAGCATCATATGATTTGAAAAATGGAGAGGCAAGATATCATTCATTATTTACTTCAGAATGGGAAAAATTATTTTTTGCTGCTAGAAAAGAAGAAGATAGTTTAGAAAAATTTCATATTGATTTGGCAACTTCTGTACAATTATTTACAGAACAAATAATTTTTGTTATATTAAACAAATTATATGAGAAAACTGATTTAGAAAATATCTGTATCGCAGGTGGAATGGCACAGAATTCAGTAGTAAATGGAAAGATATTAAAAAATACCCCATTTAAAAAAATATATATACCAGCTGCTAGTCATGATGGAGGAACTTCTATTGGTTCCGCTCTTTATCTATATAATCATATTTTAGAGAAGGAAAGACTTCCTGAAATAAAGACTGCATATTTTGGAAAAAAATCTGATAATGAAGAAATCATCTCTACTCTAAAAAAGGAAGAAATAGAATATGATATATTAAATGATGAAGAATTGTTTGATAGAGTCTCTGAGAAACTAATAAATGGTGGTGTAGTTGGCTGGTTTCAAGGAAGAGCTGAGTTTGGTCCAAGAGCACTAGGAAATAGATCAATTATTGTTGATCCTAGAAGGAGTGATGCTAAAGAGTTATTAAATGAAAAGATTAAAAGAAGAGAAAGTTTTCGTCCATTTGCACCTTCAATATTAGAGGAGTTTGTTGGAGATTATTTCTTAGAGACAGATGATGTCCCTTTTATGGAGAAAGTTTATGATATTAAGAGAGATAAGCGTGTAGAAATCCCTGCTGTAACCCATGTAGATGGAACGGGAAGGTTACAAACTGTAAATAAGAAGACTTCCCCAAGGTATCATAAATTGATTTCTGAATTTTGTAAAAAATCTGGAATCCCAATTTTGCTAAACACTTCTTTTAATGAGAACGAACCTATTGTTAATAAAGCTGAAGAAGCTCTTGATTGTTTCTTTAGAACCAAAATGGATATGTTAGTTATGGAAAACATTATTGTTGAAAGATAATAATGAGGGTCACCTTTTATGATTACACTCCATTCGAATACGGATACTCTTCAAAGGAGGATATTATTAGCAGCATGAATCCAAACCTTAAAGAAGTAATACAAAAATCAGAAGGTAAGATAATTGCGGATATTGGATGTGGTTGCGGAAGAAATCTATTGTATTCCTCTAAGTTTGCAGGTAAATTAGTTGGTATTGATTTAAGTTTAGAATCTTTAAATTTCGCTAAAGATTTTATTAATTCAGATAATTTAGAACTAAAAGAAGGAAACAATCTTTCCATTCCTTTGGAAGATAAGTTTGCAGATTTGGTAATTAGTGATGGTGTTTGTCATCATACAGGGGATACATTTGCTGCATTTAAGGAATGTGTTAGAATTGCAAAGTCAGATGGAATATTGTATTTAGCAGTATATAAAAAGTATAGATATTATCCTTTTTTATATAAATATATTGGAGCTGTTTTAAGGTTTATGAATAAAGTAAGAATTGGTAATTTTATAATTGAGAATACTTTTATTATTCTTCACTTTTTGATGTATAGAATCTTTAGAAAGCAGAAACTTGCTTTAAAAGAAACAAGAAATATCTTTTACGATTACTTCATTACTCCAATAGCGACTTTTCAATCAAGGGAGGATGTTGAGTCATGGATAAAAGTAAGTAATTGTACATTAGAGAAATATGACAGAACAAGCGGAAATTGTCATGTTTTTATCATTAAAAAATATGGATAACAATCTAAAAATATCAATTATTACAGTGTCTTTTAATAGTCAAAGTACTATACGGCAAACTATTGATAGTGTTTTCTCTCAAGATTATCAAAATAAAGAACACATATTGATTGATGGTAAATCAAAAGATTGGACCTTAGAGATTGTTGAATTTTGTAAGGAAAAACTTGATTATTTTATCTCTGAAGATGACGATGGTATATATGATGCAATGAACAAAGGTATTAAGGTAGCAACAGGTGATATTATAGGAATTCTAAATTCAGATGATTTTTACCCTGATAATAATGTAATTAGTAAAGTTGCTGAGGTTTTTAATAAAACAAAATGCGATTGCTTATATGGGGATTTAGTATATGTTAAAAGTACTTTTGCTAGAAAAGTTGTAAGATATTGGAAATCAGGTAATTATACTAAGAAAAGAATTAAACAAGGATGGATGCTTCCACATCCAACATTTTTCGTTAGAAAAAATATATATGAGAAGTATGGTTTATACGATACTAAATTAAAAAGCGCTGCTGATTATGAGATGATTTTGCGATTATTGTATATAAGAAAGTTAAAGGTAGAATATATTCCGCAAATAATGGTTAAAATGAGATTAGGAGGAAAAAGTAATAGAACAATAATTAATAGATTAAGAGCAAACTATGAAGATAATATGGCGTGGAAGTTAAATAATTTATATAAACCATATTTTATTCGGATTTTAAAACCAATGTTGAAATTGAAACAATTTTTTAATAAGCCAATAAATGAGTAATTCTATCAAGCGCAGAAGTACATCTTTTATCACTTTTCATAAAGCCATAGATGTTTCTGATTTTGTAAGAAAATTTTAAAAAAAGATTTTAATAATTATATTATTATTTTTAGAAGTATAATTGCAGAAATTTTATTAAAAATTGAGAATTCTAATATTTGATAATTACGATTCTTTCACGTATAATTTATACCATTATGCTTCTCAATATTCAGATGAAGTAAAGGTTATAGAGAATAATAAAATTAGTATCACTCAAGTAGATAAATATGATAAAATCATATTATCCCCAGGACCTGGATTACCTGATGAGCATCAGAACTTGAAAGAACTAATTACTGAATATTCTGCAACAAAAAGTATTTTAGGAGTTTGTTTGGGGCATCAAGCAATTGCTGAGAGTTTTGGAGCCAAACTAAATAATTTAAATAATGTAATGCATGGGATTTCTACAGAAATTAATTTTGTAAAAAAAGATGTAATATTTCAAGATATTCCTAATAGAATTAAAGTAGGGCATTATCATTCTTGGGTAATTGATAAGCCTACTCTTCCAAATTGTTTTGAGATTACTTCCTTGAATGAAGATGGCCTTATAATGTCGATAAAACATAAAACTATGGACTTAAAAGGAGTGCAATTTCATCCAGAATCAATTATGACAGAATACGGATTACTCATGATTAAGAATTGGATATTTTCCTAATAGTTTATATCAATCCAATCTTTTTTCTTTTCTAATTTTAAATCTTTAAGAACGGATGCTTTTACACGAATTGTTAGAGTATAGCTTTTATGAAACCCGATTGGAATCCAATGAAAAAGCATCTCCCAGCAATGTAAATCACGATATATATCAACTGAGGAATAAGTAAGTTCCTGCTCATTAAAATCATATCCAGAACGAAAGCCAATTTTCCATTTAGGTGTAATCTTTATATTTCCTGAAAAGTTCAAAGATTGTATGGGATCCACTTCTGCTGAAGGAAGATTTCCTTTATTGTAAGAAAAAGTGTAATTCATATTCAAATTCCAAGGGATTTTATAAAAATCTTCTTCTTTCTTTATTTCATCATCATCCTTTTTTTTATTTTTTATAAAAGTATCTTCCGTAATATTAAGGCCAACTGCCATATTTGCATTTGTAAATCTTGCTATTCTTCTATTGTTAATCTCAAACTGATTTATTCTACGTCCATTTTTACTTAAAATATAAGGGTCATAATGACTAGAAAATATGAGATCAAGAGTGTTTAAAAATTTTGTACGGCCATTTATACTTAAAGTTGATAACTTTAGAGAATCTGCAAATATGTTATAGGATGAAACAATACTTAAACTTTGAAGAATAGTAACCTTTTTTAGCGTTTCGGAGGTGTTTTTTTTGTTTCTTATTTTCATATCGAAAAGGTTACCTAGACTAAAATTAATATTACCACTCTCTGAAGTTCCTGGAGTACCATATATTCCATTTTGCATAATGGAATAACTCTTCATATTTCCTAAGGTGTCGTATTGTACACTTTTGTAATAGCCATAATTCTCTTTGCTAAAATCAGGGCGGTATGCAAAACTTACATTTGGTGTAAATACATGTCTGAGAGCTGCAATCTTTCCTTTTTTAAATTCATGGATGCCGTATAATCTGGTGTTTAATGAAGCTGAAATACTATAATCATGTGCCCTTGTGAATTTATTTAAAGTATCGGTAATAATTGCACTTCCATTCCAATTCTTTTTTATTTGTGAAAAGTACCACCTTTCAGTCACATTAATCCTAGGAGAGAGCGTAAAATGTTTAAATAATTTTACAGATGTACTTATAGGGATTGAATGTTTTATTCCATTTTTGAATTGGGAGAATGCGTTTTTTTTAAATAATAGTGAATCTGCAATAGAGATTTCGTTTTTAGTATTCATAGTATAGCTTAAGCCAATTTTATCGTACCATTTACTAGAGCTAACTCTTTTGTTTTTAAAAGGAAATAAACGATTCATATTAAGAGTTATTGATGGCAATGTTAGATTTACTATTTGGTTATTTGTATTTTGGCTATGTCTTAGATTTGTTGATAAAGTAAAAGGGGTTCCTTCCCATTTTTTATGCAAATTTATGCTAGATTGAAAAGTATTACTCAAATAATCATTGGCATTATAAGAATTGTTTTTATGATAAGTACTACTACCAGCATTTACATTTGCTGAGAATTGCATTGATGGATTAGACTTTGGATCTTGTTTATGTGTCCATCTGATAAAGAAATCCTTTTTTATGCTATAATCAGGCATATCTTTTTCACTATTTATCATCCTTCCGTAATTCAGATTCAGGTTACCATTGTATTTGTATCGTTTTTTATATCTAAAAAGTGATCTAGTAGCCCAGCTTCCTTTTGTGTAGACATCTCCTTTTATTGTTAAATCTATTTTTTTATTTATCGCTAAATAATAACCGCCATCTTTTAAAAAGAAACCCAAATTTTCTGATTCACCATAGGAAGGAATTAAAATACCTGAGCTCTCTTCAGTAGTATTAGGATAATAACCAAAAGGCAAGAATAATGGAGTGGGAATATTAAAAATCCTTAAATATGCAGGCCCTGATACAATTCTCTTACTGGGGATTACTTTGATTCTCTTTGCTCGAATAGAGAAATGAGGTTTTTCCGCATCACAAGTAGTATAATCACCTTTATGTAAGTAAAACACATCATTTTCCATTCTTTTTACAATATTTCCTAAAATATAACCTTCACCTTCTTTAGTTGAGATTTGTTTAATTCTACATTTCTTACTTTTGTAGTTGTATGTCATCTCATATGCCTTAAAACTCTCATTTCCTTCCTTAAATTCAGGATAACCAACCATATTTCCAGCAGTATCTCTTCTACCTGTTGCATAAACTTGATTATTAGTCCAGTCAATCTCAATGAAATCTGCTTTGATCTCCGTTTTTTCATATTGAATAAAAGCTTTTCCGTAAAGTAAAACTTTCTCATTTTGGATATCAAATTGCATAGAGTCTACGGCATTGTAAGTTACATTATTTTTTAAAAATGTTTCTTTTTTTGTTTTATTCACTTTTACAGAAGTATCGCTTTGTAAAATAATTATATTAGCATTAGAGTTGTTAGCTAAAAATGTTAAAAAGAAAAGAGACAGAATAATGTAGCTTCTTTTTAAACACAAATGAATAATGTTATTTTTGTGTATCAAATATTTTGAATGTTTAAGAGTCCAAAACTAAATAAAATCTGCAAAATTGATTTTCTACTACCTAAACGATTTATTGTAGTTTTTCTTTTACTTTCTCTTACAGTTTTTTTAGCTTTTCCTCAAAATGCAAATAACGGAATAAAAAAGATAGTAATTGATCCTGGACACGGAGGAAAAGATCCTGGAAATTTAGGGACAGGAAGATATAAAACAACTGAGAAACATATTGCCCTAGATATTTCATTACTTTTCGGAAAATATGTAAAAGAAACCTTTCCTGATATTCATATTATTTATACTAGAACTGATAATGAACAGTATCCAACCCTTAAAGAGAGAACAGAACTTGCAAATAAGGAGAAAGCAGACTTATTTATCTCTATTCATTGTGATGCATTTACAAGCTCAAGTGCTTATGGAGCAGGAGTTTATGTAATGGGGATGAGCAAGTTAAAAGCAAACATGGATATTGCAATGAAAGAAAATGCAGTTATTTATTTGGAAGACGATTACAAGCAAAATTATCAAGGATTTGATCCAAACACTCCAGAAAGTTATATCGTTTTTAGCTTAACTCAAAACACATATTTAGGACAAAGTTTGCAAATTGCTGAAGAGGTAGAGATGGAGTTTGCAACAATGGAAAATATGAGAAGTAGAGGTGTAAAACAGGCTCCTTTTTATGTAATTAGTAGAGCAAATATGCCTTCTATTTTGATTGAAACAGGTTTCCTTACAAACCCAAAAGAGGAGGATTATTTGAATTCAAATGAAGGAAAGATATATCTTGCCTCAGCAATTTTTAGAGCTTTTAGAAGTTATAAAGAAAGTATTGAACGTTCCTCAGAACAAATTTCTAAGAAGCAAGATAAATCACAGCTAAAGCGAGAAGAGAAGAAACAATTAAAAGTTGAGGAAGGAGTTGAAAGGGAAGAGCTAAGAATAGAAGTTAAATCAAACATTGTTTTTAAGGTCCAAATAGGAACCTATTTAAAAGAAATGAAAAGAAGTAAAAAGTTTCAAGGATTAGAAGTTGAACAGCAAAATATTAATGGGACATACAAGTATCTTGTAGGAAATACTACTAGTAAAAAGGTGGCAGATAAATTAAGAATTAAGATGGTAGAAAGAGGATTTAATGGGGCATTTATAATTGCTTTAAAAGATGGTGTTAGAATAAATGTAAAAGAAGCCTTAAGTTTGCAAAATAAATAATTAAGATTATGAAAAAAATATCGAAAGAAATTCAGATTGGTATTCTTGTAGTTGTTTCAATTGTATTGCTTGTTTGGGGAACAAATTACCTAAAAGAAAGGGACTTATTTCATAGTAGTCAATCTTTTTATGCTCTTTACGATAATATTGGCGGTCTACAAGAGGGAAGTGGGGTTATGGTAAATGGATTTAAGGTAGGTGTTGTAAAGGAAATACAGCTGCTAACAAAAGATAATTATACATTATTGGTCGTAATTAGCATTAATAATAATATCAAGATTCCTGAAAATAGTGTGCTAAAAATTGTAAATGAAGATATTATGGGGTCTAAGGGGGTTGCTCTTCAGTTAAGTAAGTCGAAAGAATATTTAAATGAAGGAGATACGCTTGCAACAGATATAGAAACTAGCCTAAAAGAAGAAGTAAACTTACAAGTATTACCTTTAAAGAATAAAGCAGAAGAACTTATAGGTTCAATAGATTCAGTCATAACTGTTATTACTTCTGTATTGAGTAAAGATGCTAGAGAGAGTTTAACAAAAAGCTTAGAAAGTTTAGATAATACTTTCTTAACTATGTCGCAAGTCATGACAAAAGTAAATCAAATTGTAGATCAGAATGATGAGCGTATTTCAAGTATTATAAAAAATCTTGAAGGCAATAATGATGAAATTACAAGTATTTTAAATAATTTTTCTGACTTATCAGATGATATAGCTAAATCAAATATAAGGAATTTGCTATCTAGTTTGGATGAGGTTGCAAAGAAGATAAACAATTCTGAAGGAAGTTTAGGAATGTTTATTAACGATAAGGATTTGTATTTAAACCTGGAGAAATCTTCAAAAGAATTAGAAGCACTTATTAAAGATATTAAGCTTCATCCCAAAAGGTATGTAGGTTTTTCTGTTTTAGGAGGAAAATCAAAATCCTACAAAAATAAATAAAGCAGAATAAGTATGCAAAATTCAATTATCTTTACTTGTATTTTGTTTTTTTCACTTAGTCTATTTTCCTTTAATCTTTGGAAAATAGTTCGAAATATAAGATTAGGAAAATCAATGAATCGTTTTGATCAACCATTAAAACGTATCAAGATATTATTAAAGATAGCTTTTGGACAAACTAAATTATTTGCTCGGCCAGTTTCAGGTATCTTACATGCACTTGTTTATTGGGGATTTTTGGTAATTACCATTGGC
>Ga0187827_10007871_pt1 | contig 11703 bp, 10 predicted proteins | sample ETNtaG_39_FD_167969 | JGI IMG/M metagenome (GOLD analysis project Ga0187827, IMG submission 167969) | Marine microbial and viral communities from oxygen minimum zone, Eastern Pacific Ocean - ETNP2014_SV_150_PacBio MetaG (Illumina Assembly) | ecosystem: Environmental > Aquatic > Marine > Hypoxic... | reverse complement strand
TGGCTCAAAGCCTCAGGGCCAATTCAATCTTTATTGCATAGTTGCGGCCGAATTGTCCAGAACCCCTAAGCGACCTTTGACACACAAAAAACCCGCACAGCACCTAGCCATGCGGGTCTTTGAAATTGGTTTATTGGCTAATTAGTCTTTACCACTGTTTCACAATCTTAAAGACCTGGCTTCCAACCGGAGTCGCTATCTCTTTTATTGTTTTGAAATGAACAGCCATTGCTTCTTTTTGACTGTATGCTTCTAACCCTTTTTTGAGATCAGAATATGAGTTGAATGAGTGAAGGATATAATGAGTTGATTTTCCTCTCCCAAATTGAAACATGCCCATGCCTAAAATGTGGTTGGTTCTAAGATCTTTTGTCGCAGATACCACGTTCTTAAAAGATTCTATAAATTGGGGAGCATCAGCGGCTTTTATTTCAATTTCCCAATGACCAAAGTAACTGCCTGCTTTTTTTGCATCAGAACCTTTTTCGGGTATGTTTGTGGTAAAAGTCCTAACTCCAGTATATTTAGATTTAACTTCTGCCAACAGATAAAGATTTGCCATGAACTGCTCTCTGCCATCTTTAAATTCATCAGACATCAATGCGCTAATTGCATCGACATCAGCAGACGATACCGTGAGACCATGGGTCACATCATTGTCTGAGAATATTGTTTCACTTAAGGTTACTTTGAACGGTTTATCTGGAAAAGAAAATGTTTCATTAAGTAACTCTAAAAGTGGCCCAACATTTTTAGGCGATACTTTAAGGTCAAAACCGTTCCAGTGAAATGGCTCTGCCTTTACCGTCTGACTTAAGCAGCCAAGTGCGATAGCAAATACAAGTTTGCTCGTGATTTGTTTTAATTGGATTTTCATTTTATGTGATTGGGAGTTAACCGGCGGGACAATTACAAATTCACGGTTTTTAGTCAAGAATTGTAACAATTTGCGAGAAGCTAGGGCCGAATGGCCCAGAACGTCTCGGCAGCCTCTCTCGTAACAAGCTGCCGGTAGTGGCGGAAGAGCATCTGGGTGTCTCTGTGGCCCAGTTCGTGGGCCGTTCTGTCGGGTGAACCGTGGTAGGCGAGGTGGTAGCTGGCGAAGCTGTGCCGCATGATGTCGTGCCCCCACGTTACACCTGCCGTTCTCCTGATGGCTTCAAGTCTCTTCTGTCGGTTGTGCAGGGGCAAGTCGCCCCCGAGTTTCAACCACGCGGCCAAGTTGTCGGCGATCGTCACTAACCGGCGTTGTCGGGTCTTGGCCTTATGACCGCTAATGTTGATACCATGCTCGGTTATATCACCCCAATTCAAGCGCATGATTTCTTCGGGACGAATGCCGGAAAAGAGGCCAAGTGTGAGGTATGGGAGCAGTTTGGGGTCTTTCTCAGTGGAGACACTTAAGAGACGGGCAACCTCATCAGGAGCGAAGATGCAAGGTTCGCACTCATCCCTCTTTGGCCGCATGACGCCCTTGACCGGGTTTGCCGTTATGTAATTTTCCCTCAAGCACCAAGTGAAAAACGGGCCAATCTTGGCGATGACTCCATCTACTGTGCTGCGTTTCCAGCCGCGGTTCCGAAACCAACCTTCGATCATGGTGGTGCTGATCTCGTGGCATTGCTTACCCTTGAAGTTGGTGCTTAGCTGGCGAAGGCTGAGCTTAATTTGAGCGAAGCTGCTAGTGCGCAAATCCTGCCCCTTTTTGACATCAACATAACGGCACACGGCTTCTGTAAGTGTGATATAATTTGGCATCTGGTCATGGCCGAAGAGGTCAAGAGTCCCTGACTGATAATTCAACATTACCCTTTGCCGTTGGATTGGCGGGAGACTTTGCCAGAATTGCTCAACGGGACTCTGCCGGCGAACCTCGGTCAACCAAGATTGTGCCTCCGCCTTGATCTTGAAGAAACGCTGTGTGCGCCTACCGTTGATCTGGGCTGATGCCCGCCAACGGGGGTTCCCGTGATTGATGACCTTCCGGAGTGTCAAAATTCCGCTAACATCCGCTAACACAAATTGACGGAAAACTAGCCGGAGAACTCTAACACGGTTTTTTCAGGAACCTAAAAAAGCTTAGAAGAAATGGTGCGCACTGTTGGATTTGAACCAACGACTTCTACCGTGTGAAGGTAGCACTCTACCACTGAGTTAAGCGCGCAGCCGTGGCGGGGCACAGTACCGTTGTTTCGTCCGGTGACAAGTCCTTTCCACCCCCGCTTGGTTGAAAATGGCTTTGTTCTCGTCAAGCTAGGGTTGCCGCTTGGCCGCTTTCAAAAAACCCGTGCTACGCTCCCCGTCGCTGAATTTTGCAAATTATTGGCAGCGGTGGCAGCGGGATTTTGACACTCCGAAAGACAACCAGCCACGGGAACACTCGCTGGCAAGTTTCATTCCAGATCGATGGCAGGCTCAGGAGGCGTTTCTTCAAGATCAAGGCGGAGGCACAATCTTGGTTGAGCGAACTTCGATGGCAGAGTCCGGTTGAACAGTTTTGGCAAAGTCTCGCGCCAATAGAGAGGCAAAGGGTCATGCTGGATTATCAGTTAAGGGCACTCACCTCACTTGGTCAAGGCGACGCTGCAACTCCATTCCCGCTTTCCGATGCCGCGGCTTGCTACGTTGAAAGCAGGAAGGAGCACGGGTTGCGCACAAAGAGCTTCAATCAGATTAAGCTGCATCTTCTCCATTTAACTGAAGCTTTCAAAGGCAGGCATTGTCACGAGATCACCACGAGCATGATCGAGGAATGGTTTCGCAAGCGGGGCTGGAAGCGCAGCACGGTGGATGGAGTCAGCTAGATATCTTGCAAAAGCATCGTCATCTTTTTGACTTTCAGGCGCGCAAGGGTATTGTCCTCTGCATCGACGATGGTGACGGTGCATGACTGAAAATGTCCAGTGTACCATTCCGTGAAGTAGATTGGATGGAGAAGAATCCGTTCTACCTTATCCGAGAAAGCTTTATTTAATTTTATAGAGTGTTTGTCTTTCAGCCGATAGAAAACTTCATCCTTCAGCTCCAAATCTTGAGATTTACCCCGGACATCCTCTGTGCCGGTCTGGCATATAACTCATAATATTTCCGTGTTGACGAGGAGGTGCCTCAGTGGTTAAGTAGCACCTTGTCACATGAAGGTTAATTACATTTCCATATGTGTGCTCATAGCTGGCTTTGGTTTGACTCCACATTTCAATGCTCAAGAAGGCCCGTTCAGTCCCGATGATTGGCCGGAAACGGCTGATTTGAATGCTGTTGTTCATTATGTGGACACCGAATCTCTCTTGTCCCCACTCGGGGATGAATGGATGGAGGACGAGTTGAGGGTCTTGACAGGAGGAGACCAGGTTACGACCGGGATCGAAATCGGGGGCGTTAATGCATTGAAGGTAAGCCAGGCCTACTTGAATATAGCTGATGCCTCGTACGAGGAATGGGCCGATCACGAATTCATCGATATCCTGATGCTCGTCTATGGGGACTCCGCTGTTCTGGGTTCGAACGGTCAGTCACGCGACTTTCATTTTCTGACTGGAATCCTCCCTGAGTATGCTGCGGTGCTTGGTGGACAAATCCCTTTGGAAGGGCGTAACCAGAAATGGAACTGGGTTTTGTTCCGTATTCCAAATGGGATACGAGGTTCGGACGGTACTCGCTTCGTGGGGTCGATTCCTGAAAATGCCCAGGGTGCACATACGGCCGGAGGAATCAATGGAGGGACTATCCGGGTGCAGCTTGTCCAAGGATTGATCTTTCGGGCGGTGGCTTTTGGGCAAGAAGGGGCCTTTGGTGAACCAGAACAGGTCAATGTTTTCTTTCCACCTGATGAATGTGAACCCGAGCCTGATACCAACCACGTTTTCATTGATATTGCGAAGGACAAAAACAATCACTTGGTCGTGATTAACGATGATCAACAGCCAGTGGAATATGCCGATGATATTGGTCCAGAAAATGACAAGCGACGTGCTGTAACTGGGTCGGATTGGATTATTAATTTCGGAATCACTGACAATTATCTGGGATGGCCATGCAACGAGCCGAAAACCATGAAAGTTTGCGTTGAATTCTATGATGACCCGTTAAATGAAGGCGCATTATTTGGCCCGGAGTCATACGCGACCGACCCTGATGGAGGTCTGGCTTACGTTGATCCAGAAAAGCTTTTTGTCCTGGAAGGAACAGGCCAGTGGATTCGACGATCCTGGGTTTTGCAAAGGGTTAATCTTTTTGGCGTGGACACGGCACCACTAACCGGTGGGCCTCTATTTGTCTCGGATGGTGAGCCGGTTTATATATCCCGTGTCGACCTGGCATTGATACGCACTGGGGACCACCCCTTGGCCTGGCAAGATCCCCTGGCCAACTGCTACTCCGATCCCAGAATATGCGAATACGGAAATTATGCGGAAATGGACCTACATAAAGACATCCGCGATGGTATCGACCTGGGGAGATCTGGAGGGGATCAAGAGATGATTGTTGGTGAGGCGGGTCCTGAGGATGACAAGCGACTGGTGGTCCGACCGGCATGGGATGATGGTAATCCAGGTTTTTCGCACCATTTCCTGAACTTCGCTGTTACCGACGAAGTCTTTGGCCCCTCCTCCCAGCCTAACGCCCATCTAACCATCTGCCTGACCTATTATGATGATCCTGAATTGATAGGAGCAACCCTGCGGCCGGAGGTATACAAAAGCGAACGTAATGGCCAGGTGGGGTTCGCTTTTACATCTCCGGCCGTGGCCGTTTCTCTAGAAGGAAGTGGCACCTGGAGAACAGCTTACTGGGAGATTCCTGACCTTAAATTTAACGGGGTCAACCAGGGGCCTCAGGCTGCCGCCCGGTTCACAACCTCCGGCAAAATCTGGGTTAGTAGAGTTCAATACGGTGTGATTCGGGTTTGCGGGTCCCAGGCAGGCGTAAATCCATTGGAAGATTGTAAGCCACTTCCGGTTCCTGAACTGTCCGTTGAGCGAACTCTGGATGGAGCTGTCCGATTGGGTTGGCCTGTTTCTGCCGATGGTTTTCAATTACAGTCGACCCAAAGCTTGGGTGGCGGTGAATGGTCGCCGGTGGTGGGGCAGATTACCGTTGACGAGGATCAAAATGTTATTGTTATGGAGTCGGAAGACACTGCCTTTTTCCGGCTCGCAAAGTAATTTTGCACAGGGGGGTACTTTTGGAAATCTCAGGCTGAGAACACAACCAACACATCAGATGAGTGGTGATGCTGTAAGATTAATTTGCATCACCGAACGATTCTGATCTGGGGTTTCCATAAGCGCCCACTTGGTAGTTTAATTGATGCGTTTCGCATGCATGGCAACAAGGAATGGTAAAATGAAGATGCAATCACTTGGCATTTTCAAAGGATTCACATTAATTGAGTTACTGGTGGTGATTGCAATAATTGCCATACTGAGCGCGCTCCTTTTGCCAACTTTGGCACGGGCCAAAGAGGGGGGGCGTCGCTCGCACTGCATGAACAACCTGCATCAGATCGGCATGGGGATTGAATTGTATCGTCAGGATCATGAGGGTCGGCCGCCATTGTATTTGGTCAATCCTAGCCGTAAAACGTTCGGCTACAAGGGCGGCAACAGGGAGTATTTGGAGAAAGGTTACATTTCAAACACGAACTCGTTTATCTGCCTGTCCGATCGCACGCAAGGGCACATCCCGATCGACCTTGGATGGGAGTATTTCGGCGATTTCACAACCAGTTACGCGTATCACCTTGGCCCTTGGCAACAGGAGCGGCCCGATGGTCAGCGTTGGCTCAAGGACCAAATCAAGCGTTGGGGCTCTCGGTTTATTGTCGCGGCCTGCCCGTGGCATCGACATTTGTTCAGTGGTTGGACTGGAAAGGAACCAAAGTTTGATCGAAAGACTAACATCAAAGATATAGCATTACGATTCGATGGAAGCATCGACAGTTTTTCCTGGCCAGCCAAAAACTGGGAGGAAGAACCCTACAGGTGAGGTGCGGCACCTGATTCCGGATAAAGGCAACTACGAAGCTATTTAAATCATATGAAACACCTACTACTCACAACAATCGCAGCCGTGGTGCTGGTTGGGTGTGGTGAGTCACCGCCAGACATCTCAATTCACGAAGCTGCCTTTGACGGAAACATCGCAGCCGTGAAACAACACTTGGCTGCTGGCAAGGATGTGAATGCGAAGAATGACCATGGCGTGACTCCTTTGCATGTGGCTGCTATGTGTGGAAACAAGGAAACAGCCAAAGTCCTTATCGCCAATGGTGCGGATGTAAGCGCGAAGATGAAGGATGCCCGAACACCGCTAAATTTAGCCGAGTCAAAAGCACACAAAGAAACCGCCGACCTCCTCCGCAAACACGGCGGCAAGACCAAGAAGGAACTGAAAGTCGAAGCAAAGGAATGAAACACTTACTAATCACAAAAATCGTAGCCATGCTTCTGGGGGGGGTACAGTTCTTTCCGGGTATATCTATTTAAAATATAAATAATTATTCTATGATGAAAGTATTAGCCATTTTGTTTGTTAGCGTCCTCGGTTGCCTGAAAAGTTATGCTGAAAAAACACCCTTAATCAGTTTGAAGGTTGAGCAACTGACTTCCGGCAAAAAGCATCATTTTTTTGGCTATATCGGCCAATGTCAGACGATTCCGTGGAACGCCAGCGGACGATATGTGCTAGGCCTTGAAATAGACAGAATCGATCGCATGCCCACCCCTGAAGAGGCCGCTACTGTGTTTGTCATTGATACCGACCAGAACAACAAGATTGTGCGGTTAGATAAAACACACGCATGGAATCCCCAGCAGGGCACTATGTTTTATTGGAACCCATTGAAAGCTGAAACACAGTTCTTTTTTAACGACCGAGATGTCAAGACGGGCAAAGTGTTTACCGTCCTGTACGACCTTGAAAAGAAAAAGCGTGTGCACGAGTACAGATACGATGATTCACCCATCGGCAACGGTGGCGTCGCCGCTGATGGATCAGCTTTCCTTGCTATAAATTATGGTCGCCTGGCACGCCTACGATTGGTGACTGGTTATCCAGAAGCACTGGATTGGTCCAGAGACGAAATAGCACCAATAAATGACGGTATATTCATCGTGGATGCCAAAACAGGGAAGAAACGATTGCTCGTATCCTATCGTCAACTCGATGAGGCATTGAAGCAGCGTAATCCTAAAATAAAACACAGAGGATTATTCATAAACCATACCCTTTTGAACCGAAAGATCGATCGTGCTTACTTCTTCGTGCGAGGTGGATGGAGCGGGAAAAAAGGCGATAAGATCAACATGCCATGCTCAATTCACACCGACGGCTCTGGGTTGACCCTGCACGACAAGCATATAGGCGGCCACCCCGAATGGGCCGAAGGCAACCTGTTAATTGGCCGACAGGGAGATAATCAAATTTTCTACGACGTGGATAAGAAGAAGGTAGTTGGACAATTAGGCACACCCGAGATGTTTCCCAAACCAGAGGGCGATATTTCGCTTTCTCCCAGCGCCGACTTGTTTGTCAACGGGTACAAAAAAAACAATAATAATTATTACGCCATTTATCGCCGGAGCGACAGCGCCTTTGTCCGTAGCAGAGGGTTCGACAAAGGATCATATAGCGGTGACATCCGCATCGACCCTGCCCCACGCTGGAACCGGACCAATGATGCGATCCTTGTACCCGGTATCGCCAAAAACAAGACCCGGCAGATGTACGTGATTCATGTGATAACGACCGAAGCATCTCCATCTGTAAAGGAGCATGAAAAGGATTAATATCCAGCTACTAAGGCTTTCGCAGACCTGCTTCGCAAACACGGCGGCAAGACAAGTGAAGAGTTGAAAGCTGAAGGCAAATAAAACACCTCCTGCTTACAACAATCGCAGCCGTGGTGCTGGTGGGGTGTGGTGAGTCGGTATCACAAAGGAATACGAAAACACTATGAACAACTCAAACGATTCCAAGCGCGGCCTGTATCGCCGCGATCTCCTTAGAGGCGCAGCAGTCGCTGGCCTGGGTATTGCGACAGGAGCATACGGAGCCCCGAGAAGACCGCCGAGCTCTCGAAGATGTGGGAAGCTTGGAGGAAGGACTACAAGAACAAGCCGAAGTGAACCGATGAACCAGACTAGACCAGCATTCATGAACCTCACGCGAATCCTTTTCATCCTTGTCTGCGCCACGGCCTTGTCCGCGGCCGAACGACCCAACGTCATTCTCATGATGGCCGACGACCTCGGCTATGAAACGCTCAGCGCCAACGGGGGGACGCCTTACAAGACGCCGCACCTGGACAAGCTGGCGGCCAACGGTATGCGTTTCACCAATTGCGTGTCCCAGCCCCTCTGCACGCCGACCCGGGTGAAGATCATGACCGGTCGCTACAATTTCCGGAACTACAAGACCTTTGGCATCCTCGACCGGCGGGAGAAAACCTTTGGCCACGTCATGCGGGACGCAGGCTACAAGACCTGCATCGTCGGGAAGTGGCAACTCGGCCGCGACCGCAAGCTGCCGGGGCATTTCGGGTTCGACGAGTATTGCCTCTGGTGGCTGGAGAAGAAGTCGCCCCGCTACGGCAACGTCGGGGAGTTGATCCAGAACGGGAAGGTCCTGCCGGGCAAGAAAGGCGAATACGGGCCCAACGTGGTGAGCGAGTTCATGCTCGATTTCATCAGCCGGAACAAGGAAGGCCCCTTCTTCTGCTACTACCCGATGATCCTGACCCATAGCCCATTCGTGCCGACGCCCGATACCGACAAGGACGCGCCCAAGGGAAGCAACCTGGACCTCATGGTGGACATGGTCGCCTACACGGACAAGATCGTGGGCAAGGTGGTGGCGCACCTGGACAAGCTGGGGCTGCGGGAGAACACCGTCATTCTCTATACCGGTGACAATGGCACGCACAGGGGTGTCGTCGGGGCCAAGGTCGGGAAGCACGACTGGCCCGGAGCCAAGGGAAGCAATATGTCCGAGATGGGCATGCGCGTGCCCTTGGTCGTCAATTACCCGGCCGGTGGCGTAAGCGGCAAGGTGCTGGACGACCCGATCGACTTCAGCGACATGCTGCCTACTTTTGCCGAGCTTGGAGGCGCCAAGGTACCCAAAGGCGTGACCATCGACGGGCACAGCTTCGCCGGCAGGCTGACCGGGCGTAAGGATTACAAGCCGAGGGGGTGGGCCTACGTCAGTTATTACGGCAAGAGCCGTGGTCCTGCCACGCACTTTGCCCGCGACCTTCGCTACAAGCTCTACGAGGGTGACTACCTCTACGATTTCCACGAGGATCCGGCCCATGCCAAGCCCATCGATCTGGCCACTGCCGACCCGGTCGCCCGGGATGCCCGTAAGAAACTTTCCGCCGTCCTCAAGCAAATGAAGGCCCAGTTCGCCGAGGGGGACAAGTATACCGGCGTGGCCACCAAACTACTGGCCACCAAGCCCGGCATCAGTGCCGGCAAGTCCAAGAACAAAGGTGGGAACAAGGGGAAAGGGAAAAACCGGAAAAATGATAGTCGATGAGAACTGCACCCCTACCTTCCCCCGGGCCCTGGGCCTCCCTACGAACCCGGCTTGTAAAAGCGATTTATTAGCAGCCGCCGCCGGCACGGCGGTGTTTTCGTCCGGTGCCAAGCCGCGGCGTGGGAATATGTGCGTAACTTCTAGGGAGTCTGTCATGTCCAAGATAACGTACGAGGCGTGCATACTTGCTTGCCTGGTCGTTTGCACGGTATCCCCAGCCATGGCCGACAAGCCGCTGCCTGCTCCCGGCACTCATGCTCACTACACCGTGCTGACGGCCACGCCGCACGAGCCGCCGCCGTTTGAGGCCGTAGAGTTCCTCTATGGCCACCGAGAGGACCGTGACGGAACACCCCATGTGTGGTGGCAGCTAGAAGTTCGGGCAGAGGATACATCCGACGCACCGCCGCTGTTTCAACTTCGAGCCCTTACGCGCGAAGATCCGCTCCGGGAGTCACTCGGCGACCTCCACTTCGCACGCTACATCCTTCGCATCCCCCAAACGGGCGAGACGCTCGATTTCCGTTCGCTGCAATCGGATCGCGGGCTGCTGCCGCCATGGCGGGATTTTCAGAAGTTCTTTGTGCCGCATTCTGCCCGAGGGAGCCGAACGCGGAACGGCATCCCCGAGACGTGCCGCTACTTGGGCCATGTGCTGACACTCCGTTGGTCCGGAAAGAACGTCGCTTGGAAGCCTTGGGAGAAGGCTAAGGTTCTCCGGCTCGATCGCGAACTGCTGGTCGGCACCGGCCGCAATTTCAAGGACGCTGAGGGACACCGCCTGCCGCAGGAGCCGAAGCGGCAGAACTACACCTACGTTCCGTTCACGGCCGAAGACTATCCGCTGATGATCGACGCCGGGATCAACCTGTTTCGCGTTGGCCCGGACCAGGAGCAGTTTGTCCGCGGCGAGCCGGTCTTCTACATGCGGGGCACTGGCGGCGATCCGGCGCTAAGGTATCCGGCCGATCTGTACCGCAGCAACTACGTGGGACCGGTGATGTTCATGGACGAGCCGACGATCATCATGGTCGGCGACAAGCTGATCCACAATTCGTTGCGATACTTCAGCGACGCGGCCGCACTGATCACGGCCCGAGTGAAGGCCCGATACGCGACCAGCGGCAGCTACGGTTCGTACAAACTGGAGGCGTCGCTGAAGGAACAGGGCGTTAACTTCGGCGACATGCGTTTGCAACAGCATGACTATCCTGCGTGGGAGACGATCTTCGAGACGGCCCACTATCAGATGGCCGGTGGGCTGGCCGGCATCGTACACGAGGGCCGCTACCAGTTGAAACCGTTCGACGAGGCCGTGGCCAAATGGACCGGCAAGCCGCGTCGCCATACGGCCGAGGAACTGCTGCGATACCACTACGCGTTGCTTCGCGGCGGCACGCGACCGTTCGGCAAGCACTGGGGCACGAGCATCTACGGCCAATGCGACCCGAAGATTTCCAAGCAGGCGATCAGTCTGGCCTACGACATGGGCGCCCGATACGTCTGGTTCTGGACATCCGACCACGGCCACCATCTGCCATGGCCGGAGCAACTGGGGCTGGCCCGGCATTTGAAGGCCCATGCGGCGGCCCATCCTCGCAAGTCGATCTACAACCCGCTGGCGGTGTTGGACCGGGCGATCGTGATTCCGTACGGTTTCTTCCCGTCACTGCGAAACCTCTGGTGGGTACGTGTGCTCGATCCGGAAGGTAAGAACGAGGCGTCACGGGAGTATGGGCATCTGACGCAGAGCGCACTGGGCGCATATCACGAAGCCCTCGATCAAGACGAGGACTTCGATTTCGTGATCGAGCCGGGTAGGAAGATCGAGGGCTATCGCGAGGTCGTAAAGACTTCCGCCCAGTAGTTTTTGGCAAAAAAAGGCAAATGAAGAGTCGTTCGTTTCGGGAAAGGTCATCAGGCGCAAATCAACCAAAATCGCCGACCTCCTCCGCAAACATGGCGGCAAGACGGGTGAAGAATTGAAAGCTGAAGAGAAATGAAAAACATACTACTCACAACAATCGCAGCCATACTGTTGGCGTGAGATGTTTTAGGAGTGGTTGACATCTTTGTGTGGAGGTGTGACTGAAATGGGTCGGGGTAAAAAATGACTAATTCCTTCTTTCCGAAACATAACAGAGATTTTTGGGGCGCGCGGAC
>Ga0187827_10007867_pt1 | contig 11709 bp, 11 predicted proteins | sample ETNtaG_39_FD_167969 | JGI IMG/M metagenome (GOLD analysis project Ga0187827, IMG submission 167969) | Marine microbial and viral communities from oxygen minimum zone, Eastern Pacific Ocean - ETNP2014_SV_150_PacBio MetaG (Illumina Assembly) | ecosystem: Environmental > Aquatic > Marine > Hypoxic... | reverse complement strand
CATAACCAAAACGTCGGTCACCATCCCAATAATCTGCCTCATATTCTTTTGCTTTCAGCATGCAAAACACCTTCTCGTCAACCATGCGATCAATATAATCACGGGATGTTGCTTGATGTAGAGGTGTCACATAATTAACAAATTTACCCATTTTGTAATTTTCCTTTTTAATTTATTTTTTTAATTTATTTTTTTTACTTAATCTAGGGACGAAATCTATCCCCACAGCCTAACATTGAACGGTGATTTGGAAAGAGGAAAAACAATTATGTTATTTTTAATTTCTCTTCCAAAATTTTCGCTACATTCTCTACTGTTATTCCCCAATATTCAAGTAAAGAATTCTGATTTCCATATCGATCCGCAAAGGCATCTGGGAAACCTATTCTATATATTTTTGATGTTTCTTCAGGCATTTCATCATTGCATAACTCTAAAATTGCACTTCCAAGCCCTCCGATTCTCCTATGCTCTTCAATAACAACAATTGCTTCTACCTTAGGGATATATTTTTTTAGAAGTTTTTCATCAAGTGGTCTAATAGTCGGCATATGGATAACCCCAGATGAAATACCTTTTTTGTGCAATAACTCAGATGCTTTTAAAGCCAATTGTGTCATAACACCGGTGGTAACATAAACAGCCTCAATTGGCTCTTTCATAACTATCCCTTTCCCAATCGTAAAGCCAAGTTCGTCTCGGCTGACAATTGGATCGCCACCTTTTGCCAAACGTATGTAAATAGGATGAGGCCAATCTACTGTTTGGGGCATCATTCTCTGCATTTCATCTGCATCACATGGAGCTATGATTGTCATATTAGGAAGTGACCGAAGTATCGCTATATCTTCCACTGCCAGATGGGTTGGTCCGAGGGGTGCGTAAACTGCCCCTCCACCATTCGCTATAAGCCTAACGGGAAGGTCATGCAAACAGAGATCAACAGCGATTTGTTCAAAACAGCGTCTGGTTAAGAATGTTGCTATTGTGTTGACATACGGAATAAATCCTTCCATTGCAATTCCAGCTGCCATACCTATTATATGCTGCTCGGAAACACCTTCCATAAAAAATCTCTCAGGCATTTCATCTTTCATGTTATCAAGGATGCCCGCACCTAAGTCTGAACCTATGTATACAACTTTCTTGTTATTTTTTGCCAGCTTGTAGACGGAATTTAAGCTAGTTTTTCGCATATTTATCCTTTTATCAAAAAGTTAAGAACTAGGCTAACAACTTGTACATATCGGCAATTTCCTCATCCGATAAATAAGATTTATGATGCCAAGCTGGATTGCCTTCAGCAAACGGCAGACCTTTGCCTTTGATCGTGTGGCAAATTACCACTGTTGGTCTATCGAGTGAGGTTGGTATTTTTGCTGTGGTCTTTCTAATTTGACTCACGTCATGACCATCGACTTCTAATACTTCAAAACCAAAACTTATAAACTTATCTGCAAGTGGATCAAGATCTAAAACTTCAGATGTTAAACCATAGGATTGGAGTTTATTGCTATCAATCCACAAAGATAAATTCGAAAGTTTATGCTTAGATGCCGACATTACAGCTTCCCAAATGGCACCTTCATTAATTTCCCCATCTCCAGTTATAACAGCAACTTTGTGTTCTTTATTTGTTATTTTTGCAGCGATAGCCATACCTACACCAATTGATAAACCATGCCCCAATGCCCCTGTAGAGGCTTCAACTCCAGGAACATGTGGTCTTTCAGGATGTCCTCCAAGGATTGATTCTGATTTGCAGAAAGTTTTTAATTCATCTTTTGAAAAAAAACCTTTGTCTGCAAGTATGGCATAAAGTGCTAAACATCCATGACCTTTACTTAAAATGAATCTATCTCTTTCCTCCCAAGAGGGATTCTTTGGGTCATAATTCAACCATGAATCAAAAAAAACTCTCAGAATTTCTATCAATGACATTGCTGGGCCAATATGACCTCTCTTGCCAACATCCACCATATCAATTACTAATCTTCTCAGTTCTTTAGATCTATTATCAAACATATATCTCTGATGCCCCTATTATTGAATTTCGTTCATAATTATTTTTTATCACATTCAGTAATCTTCTTGATGCACTTAACTGTTTTTCTAAAATTAATTCTTTCTCATTAAGCTTGGAAGGATCTGCTAGTATTCTTCTTCTCCAAACATCCGGTAAAAACTCATTGAGATATATCAAAACCCAGCATAAAGCGTATAAAGGCCAAGCTGCTAATAATTTTGGTAATAGTTTCTTGCCATAGATTTTAAAGGTTCCTTGAAACCATTTTCTTAGTAGTTTTTCATCAAGATTCATACCAGGGTGCAAACTAAAATCTATTATTAATTTAACTGGATCATCCCACCCAAAATACTCAAAATCATGGAAAATAATTTCACCACTATCCTTCTTAAGTGCATTATGGAATCCAAAATCAGATGGGCTAAGAGTTAAATCCTCTTGCGTAAGTACTCTTTCGAAATCATCAAACTCACTCCATCTTTCTTTAGACCAAACAATCATCTTTTCTATAAATGGTTCCAGTTCATTATAGATATAACTTTTAATCCCTTCTTCCATTTCTCCTTGTTCGTGTAGTTTTTTAAACCGTTGCTTGAGCTGTAATTCAATATCAAAACCGGAAAAACAAGCGGCAGAAGCTCTTGGGAAAGAACTGAAAGCTGTCAAATTCCTAAGATTATGCAATTGATTAAGTAACATGAATGACTGATTAAGATTCTCTTCAGTTGGATATTCAACAAGCTTGCCCTCAATCCATTCATAAGCTGCACAATTAAGGTCATGATTACATGTCAACGGTTTAGGTATTTGATGTATACCTTTTTCAACAAGCAGAGCCGAACCATTGTATTCTGAATACAATCGATTATGTCCCTCATTGTCACTATATATTTTCAGTGCTGCTTTACTATTGTCGTGCAACGTAATTTTATAGACTCCTGAATTACCCCTACCCCCAACAGTATTAGTATTTAGAATTTTTTGATGAAAAATTTTTGAGGCTATAGTTTCTATCTCTTCTTCACTGATTGGTCCGAGAATTTCATATTCAATTTCACTCCATGAAGAGTAAGACTTTACATCTACTGGTTGTTCCATAGTTTTCTTAGAAAAGAAAATTTTATTCGGCAAATCTTTTAGATTTTCATCAAATATGACTTCTTCAAGATCATCTATAAACCAATCGAAATTATTATGCTTAATGGTTTTAATTTTCTCTTCCCTTGTTGTAGTAAAGAAAACATCTTGAAGATAATTATTTTCATCCTTATTGACAATGTCCTCTTGCTCTAAAAAAGATAATGCAGACGTTCTTAGTGAAATTTTTTCTTCGTCATAATGACCGTATTCGGTTTTATGGCTGATTATAGTAATTGGGATTTTTTGATTACTGCATCGCCAATGAAATCTTTTGAAACCAGGAAAAATATTTGCCTGGCCTATGAATTTACCATAAACCTGACCTTGCAACTTTTGCCATATCTTCTCACCATCCTTCTGTTGTTTTATTATCTGCTGCACATCAAGTTTACTGCCTTGAAAATCTTGGTCGATTAAGCCTATTTTTTTTGCAACATTAAGAAAGGCATTGTCATAGGATATGATGGTGTTGTCTAAATCAATACCAATTTTCATCTTTTAAAAAAATAATTGATTTCTGTTGCAGTTCTAGTCAACTGCTCTTCATCAAGATATTGATGGATAGGGAGTGTTAGAATTCTTCTTGCTTGCTCCTCTGTGTTTGGGTAGGTTCCAAAATTATAATGTTTGCTGGCTGGTTGGAGGTGTATAGGAACTGGGTAGTGTATTGCGGTTTCAATGCCTTGGTTATTTAGGTACTCTTTTAGACTGTCTCTTTGATCTACTTGAATCACGAAAGTATGAAATGTGTTGAATTCAGATTCGCTATCATTGGGAAAAAAAACATGCTCCCTATCTAAGAGTTCCTGATAGATTTTTGCATTCTTTCTCCTCTTATCTACAATTGAAGGAAGTTGTTTTATTCTGTAGTTGAGAATTGCTGCTTGAAGGGCATCCATTCTGGAGTTCAGCCCAAAATTATCTACCGTATCCCTATCTTTCAATCCATGGTTAGCCATTAATTTTATTGTTTGTGAGATGTCTGAATGATTTGTCGTGATAAATCCTGCATCACCACACGCATTTAGATTTTTTAAAGGGTGTGCTGAAAAACAACCAATATCACCCCAAGCACCACTGCATATATTCTGATATTTTGATCCTGCTGATTGAGCCGCATCTTCAATAACTTTCAGATTATAATCTTTTGCCATTCTTTTGATTGTATCCATCTCTGACATTCTTCCAGTTAAATGGACTGGCATAATAGCTTTTGTTTTGCTTGTAATAGCGTCTTTTATCTTGTCTGGATCTATATTTTGGTCGTTTTTTACATCCACAAAAATAGGGATTGCACCCAAATGTACTATTGCAGCCGTTGAAGCTATGAAAGAGTTAGATGTTGTTATTACTTCATCACCTGTTTTGATTCCAATAGCAGATAAACCTAATAAAAGTGCGTCAGTGCCACTATTCAAACCAACACAATGTTTGACCCCAAAGTATTTAGCCGCTAAAAGTTCAAACTTTTCAACCTCATCACCTAAAATATATTCACCAGATTTCAAAACACCAATAATTATTGGCAATAGGTCTTTTTTTTCATCTTCCCACTGTGCAGAGAGATTAACATATGGAATTTTATTGCTTATGCTATTGTTGATAAAATTCACTCACCGTTTTTATTACATAATCTATCTGCTCAGTTGATAAATGTTGATCGCATGGAAAAGTAATGATTTTTTTAGTATGTGTATCTGCAACGGGGAAATCTCCCTCTTTGTAACCAAGATAATCAACAGCTGGTTGTCTATATATTGGCACTGGATAATGAACCTTTGCCTCTATACCTGAATTTAAACAATGTTTTAACAAAGAATCTCGATCTTCAGCAAAAACTATATACAGATGATAAACAATTTTGAATCCATCTAGTCTAGGTGGAATTTCTATTTGAGACAGATGAGAAAAATGTTCATCATAATAAGATGCATTTAGTATTCTCTTTTCTGCAATTTGCTCTGTACTAGGAATTAACCAATTACCAACAACGGCCTGGATAGTATCTAAGCGAGAATTAACACCCAAAACCTCGACTCTATCCCTGCCAGAAAGACCATGGTTTCTAATAAGACTAAGGCTTTTTGCTAATCCATCATCGTTGGTAATAATTAAACCGCCATCAGACCAAACATTTAGATTTTTTAAGGGATGAAGTGAAAATGCACCCGCATGTCCCCATGTTCCAGCTTTTTTTCCATCAATTGCGCCCAATATAGACTGGCAAGCATCTTCGATTACAGATAAATTATATTTTTCCGCAATTGGCATGAGTTTTCTCATATCTGTCATATAGCCTGTGAAATGAACTGGCACAATAGCTTTTGTTTTTTCTGTGATTGCTCTTTCCAGAAGATCAACGTCCATACAAAAAGTATCATCACAATCTACAAATACAGGTTTTGCCCCCAATTCGGCAATTGCTCCCACAGTAGCAACAAATGTATTAGCTGCAGTAATGACTTCATCACCAAATGAAACACCCTTTGCCTTCAATGATAGTTTGATTGCATCTGTGCCAGAATTTACTCCCAGCGCATGTTTGACTCCCATTAGTTTTGAAAAATTAGCTTCAAATTTTTGTAAAGGTGCTCCAAGTGTAAAGTCTCCGGTTTTAACAAAGTTTTTAAGTTCAGACCATAAATCGTCACAGTCTGAAAATTGCTGGGGTAAATAAGAATATCTTACTTTCACAGGTTAGCGTAGATTAATGCTTTGCATTGTTTTTATATTGAAATATTTTTCATTTTCAAGAGGATTAATGAGTAGCCCTCTTTCAAAAGAATCTTTCAAATCTATTACAGCTTCCTCAATAGAATGAGTTGGCTTAAAACCAAGTACATCTAAAATCTTTTGTGATGATATGTGATACGAACGGTTATCATCTGAGTCTGAAACAACCATCTCAACATCTTCTCCAATAACATTTTTCACTATCTGCGATAGTTCATTCACTGTATAGTTCTCGTCACCAGCATTAAAAATCTGGCCCTTTATTTTTTCTTTTGGAGCAGTAATTAAGTGAAGATAAGACAATGCCATGTCTTTTATGTGAATATTAGGTCTAAGCTGATTGCCTCCAAATACTGTGATTTTTCTATTGTGGTAAGCTAAGTTAGTTAATATATTGACAACAACATCTAATCTCTGACGTTTTGAATACCCACAAACGGTAGCGGGTCTAATTGTCACTGTAGTGAAATCGGGACCTTGATATTCTAGTAAAATTTTTTCACATTCTGCTTTAAATGCTGAGTAATCAGTTAAAGGTTCAAGCAACATATCTTCATGAACATTTTCTTCTTCTTTTACGCCATACACTGAAGAGGAAGAAGCATAGATAAATCTTTGCACAGTAGATTCCTTACTCAATTCCACTAAGGGTCTGAATGAATCAAGATTTATCGATTTGCCTAAATCTGGATTTAGTTCAAAGCTTGGGTCATTTGAAATACAGGCTAAATGAATGACGACATCATGCCCACGAATGTGTTTTTTTAAAGCTCCTTTATCTCTTATATCTCCTTTAATCTTGGTTAAATTAGGATGATCTTCAAGCACATCCTCTCCATAAATCATTAAATCAAATACAGAAACTTCATAGCCATTTTCTAAAAGAAAAGGCACAGTAACTGCTCCTACGTAGCCTGCTCCTCCTGTAATAAATATCCTTTTCATAATATAAATCTATTATTCAGTATTATTTTGACCTAGCTTCTATTATATAAGTGGTATTGAGGGATTGAGTAAGGAGATATCATAAGTTTTTATTTTTATAGTTATGTGCAACTTCAGATATTGCATCTTCTAAAGGCTTAAACTTTAGATTTACCCCTTTATTAAGACGACTACAAATCATGGATGTATCAAGTGGCCTACCTTTCAATTCATTTATCTCATGAAGATTAATTGCTTTCACTAAGACATCCTCTTTTTTCATTTTTCTTGCCATCATAGAGAAAATTTCAAATCTTGACCATTTTTCATTGCTACAGAGGTTAATAGTTCCTCTAAGATCACTTTCCTGTATAGCGATTATCGCTTTAACTACATCTCCAATATATGTAGGACAGAAGTACTGATCAGTAGCTGCCAATATTTGCTTATCAGTATTTAATAGATTTGCGCCTTCATCCAAAATAGTATTATCGCCCTTTTGCAAACCATACACTTTACTTAACCTTATTACAGTATGTTCAGTTCCTAGGGAATGTAGTTCATTTTCGACTATTTTTTTGTGTTGCCCATAAACCGTGCTTGGTTTACTTACGTCTTCATCATTGAAATCTCCTTTAATGCCATCAAAAACATAATCACTGGATAAGAAAATTATATTTATGGACATTTCAGTTAACTTATGAATTAAATTTAATGTCCCTTCAACATTCACATCATAAGCTTTAGAAGGCTCCCTCTCACAGAAAGAAATATTGGGTTTGGCAGAAGCAATTATGGCTGCTTTGTGTCCTGTTTTATGTAAGGCTAAATTTTCTATATCCCCTTTTCGGATGTCAAACTGATTAAGATCTGAAACATTTTGTGAAAATGTTGTGCCCAAGGTATCTGGAAATTCTTCTCTATAGGTATTTAGTAAATGATGGCCAATATATCCACTAGCTCCAATAATTGCTGTTTTGATCACATTTTTACCCCTTATGGGGATGAAATTGCATTTGCATTTTCCACATCTCTTCACATAGCCTTAAATCATCCAAAGCGTCCATGCCCTCGTTCCTGCTTTGATTGCCTTGCAATATATCACTTACAAAAGCTTCCGCTTGTGCTTTGAATGCCCAAGTCCAATTGCCCGAAAAAACTCTCTCTTCAGGTTTCTTTCCCGACATATATATCTCAACTTTTGCAACAGCATTCTCTAAAAGAGGTGCTGGAAGCTTAATGCTAATGTGCCCTTTTTTAAAATAAATCTGGATGTTTTCATCCCAATAATGATAATCAGATCTTCCGGTTTCTAAAGAACAAAGAAAGTCGCCAAAATTTAACACTGCTAATCTTCCATCCATTCTGGTGAAATTAACATATTCAGGCTTAGGGTTTTTATCAAAGAGAAATCTTAGAAGATTGGTATCATGGCTATAAGTATTGAGATAACCGGCAAAATCCATCTCATAAATTTTGGGTATCCATTGGGGATAGATGGGCCACCCTTTTATATGCTCTACCATTTCCTCATCGGTAGAAATCTGTCCAGATGGGTTACAGAAGGAATCTCCCATAAAACAATGTGCTCTCACAAATAGAATCGGCCCTAAATCTCCATCTTTAATTAATGAAGTAAGATAATTTTTAGCTTCCAAAACCCCCTCGTCATACCTTTTCATATAGCCCACTACATATTTAACTTTCTGTTTTTTTGCAGTTTCTACCAATCGTTTACCTTGCTCAAAAGTTCCAGCCATAGGCTTCTCTGTAAGAACGTGCTTCCCGGACATCAAACAATCATAGGCTACTGGACCTGTAAATTGCCTTGGAGTAATAACTACAACAGCTTCAACATTAGGATCTTTAAGCAATTCAGTGTGTGTCTCATAAGTCTTTGAAATTCCATACATAGTTGCCACTTTCTTTCTCAATATAGGCCTATGTTCTGCCAAAGCTACAATTTGACAGTCTTCAATCGCAGCATAATTCTTTATATGAGCTAACTGCCCCATTAAGCCAGCCCCTATAATTCCAATATTAAGTTTTCTATTTATCATTCAAGTAAAAGACTAGATTTCAATATATTTGTTGCTAACTTATTCCTTTAGTTAAGGGTTTACGATACCTTCGGCAGATATTATTTTTATTTCAGGTAGTAAAACAACAAAATTACCGCCCTTCTCCAAATAATCTTGGTTATTTCTTATGATGGCCTCTGCATGGACCCAAGCTAGAATTATGGTATATTTCGGCATGATTTTACATAGCTCTGAGGTAGGCAAAACTTTTATCTTATCCCCAGGAGAGTACTTATTAACTTTCTGAGGGTGATCATCAACAATAAAACTTAATTTACTACCAATCTTAAATTGGGCAATTAGCGTTGGTCCACTACGAGCAGCACCATATCCTGCTATAAGATGGCTTTCTTCTTCCCACTTTGAAATCATTTTTTTGAATTTCTTTTCTAGGTCATTGAGCCTTATAGAAAAACTTTCAATAGTGCTTGGGTCAGTATAATTTTTATTCTCTTCCATTTTGATTAACTCAGAAACACTTTCTTCAACCTTTCTCTTGCTTCCAATATGTTGAGCTATCCCTATTAAAGATCCTCCTTGAAATTTGTTCCTTCTAACATAAATCAATTCCATACCGTGTTTTTTCAGAAATTTAACCATGGGCAACACAGAATGGTGACATAAGTGTTCATGAATAATTGCCCCAAGAAGAAGATCATCAATTATGTCAACTAGATAAGATACTTCAAACATAAATAATCCGTCATCTGCAACCAACAGTGAAATACTAGACATTAATTCATCCATATTATCTGCATGAGCAAAAGCGTTGAAACAATTCACCAATGCTGCTTTCCCATGTTCTTGGTTGATTTTTTTTGCCAGTTCAATGGTCATGAATTCTGCAATTGTGGGAATACCGGCATTATTAGCTTCTTTAGCTATCTCTTTTGCAGGATCTACACCAACAACCTTCATCCCTTTATTCTTAAAGCATCCAAGCAGAGTGCCATCATTACTTCCAACATCAATAATTAAACTGTCTTTGGGAATTTCAAATTTTTCACAAGTTTTTGAAGCAACATCTTGCATATGGTCAATGATAATTTGTGCTTGTCCAGTGCGAAAAGTAAAGTCATCCCAAAGTATATCTGGATTTATTACATCTATTATCTGTACATGACTGCAATCTAGACACATATAAACATCCATTTGAAAAGTTTGGGTTGATTTACTTAGTTCCTCTTCATTTAGATATTTTTCTGTTAAAGGAATTTCCTCTAATGGTATAACAAGCTTAATTTGACTACTGTCACATAATCTGCAAGTTGTTCTTTTTGTTACATCTGCACTCATTTTGCATCCATATTATTATTGTGTTTTTGAAAAACTCAGTTTTTAAAAAATTATTATGTGGTCTTTTTAGACCCTCTTAGAAAATAAAAGATTTATATAAACAACTTTATCTAAATATTTTTTTTCTACAGCAGAATATTTTGTAGGCAACGCAGACTTGAAGATCAAATCAAAGTCTTTCTCCTGAAAAAAATCCTTCAATTCTTTATAAGAATAAAGTTTTTGATTGCCTGTAAAAGATGAATGTTGTTTTAAAATCAACTCTTCATCTATACATAGAGGGGTATGGGTAAAAAGAATTTGACTTGAGTTAGTAATATAACTTTTTCCGAATATATCAAAAACTTCTGGAATATATTGTATTGATGATCCAAAGATTGACAGATCAAAATGTTGCTTATCAAGTTCTTTATTATCAGATACAAAATAATAATCTATAAAATCTAAATCTCTATTTTTTGAATAATTTGAGTTAAATGGGTCATAAATTACATACTCTATTTCTTGTGTAGGTATCTTATTTTTAAGATTAGCAATCGATAAAGTGTTAGATCCATAATCTAGTACCCTTAAATAAGGGTGTTTATTTGAGTTAGCTAAATTAGTAATTACTAGAGCACTTAGATCTCTTACATGAGGATAAAAAGAGTCTTCAATAAAATTGAATTCATTTGTATTATTGAAGTCTAGAATCTCTTTTTCAAGAATAATTAATTTTTCGTTATATTCTTTCCAGAATAATTTATTTTCGCTCATAAGCAGCTACCCTGTTCTTCACAACATGATGTATTGTAAATGTGTTACAGAAAAGCCCAATATTTTATAAGGTTTTCAGGAGTATTCTGCACTCCCGCTCAACAAGATCTAGGCAGAATATTCCTTATCTCCAATGATCAAGTCTACAAGAGCTAAAAGCCAGATTTGGTGAATGTTCTCAACAAAATTATAAGCTCTGCTATTTACCCAAAGGTTTATATCTCCAGATTTTCTAAGAGGGTTATCTTCTTCAAAACCTGATAGGGTGACAATCTTCGAAAACTTTTTTGACCTAGCTGATGCAGTGGCATTTATCATATTTTTTGATTGACCACTTGAAGAAATGACAATAAGAACGTCTCCTTGATCGCCGTAAAATTCTATGGCCTTAGCAACCCAATTCTCAAAACCATAGTCATTTGCAAAACATGTAATAAGATCAGATTCATTAAAATTTAAGCACCTTACAGAAGCATTTTTTGTTAAATCGACACTAAAGTGACTGGCTATAGCAGCACTTCCTCCGTTTCCAAATATCAAGCCCTTGTTCCCTTTTGAACTTGCATCAATTAGAGCTTCTTTTATTTCTATCAATTGATCCAGAATTAAATCATCAGGCCTCATTAATTCTGAGAAATCCAAAAGATACTTATTAAGAAAATCTTTATCCATAATTACTATTTCAAAGCATGTTGAAGTGTTTTTAATATAGTATTCTTGCTCACTGATTTACTATTTCCAATGGTTTCTACA
>Ga0187827_10007863_pt1 | contig 11711 bp, 13 predicted proteins | sample ETNtaG_39_FD_167969 | JGI IMG/M metagenome (GOLD analysis project Ga0187827, IMG submission 167969) | Marine microbial and viral communities from oxygen minimum zone, Eastern Pacific Ocean - ETNP2014_SV_150_PacBio MetaG (Illumina Assembly) | ecosystem: Environmental > Aquatic > Marine > Hypoxic... | reverse complement strand
CGTGGAACAACAGCTGCTTGGCAATGAAGCCATCTCAAACCAGGTTTTGAATAACGGACAGCAGGATGAAATGGTAAACTTTTGGGCGGGCATGGAAAAAACAGAGCGTGCATTGAATATGAGCTGTGATACTCTTCTTGAAGAGGGAATAATAAAGCATATCCAATCGATGCAATCAGAAAATATTGTATGATTATTTCAAAAACACCACTTCGAATCAGTTTTGCTGGTGGCGGTACAGACCTTCGGTCATATTATAAATACAATAGATATGGTGCTGTTTTAAGTACAAGTCTCAACAGTTATCTTTACGTTACAGTAAAGAAACAATCACCGCTTTTTCAAGAGAAATATCGATTGAATTATTCAGAAACTGAGATGAAAAATGATCTTGAAGAAATAAAAAATCCAATTATACGGGAGTGTATTAGATTTCTTGAGATCGATGATTCTCTATATATTAGTACAATATCCGATACACCTGGTTCAACGGGTCTTGGATCTTCCAGTACTTTTTGTGTTGGCTTATTGAATGCGTTATACAAATTTAAAGGCGAGGCAGTATCTGCTGGCAGCTTGGCCGAAGAAGCAGCTTTTATTGAATGTGATGTATTGAAAAGACCTATGGGCAAGCAGGATCATTATGCTGCTGCTTATGGTGGGATTAATTATATTCGTTTTTATGATGATGAAACAGTTACAGTTAGACCTATAATTATGACTAATGATAATAAAAATATTTTTTCTGATTCTGTATTAATGTTTTGGACTGGAATAACTAGGCCTTCTGAATCTGTTTTAAAGGAACAGGACAGAAATAGCAGATCTAATAAAAAGATTTTGACAAAAATGAAAAATCAAGCTTTAGATTTATCAAAAATATTAACAAGCAATGATTTTTCAACTAACCGGATTGGTGTACTATTGAACAAAGGCTGGAAGTATAAAAAATCTTTGGCAACTAATATTAGTAATGATTTAATAGATAAATGCTATGAAGATGCAATAAAAAATGGTGCAATTGCCGGCAAAATTTCAGGTGCTGGTGGTGGCGGATTTTTAACACTAATTTCAGATCCATTAAAACATGATATGCTTACTGAAGTTATGAAAAAACATGGTTTAGTAAAGTACCGTTTTGGTTTAGACTCAAGTGGAACTTCAGTCGCAAAACTAGATTAACCGATATGAGCAAACATAAAGTAACTATTAATATAATTTCTTTGATTATCTTCAATTAATAATTTGGCATAGAAATATATACTAATTATGAAAAGATTGTTCATCACAGGTACCGAAAGTTTTGTTGGCAAAGAGTTGATCAAACAACTTGCAGATTCATATCAACTTTTAGGTTGTGATATCATACAACCATCTGATATAAATTTTTCAGAATCAAACATAGGTTCTGAAGATATCGCAGATATAATACCTGAAAATATAGATGCAATCATTCACCTAGCTGCGTTGTCTACCGATCCTCAGTGCAAAAATAAGGCCTATGAATGTTTCGATATAAATATCATGGGTACTCTAAATTTGATCAACGCTGCTGAAAAGAGAAAATGTAAACAATTTATTTTTGCTTCGAGTGAATGGGTTTATGACAACTTCACAAATAAAGAAGAAAAGACAGAAGATACTGTAATTAACATTGCAAATCACACCTCCGAATATGCATTGTCAAAACTAGTGAGTGAAGCCAATCTGAGACAAAAATATTTACATGGGTTTTGTGATACTTCAATTTTAAGATTTGGAATTATTTATGGTACTAGGAAAGAAAACTGGTCAGCCGTGGAATCTATATTTAATACTGTAAAAAACAATAATGATGTGACAGTTGGTTCTGCTAGAACAAGTAGATGTTTTGTGCATGTGTCGGATATAGTAAATGGAATAATAAAAACAATTGGTCTAAAAGGATTTAATATTATAAATCTTGAAGGCAACAAATTAATTACACTCGGTGAGATAATTGAAAAAAGTAGTAATATCCTTGGCAAGAATATTACTACAATTGAAGAAAACCCTGATAATGTAAGCATAAGAAAAGTTTCATCAAAAAAAAGCAAGAATATTATAGGTTGGGAACCTGAGATAGAACTTGATGAAGGATTGAGAGATTTAAATAAAATACTTTAATTATTTATATTTATAATTTCCAGTAACTTGTTAATATATTAGAAAAATTCGGATTGTAAAATGCAGGACCAAAAACAAATAATCGAACAAATTATCCGATTAAGACTTGCACAAATCCTGGTAAATGAAAGATATAAAAATGGTGATTTTAAAATTCCAATTCATCTTGCGTTAGGCCACGAGGCCCTAGCAATTGCTGTTGATAGATCAATAGAAAATGATGATAGACTTGTCTTATCCCATAGAAACATCCATTACAACTTGGCTAGAATGGGGACATTAAGAGAAGCAATGGATGAATATTATTTAAAAGATATGGGTATTGCTAGTGGTCATCTAGGCTCAATGAATATGTCAAACCATAAAAGAAATATTGTTTATACATCAAGTATATTGGGCAATAATTTACCTGTAGCTTCAGGTTATGCCCTTAGCAATAACTTAAACAAAAAAAATGGTGTGATATTTGTGGTAACTGGTGATGGTGCAATTGAAGAGGGCTCTTTTTATGAAAGCCTTGTTTTTATGAAAAGCAACGATCTAAACACAGTTATTATTGTAGAAAATAACCAATGGTCACTCGGCACTAAGATCGATGAGAGAAGATGCAATATTGATTTAGATAAACTTGCAGATTCTCTAGGTATTGATTACATATCATTGCAGGGTAACGATCCTTTTGAGTATATTAAAACAGTCAGTTCATGCAGGGCTAAATCTGTTGAAAATAACGCTCCCGTCTTAATAGAGGTCAAGCTAACAACACTTGGATATTGGTATATGAAAACGCAAGAATATCCTGATGGAAAATATATAAATTATCACGCAGGGCCTGCGCCAGAAGTAGAAATGAAAAAATATCCTTTAATTTCATCGTCAGATGAAGATCCGTTGTTTGTACTAAAACAATATCTATCAGAAAAAGAATTAATGGACAATTCTTCCAAATTATTAAAACAGTTGGAATCAGAATTATTATGAAATATATCCAATTTGTCAACTCTGTTTTAAGGAATAAAATTCAAAAAGAAAAAAATCTGGTTCTTTATGGGCAGAATATAAACGCTGCATCGTGTTTGAGCGGACTAACTAGAGGGCTGGGGGATGTTAACAATGGATTAACAATAAATACACCGAATAGTGAGAATACACTGGTTGGTATTGGTTTTGGTCTTATGCTTAGTGGTACCTCATCCATCTTTTTCATGAAACAAATGGATTTTCTATTACTTGGCCTAGATCAATTAGTAAATACTTACAATATAATAAGGCAAAATGAACCAAAAGCTTCCTTTACTATTTTTCCTATTACTGTGGATAGCGGTTATGAAGGTCCGCAATCAGCTTTAAACAACTTAAATGATTTTTGTTCAATTGCTGGTGTAGCTGGATATTCATTTACCAACAAAAGAGATACTGAGCAAATAATATCGAATTATTTGTTACAGCCCGGTTTTAGAATAATGAGCCCGAGCCAAAGACTATTGCGGGAGGATCTGTTGGATATAGAAGTGATCAATCAAGATAAAGATTGCTGTTATTTCCAGTATGAAAAAGGGAAGGATGTTTCTATTGTTTGTTTCAATTATTCTTTACCATACGGTGTGATTCTGACTGAAGAATTATCCAAGAAAAATATTAACTCATCGCTTTTCTCGGTTAATTCATATTTAGAATTCGACTACAGCTACATAATTAATGATCTTCAAAACACAAGAAACCTAATATTAATTGATGATACAAAAAGTAGAAACAGTTCAAGTGATAAATTTCTCAAAAATATATATAATTATTGTGAATTGGATAAAAAAATTATTATAAATAGAAAATTCAGCGAAGATTTATTTTTTCCTCGCCATGATCAACTTGAAATAGTTTACCAGTCAGTTGTAAAAAAGTTCTGCAGTTGAAATAACTTAATTGATAAATATCTAATAGATCAAATAGGATATATTCATGCCAAATATAAGTAATCTTTCTAAAACATTAATTGAAACTGCAAGAAAATTCTTTCTTGAATCTGTAAAGAATAATTATTCATACAACTTCGAATGGCTATCGCGGCCTATAATTCAATATCCCCAAGATATTGTAGCCTTTCAGGAAATAGTATGGAAGGTAAAGCCAGATTTAATCGTAGAAACAGGTATAGCCCACGGCGGTTCTCTGGTTTTAAGCGCTTCCTTGTTGTCCTTAATTGACTATTGTGAGGCACTAGAATCTGGCTCATTAATGGACCCCAAAAACCCGAAAAGAAAAGTAGTTGGTGTAGATATTGATATTCGTCAACACAACCGCAGTGCTTTAGACTCTCATCCACTAAGGAATAGGATGGTGCTAATTGAGGGATCCAGTATTGAAAAAGATATTATCAATCAAGTAATGAAACACGAAAAAAATACAAAAAGTGTATTGGTTTGTCTCGACTCTAATCATACTCATGACCATGTTCTAGAAGAGCTGCATGCTTATGCACAGTTGGTTACGCCTGGTAGTTATTGCATAGTTTTTGATACAGTAATAGAAGATTTACCGGAAGAATTATCTAATGATAGACCTTGGGGCAAGGGTAATAACCCTAGGACCGCAGTTCACGAATTTTTAAAAACCCATCATGAGTTTGAAATAGACAAAGCTTTTCATAGCAAACTGCTTGTTTCAGTTGCGCCTGGAGGTTATCTAAAAAGGATTAAATAGAACAGGCTAAAGTACCAGTGAACAGAGATAAAATAATTAAGTAAATGAATAATGCATGTTAATTCAATAAAAGAAAAAAAAATATTGATCACTGGTGCCTCACAGGGAATTGGTGCATCAATTTCAACAATTTTTGCAGAAAATGGTGCATTAATTGGCCTGCATTATAATGAAAGTGAAGATCAAGTCAAGAAATTGAAAACTAAAATTGGAAAAAATACTGGAAAAGTTAAGTTGTATAAATATGATTTATTGAAGTGCGAAAAAACAGCAGATTTAATAAGTTCATTTATTAGGGATTTTGGTGGGATAGATGTCCTTATAAATAACGCCGGTGCATGTTTTGGCTATCGACATTTCTCTGATCTTGATGAGATTTCATGGGATAAAACACTCATTTTAAATGCGAAAGCACCATTTTATTTGTCAAGCTATGCTTTTGAATATATGAAGGATCATGGGGGGGGGAGGATCATAAATATCAGTTCTGCATCCGTTAGGCGCGGTTCTGGTCCTAACGGGATGCATTATACTGCGTCAAAGGCAGCATTAGATTCATTGACACTGGGATTTTCCCGTGCAGGAGCTGATCATAATATTTTGGTTAATTCTATCCGTTGTGGTGTTATTGATACAAATATGCATACCAGAATAGAAGGGTATTCAAAAGACCAGTTTGAAAAACGGATAAATATGATTCCGTTGAAGCGAGTTGGAAAACCAAATGATATTGCCAGCATGGCTTTATATTTAGCATCCGAAGGTGGGGATTTTATTACTGGTGAAATCTTTACTATTGCAGGTGGAGACTGAGAAACTAATCTAAATTCCTATTTTTAGTAATTACGAAACGAATGACATTTCACAAATATATTCAAGCTGTTTTTTTCAGGTATTGTTGAAATTGATGAGGCGAAAACATTATTATGGCAACAATCCCAACATTGCGGAAATGTAACCCGATAGGCCGAATGTATAGGAGTCTTTCAAATAGGAAATCAATAAACCTGTTGAATTGGAAGTTTCATAATGATTTGAAAAAGGGTTTTGAATCACTAACTCCTTTTTTTTATCGGAGATAATATCATGAAAATAAACCAAAGAAAACTGACCGGTGTCTATGAAATAATTTCTTATCCAATCAACGATGAAAGAGGTTCTTTTTCTCGTTTGTTTGATGAGCAAATTGCCAATAAGGCCGGGTTGAATACTCTTTGGTATCAGGAAAGTATCTCCCATACTATTAGGAAGAATACTATTCGGGGGTTGCATGCTTCTTTGCCTCCTTCACTCGAAGGGAAGACTATTACGGCGATAAAAGGGAAAATCCAGTGGGTCGTTGTAGATATAAGAAAAAAGAGCTCAACTTTTGGCGAGTGGGATTCCATTATTCTCTCGGAGCAAAACCACAAAACTCTTTATGCCGAGCAGGGTTTTGCTCATGGTTGCCTTTCCTTGAGTGATGACTGTACTTTGCTTCTTCGTGCTGATAATTATTATTCGGAAGTAAACGGAACAGGGATTTTCTGGGGTGATGAAGATATAGGAGTGGAATGGGAGTTGGATGGCCCTCCCATTATTTCCGACAGAGACCGGCAGTATGGCTCATTTTCAAAATTCAAAGAAGAAAATGGGGCAGTGATTCTTTAAAAGCTTGATTTTTTCAGCATGGAAAAATAAGAGAGACTGAAGTAGATTCATCTAACAAAAAATAAGAGATATATAAAATGGAACAGGTGATAGAAAAAAACACAGAAAAAGAGATCCAGAAAGAAGATCCTCTGGATATTTTTATTATCCCCAAAAGGGTAACAATTGAAACAATCTTCGGGTGCAATGCCAGGTGTATTATGTGCCCTATTGATTTGCCCACAAAAAGAGAAAAGGGGATAATGCCGTTTGGTTTATTCAAGGATATTATCGATTCTCTTGAACCCTATAATGATCAATTTGAAATGATTGATCTTTTTTGTCTTGGAGAACCGTTACTTGACCCACATATCTTCAAAAGGGTGAAATACGTAAAAGAAAAAGGTTTTAAGAACATTGGAATCTCAAGTAACATGCAGCTATTAACTCACAGGTACCAAAAACTGCTTCTTGAAAGCCAACTTGATAATTTAATCGTGAGTATTGATGGTGTAAAAAAAGAAACCCACGAAAAAATTCGAAAAAGGACAACTTTTGAAAAAGTTGTGAATAATACTCTTGAAATAATTGAGATGAGAAACAAGGGGGGGTATTCCACCCGTTTTCTTTTACGTTTTATCTCTCAAGATGCTAACAGAGGGGAATGGGAACCTTTTAAAGATTACTGGTCATCCAAAATATCCTTTGAAAAGGGGGATTTCATTACTGCATACAAGGCGCATTCTTGGGCAGGTCAGGTTGCTCCTAAATCAGGTACTTTTTCAAAAAAAGATATCATTAATAATAATCATCTTGACCCTGAAATTGAGAAAATGGCCTGTCCAGACATCTTCAATGTCCTTTACATTCTCGTTGATGGGACAGTGCCTTTATGTAATGAGGACTGGTTACATCCCAATTTCAAATTTGGGAATGTAGCAAACCGTTCTCCTCTTGATATTTACAATGATCCCAAATTTCAGAGAATAAGAAAAATTCATAAAGATGGTAACAAAAATAAACTCCCAATGTGTAATGAATGTACGGTTCATTATAGCGTCAAGGAAAAAGAAGTAATAAAAGAAAGGCCGAAATAGAAAATGAATTCTCACGGGATGGCGGGTATGGTGTCTTTTTACTTCCTTTTCCCCGCTTTGAAAACGAGTGATGATGCTCCGTGTCAAATATACCCTGATCTCTGATCGGACGAGGAAAGTCCTGACCGGTTGACCCGATCCGTCTTCCCTGCTCTCGTGCAACCTTTGGTCAGGCGCTCTATGAACAGTTCTGCATCGGAATTGGCCTCTCGAGCAGGCAAGCTAAAAGTGGGGATCGGGAGCGAGGCGTAGGCGCTTTACTAGCCGCAACAACTCTAATAAAAATTCTTCTCAACAATTCAAATACCATACAAAAAAGAGAACTCCAAATGGATTTTGCCCAATTTCAACAAAAGCATCCAGCACAGGCTGCTGATCACCGTGGCCCCTGATGGGTATTTGAACCGAGCGAAATAACTATTTTACCCACCAAGAAATAAAAGAAAATGAATCGTACATATAAGAGAGAGATAAAATCAGAACCAATGGTCAGCATCGGTATGCCAGTTTATAATGGCGAAAAATATATCCGCCAATCGCTAGACTCGTTATTAGCACAAACTCATACTAATTTTGAACTTATTATTTCCGATAATGCATCAACTGACAGTACTCATGAAATTTGCCGGGAGTATACTAAAAATGATGAGCGAATTAGTTATCATCGATGTGAAACGAATAATGAAGCCGTTTGGAATTTCAATCGTGTCTTTAAATTATCCTCTGGTAATTATTTCATGTTATTTGGATGGAATTGTAACTCTGTTAATAGATAATGGTTTTAAGAATAAAAAGATCGTTGAAATTGGGTGTGGTAAAGGGTACTTTTTTGAAAAATTGATAAAAGCTGGATTTGATGTAACCGGATTTGATCCTGTTAATTATGAACAAAAACTATTTTAATGAAATCCGTTCATCTGTAAACAATCATAAAATTATAATAGATAATATAAAGGACAATTATGAACCTAAATGTGAAATTTAAAAATAAATGTGATGCAAATGTAGACAAACAAGGCATTGATAAGCAATTGCAGATGACAACTTCTCAATGGATGAAGGAAACTGTAAATTCAAGATATTCATATAATTATTCATATCTAGGTAGACCAATTATCCAGTACCCACAGGATATGGTGGCTATGCAAGAACTTATCTGGGATGTCAAGCCAGATCTTGTCATTGAAGCTGGCATAGCCCATGGTGGATCTCTTATTTTAAGTGCTTCTATGTTGGCGCTATTAGATTATTGTGATGCGCAAGAAAATAGTAAATTACTAGATCCTTCCAATCCCAAACGAAAAATCTTGGGAATTGACATTGATATTCGTTCCCATAATCGCGAAGCTATTGAAGCGCACCCCATGTTTCCCCGTATAGAGATGATTGAGGGCTCTAGTATTAATGATGATATAGTTAAACAAGTGAACAAATTTGCTAACGATTATGAACGCATCCTGGTCTGTCTCGATTCTAACCACACTCATGAACATGTGCTCGCTGAACTAGAGGCCTATGCCCCTTTGGTTTCATTAGGTAGCTATTGCATTGTATCTGATACCATTGTTGAGGATGCACCTGACCATCTTTCATCTGATCGTCCATGGGGAAAAGGAAATAACCCAAAAACAGCTGTTTGGAAATATCTCGAAACTCATAAGGAATTTAAAATTGATAAATCAATTCAGCATAAACTGCTTATCACTGTGGCGCCTGATGGTTATTTGAAACGAGTATGATAACCATCTTCTAGAAAAATTAAATCTTAATAAATATGAGAAAGACAGAAAGAGCACCATTAGTTAGTATCGGTATGCCAGTTTATAATGGTGAAGAATATATAAGCCAAGCAATTGACTCCCTTTTAGCTCAAACTCATACTAATTTTGAACTTATCATATCTGATAATGCATCAACTGATAGCACATGGAAGTATTGTCAACAATACAATGCTATGGATGATCGGATTAGATTATACCAAAATGAAAAGAACCTTGGTGTTTATAACTTTGATCGTGTACTTGAGTTATCATCTGGTAAATATTTTATGTGGGCTGCACATGATGATATTTGGAATAAGAATTTTATATCCGAATTATTATATTTGCTTGAAGATACGCCATCAGCGGTATTGGCTGCGTGTAGGACTGAGAAAATAACATATGATAATACAACCATAAAATTAGGACCTCAATTTTTGAATACAATAGATATGTCCAGAGCAGATCGATTAAACTACTTTACAAAACATAATACTAGTTGGCTATTTTACGGTCTATATAAAATTGAAATACCTCGAGCTGCTTTTAAAATTCTTGAAGATAAGCGTCTAGAAAAGTGTGCGGCTGATGTTCTTTTTATGCGTAAATGTATTGATTATGGTGATTTAGTTTTTAATGATAATGTATTATTTTATAAGAGAGCTACATCTCAAATAGCTCATGATAACTTTTATCGATTTAATAGCCTAAATGTAGAATTGAGAAATTTATTTTGGCATCTTTACACAGCAATATTTCGTTGTTACAATCTTGACAATTTAAATTATCAAGAAAAAAAACAAATATATATTGCAATATTTAAAGGAGTCAATAAACTCTCTTTTTATCATCATTTGATGAAGACATTAAGTGAAACAAAACTTAATCGCCTTAGGAAGTATATATTATCCTTATTTGCTAACTGAATTCATAAATGATAAATTAGAGTACAGCTTGAGAAGATATAATGATTAATGTTTTGTCCATATTTGGGACTCGTCCAGAAGCTATCAAAATGGCACCAGTAATTCAAGCATTAAATAATAATTCTGATAGCATTCATTCAGTAGTCTGCGTAACAGCACAACACCGTCATATGCTTGATCAAGTGCTTGAGATATTCAACATAGAGCCCAATTATGATCTTAACTTAATGAAAAAACGGCAAACACTTACTGAGTTAACGGCCCGAGTGATGTTATCATTAGAACCGATATTTGAGGAAGTTAAACCTGATTGGATTTTGGTACAAGGTGATACAACAACGGTCATGGCAGTCAGCCTGGTAGCTTTTTATAACGATATCAAGGTTGGGCATGTGGAAGCTGGACTACGAACGAACAACAAAAGATCTCATTTATCTTTATTAGCTGAAGGTATTCCAGAAAAATCCATTAAGGTTACTGGTAACACAGTAATCGACGCCTTGTTATGGGTGAGAGATATTGTGTGCCAACAACCCCCATCTTTACCGGATTGATTAATTGAGAAAATAGAAGGCAAACATTTAATTCTGGTAACAGGACAACGACGGGAAAGTTTTGGCATTGAGTTTGAAAATATCTGTCGGGCATTGCGTGTCCTTGCGAAGGATAATGCTGATATATGCATTGTATATCCTGTTCATCTAAACCCTAACGTACAAGAACCCGTTTATCGTATTCTTGGTGATGTGGATCAAGTGGAATTGATTGATCCGTTACCATATACGAGTTTTGTATGGCTTATGGATCAAGCCTATTTAATTCTGACTGATTCGGGTGGCGTGCAGGAAGAAGCGCCATCATTAGGGAAACCAGTGTTGGTGATGCGTGAAGTTACTGAACGGGCAGAAGGAATTGCGGCAGGGAATGCATGTTTGGTTGGCACAGATCAAAAAAGAATTATTAATAAAACCAGAGAACTTCTTATTGATAATAAACTATATCAGCAGATGGGTAGTGCAATAAATCCATACGGTGATGGGAAGGCAGCTGGTAGAATTGTGGATTCATTGTTAGCCTATAAATAATTCATATAGAAAAATACTATATCTATAATACTTTAAAAAACACTTCTATTGATAAATAATGGAGATTATTGAATGAAAATATTATATATCACTCATGAGTATGGTGATAGATGGATTAAATATGCAACCTTTATAAGACAATTAGGGCATAAAGTAGATCTAATAACATTGAAAGATAAACTAACGCCTGGCCAAGTCACATCAAAGGATTATTCAATTGATTATGACATCGTCTGGATCTTTGCTGCTGATTATATTTGGCATAAAGTACTTTCTGATGATTTTATACAAGCAGTGAAAAACAGTAACTCTATTTTTATTGGTTATTGTACTTTAAATACTGTTATTCCTTTTAGAAATTGGGTAGAAAAT
>Ga0187827_10007862_pt1 | contig 11711 bp, 12 predicted proteins | sample ETNtaG_39_FD_167969 | JGI IMG/M metagenome (GOLD analysis project Ga0187827, IMG submission 167969) | Marine microbial and viral communities from oxygen minimum zone, Eastern Pacific Ocean - ETNP2014_SV_150_PacBio MetaG (Illumina Assembly) | ecosystem: Environmental > Aquatic > Marine > Hypoxic... | reverse complement strand
ATTCTTTGAGTCTGATATAATGTAGGAATGTCAAGGAGTCTGGTTGGTCGGGCAGTTCCCTTTTAAGGAAGGTGTCATTGGTTCGAATCCAATACGGCTCACCAAGCATATTGATAAATCCTCAATATAGAATGAGAATTGAGTTTAAGAACCACTAGAGTTTGTTCTTATAGGCGTTCTAGATTTTTACAGAAGTTGAAATCAATTTGAAAATTTATACAATTGCCAGAGGGAAATAAAAAATACAATTATGTATTTGATAAATAATAATTTTCGACAATTAGGAAAAACAAAATTATCTTTTTTTCCTCTTGGTTTAGGTACTGCCTCATTTGCAGGGGTAAATATGGTTAATGCAGAGTCATACAAAAAACCAACTAACACGGAAATCAATGAATTGTTCAACCTAGCTTTAGAAAGCGCAAATGCTTCCGAAAACAATATGCTCATGGTTGATACTTCTTCACAATATGGAGAAAGTGAATTAAGAATTTCTCAGTTCATCAACAATCATCCTTCGATTTTAAAAAAAATGTATATTTGTACTAAGTGGGGGTTAAAATTCAAATCAGATAATTTTTCTGTACAGGACTATTCTCTTAAAAATTTAAATGAAACATTAGATAATAGTATTAAATTGTTACAAAAAATTGATCTTTTTTATATTCATACAAATCCTAGTGTTTCACCATCGCAGCTGAAGACAATTTTGGATAAAAAAAAATCAATTATACCTCGTCTTAAAGAAATTAAGAAAAGTAGATATGGTGGCATCAGGCATATTGGGATTTCTATATCATCTGAAGAAAATCTAAATTTTCTTATTGAAAACAAACATTTATTAGATGAACTAGACGTTCTTCAGATTAATGCAAATATAGTTATAAATAATCCCAAACTTATTAGGTTAGTTTATTCTCTTGGAATTGGAATTGTCTTAAATTCTGTATATAGAAAAATAGATAAAAAATTCATAAATACAAAAGAAGGGTTGAAAAATATTTTTTGTAAAATTCTTGATAGTAATAAAGATGTAATAATTCTTACCGGGACCAAAAATATACTACACCTGAAAGATAATATTAATTTTGTAAGAAGTGGTATTTGTTATAGCCCTCTAAAGATCAGTTATTTGTGTGATGATCCTTTGCCTGTTAAAGTTAAAACAATTGCTGAGGATTTAGAAAATTATTTTAGTAGATTTAATATAAATAATTCAAAATTAGAAAAAAATTTAATCTCACATAAATCTAAAAATGTTTTAGAATCTAGAGAAAATGTAATTGAAAATATAATTAATATATTTATAGGAAGTTTAAAAACACGACTTGGACCTGCACCTGACAAAATACAACGTAAAATCCTTTCAGATATAATTACTTTTTATGTAGACAACAACATTGCAATTGATGCTATTTTTACTTGAGGTCCAAAAAAATTTTTTGCAGGAAAAAAAGAGGATCAAGTAGATTTAAGCGAGGCATTTGCATTGGAAAGATTGATGTTTTTGAGTGATAGTATTAAATCGTGTTATTCACCAGGTGTTATTTTTTCAATCTTTGTTGAGGATTTTGAAGGAAAATTTATAGAAGGCGAACATCTAGCTGATACTTTTGACTCTTATATTACAGGATTAGAAAATCTAGTTAAAGTTTTAAATATGGAAAAGATAGTAAAAATAATTCGTACAAACGATTTATTAAAAGTTAATTATAATATTCAAACAATTACTAAACAATTAGAAGAAAATTATGAAAAGTTAAAAAAATACTGGTATGAATCTGATTTAAAAGGAATTGAGGGATCTGAATTATTTGACAGTTATAGACAAATTGAAAAAATAGGTTGGTATGGAACAATTGGCAACGATACTAGAGATTATTATTTAGGACGTTTAAATAATATTTTAGGTGATACTAAAAGTGCCGAAGAAAAAACAAATATGACGATTAGACTTTTGGCATGTGTTTTAATTCATAGACAGTTTAACGTATTTAGAATGCAGGAAAATAGAGAACCTGTAAAATTATCTTTTCTTAAAATTTCAGGAGGACCCAAAAAACTTATGGATGGCAGAATAGATATGAGAACTATTCCAACTAATATTAGTAAAAGACATATCTCCCCATGGGCTTCTAAAGGATGTTTAAGAGTAAAAAATGATCAAGTTCTTCCATCATTGAAAAGATGGCAAGAACTTTTGGACGAATCTTGTGAATCTATAAAAGGTAAAATGATATTTGAACGTTCTCATCGTAAAATTTGCTTTGATACAAATTTTTTAGTAAAATAAAAGTATAAGTATAAAAATTTACAATATTTGACTTAAGTCAATTTTTATTGATATTAATCAGTGTAAAAGAAAGTTATGAACATAGAATTTTTAGTTTTAGGTGGTTACGGGACTTTTGTATGGCCTGCTTTTATCTTCACTTTTGTAAGCTGTTTTTTGCTTTACTTAAAAACAAAAAAGGAATTTAAAAGGCAAGAAAAAATATTTTTAATTGAGTTTAAGAAAATACCAGTCAGGAAAACTGAATTTTCTAAAGAAAAAGAGCTTTCAAAGGAAGTTCTGTCTGGTAGTCCAATATATTAATTGCTAGTTAATTGCTCGATATCTATTTATGTTGAGTAAAAAAACTCGAACAAGAATTGTTTTCACGATGTTCTTGTTGGTGGTGTTAATTTTAATTGTTTTTGTCGTTCTCAAATCTTTGGAAGAAAACGTAGTTTATTTCTTTTCACCAACCGAACTTTACAATAAGGAAGACATTACTTTTAATAAAAAAATTAGAGTAGGTGGTTTGGTAAAAAATGGTTCGATAATTAACAACCAAACGTCTATAAATTTTATTGTGACTGACATGAATAACGAAATTATAGTTTCTTATAAAGGCTCTCTTCCCAATCTTTTTTCGGAAGGAAAGGGCGTTGTTGCCGAAGGTAAATTAAAAGATAAAAAATATTTTATTGCAGATAAAATTTTGGCAAAACATGATGAAAATTACATGCCACCCGAAGTAAGTAAAATACTTAATAAGACCAAAGAGCAATGAACAAATAGTCAGTTAATAGATTATGTTCTAATTATCTGATTTTGACTGTAGTATATTTATATGTTCAAAAATTTTTTTCCTAATAAAATTCTTTCATTTAGTAACAAACTTTTTAATTTTTTGATTATTTTAATGTTTTTGTTTGTTTTTGTTGGATTACTTTATGCATTATTCTTTTCACCTCCCGATTTTACTCAGGGAGACTCTGTTAGAATAATGTATGTGCATGTTCCTGCGTCTTTTATAGCCCTTGGTTGCTTTGGTTTTATGGGCATAGCATCAATCTGTGCTTTGATTTTTAAAATTAAAATTCTTCCATTAATGGCAAAGAGTTTAGCACCAGTGGGTTCTGTTTTTGCTTTGGTCTCAATTGTTACCGGTTCATTTTGGGGCAAGCCAACGTGGGGAGTATGGTGGGTCTGGGATGCCAGATTAACCTCAATGTTAATCTTATTTATTTTTTATATTGCTTATATATCTGTTTGGAAATTTATACATAATTATGAAAAAGCAAACAGAATTTCCTCAATAATAGCAATCATAGGTTCACTTAATTTGCCTGTAATAAAGTATTCCGTTGATTGGTGGAACACTCTTCACCAAACTTCAAGCATAACACTAACCTCGGCTCCAACCATTCATTATACAATGCTTATTCCTTTAATAATTATGCTTATAGGAACGATTTTATACACTTTGATTGTATTTTTAATGAAATACAAAACAGAAATAATGAAATTTAAATTAGATAAAAGGAATAAAGAAAACTAAAAAAATATCATTTATTGTAATCAAGTTTTTTTGATTTGTTATTGTATAAAAAAATTACAAAAATTCCAACAGCAAGAAAAACAAACGGTAAAACCCAGAGTAAAAGTGTACCAATTTTGAATGGGGGTTTTAGAAGAATAAAATCACCGTATCTTTCAGTTAAAAAACTATAAATTTCTTCATCTGAGTTACCTTGTATAATTTTTCTTCTAATAAGAATTCTCAAATCTTTTGCAAGATGAGCTGAAGATTCATCAATGGATTGGTTTTGACATACCAAACATCTTACATTTTTTGAAATATTGCGGGCTCTTAATTCTTTTTTTGGATTTTGTAAAAACTCATCTGGCTCAACAGAGTTGCAGTTTAATGTAATAATCTGAGACATCATTAAACAAACTACTATTGCTAATAAAATTCTTTGCATTATTTTTCGACTTCCTTAACTTTTAAAACAAATGCATTGTAATTTTTTTTGGTAATGGGTCCAACCAAACGATATTTAATAACACCGTTTGAATTAACAATAAATGTTTCGGGCAATCCATAAACTCCCCAATCAATTCCTAAACGGGCATTTGAATCGAGCAAAACGCTTGAATAAGGATTGCCCAATTTTTCCAGCCATTTGACGGCTCTTTTTGAATCATCTTTGTAATTTATTCCTATAATTTTTAATCCTCTTTCATCTGATAATTTTTTCAAATAAGGATGTTCATCACGACAGGGTTTACACCATGTGGCAAAAAAATTTACTAGTGTAGTTTCATTTTCAAATTCGCCCGGGGATATAAAGGTTTTGTTTTCTAACAATAATTTTGCTTCAAACGCAGGTACTTTTTTATTTATTAGCATAGAAGGAAGTTCTGAAGGATTACGATCGGTGATCAACAAATAAAAGAATACAAGCAATATTAGGAAAAATAAAATAATGGGTGAAATTAATATATTTTTTTTCATATAGATAAACGTTTCAGTTTTTTTAAATTATTTTTCATTGAGAATAATCCTCCCAAGAATATTGCAAAAGCACCAATCCATATCCAAACTACAAGAGGATTATAATACATTCTTACAATCCAGCCTCTATTTAGATCACCATCACCAAGAACAACATATAAGTCTCTGGACAAATTTGTGTGTATAGAGGCTTCTGTTGTTGAATTGTTTGTTACAGGATAAAAACGATTTTCAGGTTTTAATTTAGTGATGATATTTTTTTTATTATTATAAACCCAAAAATTTCCTTGTAACGCAACATAATTCGGACCCATAACCTCACTTACTTCTTTAAAGACGATATTGTAATTATATATAGAGGTTTCATCATTTAGTTTCATACGTATTATTTTTTCTTTTTGCCATATGCTAGAACCAGTTATTCCTAAAATTAACAGGGCAATGCCAAAATGAGCTATGATCATTCCACTTGAATATTTGGGTATGTTCTCTTGTGTGACTTCTTTATTTTTTATATTTAACTGCAGGGCTATTGTTAATAAAATATTTGACATAATCCAAAACGCTAGAACAATTCCTGCTAAGCCAAGCATGTTGTAAGATCCATATACCCAAAAAAATATGGAAGAAATTACAACGGCAAGAAGAAAACTTGGTAACGATTTTATTAAAATTCCTATTACATCAGACTTTCCCCACGACAACATTGGTCCCATTCCCATCACTAGAATAGCTGGCATCATTATAGGGATAGTTACTGAATTAAAATAGGGCTCACCCACAGATATTTTATTATTTGAAAAAACCTCAACCAACAAAGGATATATTGTTCCCAAAAATACAGAAGCACACACTACTATCATAATAATATTATTTACTAGAATTGCACCTTCTCTACTAAAGAAAGAAAAGTAATGCCTATTTAAGAAATTTTTTGATTTTAATCCAAATAGTATCAATGAATATCCGCCCAATAAAGCAACAAATGTAAGAATATATATTCCTCTCGCAGGATCTAGAGCGAAAGTATGAACGCTTGTAAGTATGCCAGATCTTACAAGAAATGTTCCAATTATACTTAAGAGAAAAGAAAGTATGGATAAAAGCAAAACCCATGATTGAAGTGATTTTCTTCTTTCAACAGTAATAAGAGAATGAACCAAAGCAGTACCAAGTAGCCAAGGCATAAATGAGGCATTTTCGACAGGATCCCAAAACCACCAGCCACCCCATCCCAATTCGTAATAGGCCCATATTGAACCAAAGGCAATGCCAGCTGACAAAAAAATCCAAGCGGCTAATACAAAAGGTTTTAAGTAATTATACCAAGGAATTTTTTCCTCAGTATTAATACTCATGGCAGCAACACTAAGAGAGAAGGCAGCTGAAAAGCCAACATAACCAATATATAATAAAGGCGGATGAATTGCTAAAGCAGGGTCTTGCAATAATGGATTAAAACCCAATCCATTTGTATGGGATTGTATCATTCTATCAAATGGATTTGATGTAAGTATTGTAAATAATAAAAAACCAATTGTGATAATGGCCTGAGTTTCTAAAGTTTTTGAAATAAAAATAATATTTTTTTGATTATATAATTTGAAGATAAAATAATTAAAAATAGTTAAAACAAGTATCCATAATAACATGGAACCCTCATGGTTGCCCCAAACGCCAGAAATTTTATACAACAAAGGCTTTGTTGTGTGTGAATTTTGAAAGACGTTAATTACACTAAAATCTGAAACAATATGACAGTACATCAGTGAAAAAAATGATACTAAAGCACAAAATAATAGGCCGTTTACCGCGATCTTGTTAAATTGCAGCACCGAACAAAAGTTTTTTTTATGGGAAATTACAAATTGAAAAATAGCGAATAATAAAGATAGCCAAAGTGTAAGATTTCCTAACGAGGGTGCCATGAATATAGATATATCATATCTTTTTTTTTATGATGAATAATAATAAAAACCTAAAAGTCGCAACTATTACTCTAGAGGTAGTTCGATTGATATTTTAATATTTGAATACCATTCAGCGACATTTTCAATATCTTTATCTGATAGCATCTGGGCAATTAGACTCATTTGAGGATGATTAATTTCACTTGACTTGTAATCTTTTAGTTTTGCCAAAATGTATTCTTTTTGCTGTGCTGTAATATTTGGAGTCAAAGATGAATTACCGCCAGATATAGCTTGTCCATCCATTCCATGACACCCTGAACAAGCTGTTGCTGCCTTTTCTTTTCCTAGAAGTAAATCGCCTGCATATAAATAGTTCGGAATACTAAATATTAAAATTAAAAAAAAAATTCTGATAAAATTAAACTTCATTACTCCTTTAGGATTCATATTGCCAAATTAAAAATGGACCGGCCATTAACCGGTCCATTTTATATAAATAATTTAATTATGTTCCTGAATATGTAATACGATAAATAACACCAGCTTTATCATCAGAAACTAGTAATGATCCGTCAACATATTGCTGAACATCTACTGGTCTTCCAAGATAAGTTCCTAAATCAGTCATCCAGCCTGATGCAAAAACTTCTGTTTTTGCTGCATTACCTTTACCGTCCAAGAAAGTTACCATAATTTGAGCACCTCTTGGTTTAACAGCGTTCCAAGAACCATGTTGTGCACTAAATATTGCATTTTTATATTTAGCTGGGAACATGTTACCAGTGTAGAACATCATTCCTAAGTCAGCTGCATGTGCCTTCATTTCTACTTGAGGTTTGCAATATTTACTTTTGTATTTACCAGGAATTTGTTTGCCCTTATATTCACCAGTTCTTACATTTCCTCCTCCATAGTATGGAAAGCCGTACCAAATATTAGGTCCAAGTCCACAAGCTTTATTAAGTTCTCCTGGTGGAGTTTCGTCTCCCATTCCATCAACCTGATTATCTGTGAACCAAAGATCTCCATTGTTTGGATTAAAGGCATGCCCTACAGAATTTCTAATTCCAATAGCAACAACTTCTCTTCCCAAATCACCTGGGAAACGATTAATTCTAATCATGCCTCCGATACCCACTTCATCGTACATTGGATATTTATCTTCCGCTGGAACATTAAATGGCTGACCCATACTAATATAAAGTTTGTTATCTGGACCAATTACACAGACTCTAGCAGTGTGATTATATGACTCCTCTTCAGGTGGAATTAGTTCACCTTGAGGTATTAATGCAAATACAGGGCCATCTGCACCTTCCATAAAGTACTCTGCTGCAGGAAACCAAAGTACTCTATTTCTTTCTACAACATATAAATGTCCATCATCGCTGTAACAAACACCATTTGGTATATCAAAATTAAGTGCAGCACTGTAAGATTCTACAGTGTCGGCGACATTATCCATATCCCTGTCAGTTGCTTGCCATACTTTAGTTTTTCTTGTTCCAATCCATACTGTTCCTTTGTTTCGGCTAATAGCCATCATTCTTGCATCGGGCGCTACAGCAAAAAGCTCAATTTTAAAACCCGCAGGCATTTTAACATTTGGAATAATATTTTTCCTAACGTTGTCCGCAAATTTTGTATCTTGAGGTATGCTCTCACCCATAGCCGAATCGGTTCTTTTGAACTGACCTAATAACTGAAGGTTTGCATCATCTCCAGCAGCAAAAACATTTGCACCAATTAGCACAGTAAAGATAAAGGAAGTAACTATTGTTATTATTTTTTTCATTTTTACCTCTCTTAGTTACAACTTATTGCTTCAATTAGATTACAAGCTTGGTTTATTTTCAAGAAAGAAGTGATTTAATTTTACAATCAATGCTAGAAATTTTTTTTCTTTCTTCGATAAGTACATAGAAATTTGTTAAGGTATTTTCATGAGCATATGGGCAAATCTTGTCGGTGGTTTTATTGGTTTTTCTTTCGCTGGACCAATTGGAGCTTTGATAGGTTCGATTATTGGAGGCAAAATTTCTTCAGCAAGAAGACGAGGTTTTCAGCAAAGTTTTGCACAATCTCAACAAATTTTTGCAATTTCTTTAGTTATTCTAACTGCAAAATTAGCCAAGGCAGACGGTCAAGTTTCTAAAGAAGAATTAATTGCCATAAAAGATAAATTAAAAATTCCAGATCATGAAATTGATCAAGTTGGGAAGATATTTAACAAAGCAAAAGAAGATAGTTTAGGTTATGAACCCTATGCTAAACAAATTGCTCAAATTTATCAAAATAAACCTGCAGTTTTAGATGAGGTAATTAATATATTATTTTATATCGCCGAATCAGATGGCAAGGTTTCTGATTCAGAACTGGCAATGATAAAAAATATTGCCCAAATTTTCAACCTTACTGATATTCAATTTGAAGGGATCAAAGAATCAAGAAGAGGATCAGATAAATTAAACCCTTACATTGTGCTGGGATGTACTTCCAACGATGATTTTGCAACTATCAGAAAAAAGTATCTTCAACTCTCAAAAGAACATCATCCAGATGCTTTAATAAGCAAAGGAGTACCTAAAGAAGTGATAGAGGAAAGTAAGAAAAAAATGAGGGCAATTAATTCTGCTTTTGATAAAATTGAAAAAATGCAAGCTTCTTAAACCAAAGCTTGTGATGCATCGATAAGACTCTACTGAACTCCCACTAACCTTTACCTTATCTTTGCAATTAAAAATGTTGATTAAAGCTAATTATAATCAACTAATGTATAGCACATCGTATAGCACGGCTTTTTAAATTGTGCTAAATTACTTACAAATGAAAAAACTTTTAGGGATCGTGGTTCTGGAAATGTATAGCACGTTGCATAGCACGTGTTTTAATAAAATGGCGTAAAATGAAAGTGTTAATAATTATTATGGTAGCCTGTAAGGAAAACAATTAGATGAAGTACTGGTTTCTTAAGCTAGCGTTGATACAACTACACTAATAACTCCTATGTTTAGAAAAATTAATATCTCCAGAAAAATCTAATACCAGTCTCAGAAGTCGTATTTCTAGGCTCCATTAAAATTTCAATGTTTTATCAAAAGTTTTAAACGTAGCTGGAATTTGTTGCTTATTAACATCAAGTATAAATGCTAAAGTTCCTATTTTATTCCATTTTTTTAGCATTTCACTCATTTTTAAAGTGGTTCGTTGTGTAAATTTTTTATGAAATATTTCAAATTTTTCTCCCAATAGTATACCTTTTTTCTTATCGTAAACTAATATTTTTTTTTTATTTAGTTCTAATATTTTTCTTCTAACAGTTTCTCTAGGTAAACTTGTAACTAATGAAATGCTTGAACTGGTAAGCTTTGATTTAGACAAATTATTTTTTGCTTTTTCATCATTTGTCAATTCCCACATTTTTAGCCAATCAGCATTTTCTTCTTTATTGATGTTATGTAAAAAATGAGTAATAACTGTTTCTAGAATTATAAAACTCTCAAAATCAATATTTAACATTTTCCTAACGCTTTGATAGTGATCAATCATGAACATTAACCAATAATAGGTACCTCTGCTAAAAGAGATTTTACTTCCTAAAGCAATGTTTTTTATAATCATTGATAGAATGTACCCAATTTGAGGCAAAAAACAAATATTGATTTAGATCAAATTTCATACCCATTTTGGGTCTATGACCAGTTGAGATAATAAAAATAACGTTGTAGTTTAATAGTTGGTGGGGGTGACTAATGAATTTTTTACCGAAAATTAAAGAATGTCCGCGATGTCAGGCTATTAACGTGTTGAAAATAAATGGGATCAACTATGAAAATGTATTTAAAACATTGGCCGACTGGAAATTAAAAAAAGTTTTTAATTGCAGAAAATGCAATATAGAAGTGGGTTTGTTTTTACACAACAATATTAAAAAGAAAGAAAGATTGGTCTGGATTGATTTGTTAAAGTGTGAAGAAAGTTATTACGATCATTTAAGTCAATTACAAATATACAAAGGAAAATGTATAAAACAAAACGAGAAATATTACAAAACACAAAAAGAAATTAACGATATTAAAAATAAAATTAGATTTGATCAAATTAAGGTAAAAATTAAAGCAAAAATACAACAAAGAGGAATGTTAATTTGATACGCACTATAGATTGACCCCTACACTTTGATATTTATCGTGCGTATCAAATTAACATTGTTAGTGCTCTGTATGCTCTATGTTCTTCTGTTTTTTAAAAGCTAAATTTTAGAAAAGTAAATAAACACTGGTATTATTGGTGCCCTCACACGGACTCGAACCGCAACCTACTGATTACAAATCTGTCGTTGTGGGCGTATTATCTTAAATAATCCTTGATTCTAAATGATTGTAGAGTCCTCGGTCAAGGACATTATTTCACTAACCACACACTAACCACAAATCAAAAAAGAAAAACAAGAACTGATCCATATCAAACAATAATTGCCACCGATTCACGCACCTGACTCAACATTAATTTTGGTGTAGGATTTAGGGATCATGAAAAAGTTTTTAGGGATCTTGGTTCTGGGTTTTTTTAGAAAATAAATGAAAAAATTTATTACTGAACCTGAAAGAAATGTCGAAATTGTTCATGAAACCGATGTCTTGATTGTGGGTTCAGGTCCCGGTGGATTGTCAGCTGCATTAGCAGCAGCCCGAACAGGAGTGAAGGTTACATTAGTTGAAAGATTTGGTTGTTTTGGCGGAAATATAACCGTTGTTGGCGTTGAAGGATTTGCTTGGTATAGACATGAGAAAACCATTGAAGCAGGAGGTATTGCGCATGAATTTGAAGAGCGTGCAAAAGCCATGGGAGCTGCTGTACCTGAAAGTCAATCTATAAGTTACGAACTTGATAGCGAAAGATTTAAATTGGTAGCAGATAAGTTGGTCCAGGAAGCTGGCATTAACCCACTGCTGCACCGATTATTTGTTTCTCCAATAATAGAAGAAAATTCTATTAAAGGCATAATTGT
>Ga0187827_10007861_pt1 | contig 11712 bp, 11 predicted proteins | sample ETNtaG_39_FD_167969 | JGI IMG/M metagenome (GOLD analysis project Ga0187827, IMG submission 167969) | Marine microbial and viral communities from oxygen minimum zone, Eastern Pacific Ocean - ETNP2014_SV_150_PacBio MetaG (Illumina Assembly) | ecosystem: Environmental > Aquatic > Marine > Hypoxic... | reverse complement strand
CGAGTCATTCTTGTTGTTACCAGTGATAAATGTTATGAGAACAGGGAGATTGACTACGGGTACAGTGAATCCGATCCCATGGGAGGTCACGACCCCTACAGCAGCAGTAAAGGGTGTGCTGAATTGGTCACATCAGCATTCAGGCGCTCTTTTTTCGAAGATGATTTGACAGTGGCAGTTGCTTCCGCCCGTGCCGGTAACGTTATTGGTGGTGGTGACTGGGCGGCGGACCGTATCCTCCCGGATGCTATGCGTGCTTTTAGTGACGAACAGATCCTATTGGTCAGGAATTCAGGCGCCGTGCGGCCGTGGCAGCATGTTTTGGAACCTCTCTCTGGCTACATGACCCTGTGTGAAAAAATGTGGGATGAACCATCCAAGTTTTCAGAAGGGTGGAACTTCGGACCGGAAGATGAAAGTGTGCGGACAGTGGAGGATGTAACGGATAGAGTGTCTGAACTTTGGGGTGATCACGCGGCCTGGGAAAAATCCAATGGCGACCACCCTCATGAGGCAACTTTACTGAAACTGGATATCACAAAGGCCAAAGAGCAACTGGATTGGAAGCCAAAATGGAGCCTGGATACGGCCCTTGAAAAAACTGTGAGTTGGTATAAGAGTTATTACAATGGTGAAGATGTGCGTGAGATGAGCCTGAAACAGATCGAAGAATATCAGATAAGTTGATGGGAACTGATAGCAAACAAGAAAAAATGCGGAAACAAATTCTTGAATTGGTTGAGGAATACGCCAGGAGAGAGTTTGAAAGTGAAAAACCTTTTATTCCGGGGGAAACCCACATCCCCGTATCTGGAAAAATTATAGGATCTGAAGAAATTCAGTATGCTGTAAATGCCTGCCTAGACGGCTGGTTCACCACCGGAAGGTTTGCCGAACAGTTTGAGAAAGAATTTGCCAAATACATGGATCAGCGCTTCTGCATGCTCACCAATTCCGGATCATCGGCAAACCTGCTGGCCCTTTCAGCCCTCACATCACCCCAACTGAATGAACGATGTTTGAAGCCCGGAGATGAAGTCATAACCGTGGCTGCTGGTTTTCCTACCACAGTCAACCCTATTATTCAGAACGGGTTGGTGCCTGTTTTTGCGGATGTGAACCTGGATGACTACGGTATTGATGTGGAGCAGATTGAAAAAGCCTGGTCACCCAAGGTAAAAGCCGTCATGCTGGCTCACACCTTGGGTAATCCCTTTAACCTTGAAAAGGTGAATAAATTTGTGAAAGAGCATAACCTTTGGTTTATAGAGGACTGTTGTGATGCCGTAGGTTCAACCTATAACGAAAAAATGGTAGGTACATTTGGTGATTTGGTCACTGTGAGTTTTTATCCTGCTCATCATATCACCATGGGGGAAGGGGGTGCTGTGCTCACTAAGAGCCCCAAGCTGAAAAAAATTGTTGAATCGTTCCGGGACTGGGGCCGGGATTGCTGGTGTGCAACAGGCAAAGCTGATACCTGTGGCAAACGGTTTGACTGGCAGCTTGGAGATTTACCTCATAGTTATGATCATAAATACATTTACAGTCATATCGGTTACAATTTTAAGCTTACGGATATGCAGGCAGCTATTGGTCTGGCACAACTAAAAAAGTTGGACAGTTTCATCTCTAAAAGAAAAGAAAACTACCGCTACCTGTATGAGAATCTTCTGAAATTGTCAGATATAGTTGTGCTGCCAGAGCCGGCAAACAATTCTGACCCTTCTTGGTTTGGATTTCCCATAAGGATAAAAGAAGAATCTCCTGTTCAGCGGGATGAGATGGTTCAATACCTCAGCCAAAGGAATATCGATACGCGACTGTTATTCGGTGGTAATCTTATAAAACAGCCTGCTTACGAGAATGCTAGGTTTCGCAAAGTTGGGCATTGCGAAAACACGGATATTGTTATGAATCAAGTCTTCTGGCTTGGTGTAACTCCACTGTTGACAGAACGCCAGTTGTCATATGTGGTTGAATCACTGTCTGAATTAGTCTCAAATGCATACAAGTTGGAGACCGCATAGCAAAGACTTAAGTCAGAACTGTTATAAAGATATGTACTCATGAATGTTACAGCCATTCTTCAAGGTCGCGTCGGTTCCACTAGACTGCCGGGCAAGGTTCTGCTTCCTCTTGCTGGTAAACCCGTCATTTTGCATGTATATGAAAGAATAAAACGCTGCACGAATATCGGTCAAATCATCGTTGCTACCAGTACCAGAAACAGGGATAACGATATAGCGAGATTGTTCGCGGATTTGGACGTGATGGTCTTTAGAGGCAGTGAAGAAAACCCCTTAGATAGATTCTTTGATGTGGCCACAAGATACAATTTGCAGCATATCGTCAGAATTATGGCTGATTGTCCGGTCGTGGATCCGGATGTTGTTGATCAAGTGCTCTCTTATTACCTGGAAGGAAACTATGATTTCTGTTATCTTGGGGGTGAATTCCCGACCGGCCTCGATGTAACTGTATTCTCCTATGACACACTTAAGAGAACATGCGAAAAAACTGAACACTTGTTTGATAGAGAACATATCACTCCTTATATGTTGAAGCATCCCGACCTTTTTCGTATAGGTTGTCTTGAAATTTTCGAAGGTTTGTACCATCACAGGTGGGTTCTTGATCATGAGTCGGATTACAGGCTAATGACTGAGATATACAACGAACTCTACGAACCAGATAAGATGTTTGTGACAGAAGACATTCTCCAACTCTTGGACAGAAGGCCTGAAATCACTCAATTAAATGCACATATTCCGAGAACGGTCACCTGAAGGGTGACTACATTACAATGAATTCATTGCTACTGGCGAGGACTGAACACAGATTCTTGAACTTGACGATGGATTCTCTCGCGACTACGTTTTCGAATCACGATCTTAGGATCGGAGGGCCTGATGTTCATTGACAAACCTCTGATTGTTTTCGAAATGGCCAACAATCACATGGGCGATTTGGATCATGGTTTGCTCATAATTGATGAGTTCGGGAATCTCGTGCCCGATTATCCCGGTTTTGATTTCGCCTTCAAGTTTCAGTTTAGAGATATCCCAAGCTTTATTCATCCCGATTACCGGGACAGGATGGATGTAAAGTATGTGAAGCGCTTTTCCGAAACTGCACTGAGCAAGGAACAGTTTACCAAGATGTTCGACCGTGCCAGATCGCTGAACATGAAAGTGATGACAACGCCCTTCGATGAGAGTTCCGTAGATCTGGCCGAAGAACTGGATGTAGATATAGTAAAAATTGCAAGCTGCAGCTGTGGGGACTGGCCTTTGTTGGAGCGAATCGTCAAAGTTGATAAGCACGTAGTCTTTTCCACTGCTGGTGCAAGTTTTGACACCATAGATAAAATTGTAAGCTTTTTCCAGCATAGGGGAAAGCACTTCGCCATCATGCACTGTGTCGGGGAGTATCCTACGTCTCCGGATCACCTGCAAGTGAATCAGATTACATTGTTGAAAGAAAGATACCCGGGTGTTCCCATTGGCTTCAGTACCCACGAAGATCCTGAAAACTATGATACTGTATTTGTTGCCGTGGGGAAAGGTGCTCAACTCTTTGAAAAACATGTGGCCATTGGCACGGAACAGTATCCCAAGAATGCCTATTCGGCCACACCAGAAGAGATAAAAGTTTGGCTGGATAATGCGCAGAAGGCTTACCAGATACTGGGCGTGAAGGAAGACCGCCACCCCATTTCTGAAAAAGAAGAGGTTGATTTAAGGCAGTTTCGCAGGGGTGTTTTTGTCAGAAGAGACCTGGATAAAGGAGTCTTCATTCAAGAAGAAGATCTTTTTTATGCCTGGCCCTGTGAAGATGGACAGATGGTGGCTAATGATCTGTCAAAATACCAGCTCATAAAAACCCTAAAATCGGTTGCAAAGAATGGACCTGTCATGTTTGAAAATGTAGAGTTTACTAACAACCGGGAAAAAGTCTACCAAATTGTGCAGGATATAAAAACCCTATTCAAGAAAGCGGAGGTCGTCTACCCCGGTGGTGTAGAACTTGAAATCTCTCACCACTACGGCGTTGAGAATTTCTACGAAACGGGCATTACTATGATTACAGTTGTAAACCGAGAATACTGCAAGAAACTCATCGCCATGTTGCCGAAGCAGAATCATCCTGAGCAGTTTCACAAGAAGAAAGAGGAGACATTTCACATTCTCTATGGAGATGTACAGTTATACTTAAATGGCGAGCACCGAGAACTGAGCGCTGGTGATGCAGTCACTATTCAACCGGAAGTGCGACATAGTTTTACGACAAATAACGGCTGTGTTATTGAAGAGATTTCATCCACCCACTACAAAGATGATTCCTACTACACGGATGAGAAAATCAGCCAGAACAAATACAGGAAAACCCTTCTGAAATACTGGTTATAGTGCATGTCAGCTCCACCCATTATTGTCTGGGATGTAGACGATGTTTTAAATCGTTTGATGTTCTTCTGGCTTGGCTATTGGAATGAAATAAATAATACTGATGTGAGTTATTCTGATGTTTTTCAGAATCCACCTCACAGTATTCTAGGTATATCCAGAGAAGATTATTTTGACAGTCTTGATGGTTTTCGAAATTCTGAATCAGGGAAAAACGTTCTCGAAAATGATATTGTCAAGAATTGGTTCGAAAATCATGGAAACAGATTTAGCCACGTTGCCTGTACAGCCCGCCCCATTGAAACCATGCCCAACCAGTCCAGGTGGGTTTACCACAACTACGGAAATTGGATTCATACCGTGCATGCTGCAAGTTCACGAAGATATGATAATCAAAATGATCATACAATCACCAAAGTGGAATTCATTACATGGATAAAAAGACCAGTACTCTTTATTGATGACAGCGAAGAAAATATCCGTTCCGTTAGCGGAACCGGGGTAGACACCATGCTGTATCCGCAGCCATGGAACAACGCTGACATTTCAGAGCACGAATTCATGGAAGACCTCAATAGTAGACTGCGGGTATGAAACTTTCTGACTATGTGGTAGATGTCATCGCTGGAACAGGTGTAAAGCATGTCTTTATGCTGACCGGCGGAGGTGCCATGCACCTGAATGATTCCCTGGGCAGATCAAAGCGGCCGGAGTATGTCTGTAACTTGCACGAACAGGCTTGTGCCATTGCTGCCGAAGCGTACGGGCAGTACACCAACAACCTGGGTGTCTGCATGGTGACCACTGGTCCAGGCAGTACCAACTCGCTCACCGGCGTGGCGGCTGGGTGGATGGATTCGACACCTATGCTGGTTGTCTCGGGACAGGTAAAGCGAGCTGATCTTTGCCACGGCAGGAGTGTCCGACAAATGGGATTCCAGGAAATCAACATAGTGCCCATTGTCGAATCAATTACTAAATATGCTGTTACGGTGAAGGACCCGGATACCATTCGTTATCATATGGAAAAGGCCATCTGGCTGGCCCAAAATGGCAGACCTGGCCCTTCGTGGATTGATATTCCTCTTGATGTGCAGGCGGCAAAAATCAATCCGGAGGATCAGCCAACCTTCTCGCCGGCTGATGAAAACTGTATGAAATCCTTTGATCAAAACTTTCTTTCTGTTCAAGTAGGAAAAACACTGGAATTATTGTCTAGAAGTAAAAAACCTGTGGTGCTGGTCGGGAACGGCGTCAGGTTAGCTAAGGCGGAGGAGAAATTATATGAATTGGTCAGAAAGCTTAACTCCCCGGTTTTGACCACCTGGAAAGCTTTAGACCTGTTTGAAGAAAATGACCCACTCTATATCGGCCGGCCCGGTGCCGTAGGGCAGAGAGCCGCTAATTTTGCCCAGCAGAAATCCGATTGGTTGCTCATGCTAGGCGCCCGCATGGACATGGGACAGACAGCGTACATGCATAAGTATTTGGCTCAGGGTGCGAAGAAAATTATGGTGGATATTGATGAGAATGAGATCAATAAAATGCAGACCACCATTGATATTCATATTTCTGTTGATGCTGGAGATTTCATAGATGAAGTGCTTGAGCAGCTTGAAAGTGTGAGAATTGATGACAGTAAATTTGAGAAATGGTGTGAACAGTGCAGGGTATGGAAAGAAAAATTTCCCATAGTATTACCTGAATATTGGGAATATGATGACGGCGTAAGTATCTATGCTCTTGTAGATGCAATTTCAGAAGCGATTGGATCAGGTGATCTTTTCGTCCCCGGCAGTTCCGGCGCCTGCAGCGAGGTGTCCATGCAAGCTTTTAAATCCAAACAAGGGGTAAGAGTGTTTAACAGCGAAGGCATGGGACCAATGGGTTTTGGAATTTCAGCGGCCCTGGGTGGCTGTGTTGCCTCTGGAAGCAAGCGAACCATCTGTATCGATGGTGATGGCGGATTTGCTATGAATACGCAGGAATTGGAGACCATCAGGCGATTGAACCTACCGGTTAAATTCTTCGTGCTGGACAACGACGGTTACGCTTCAATCCGGGCCACACAGAAGACGTATTTCGAAGGCAGATTCTATGGCTCAGCAGAGAAAGGCGGTTTGACTCTTCCAAGGCTTGAAGCCGTTGCGAGCGCTTACGACATTGAATACGATGAAATGGCGTCGAGCAGAGATATAGAAAGTGCAGTTGCCAAGAGTTTTGAGATAGAGGGGCCAGTGATATGCCGTGTAAGAGTAAGCAGTAAGCAGGTCACCGCCCCCAGGGTGATGAGCCGTCAGACCGAGAACGGCAGCATGGAAACAGCACCCATGGAAGAGATGTGGCCTTCGCTAGAGTAGGATAGAGCCCTTTGTTGAAAAAAAAGTTACTTATTTGCGGTAGTAATGGATTCCTAGCGAAAAGCTTTTATGAAAAAAGTCATTCTCAATACAGTATCACCAAAATCAGTCGGAATGAACTGGACCTCAATGATGCCGATTCAGTGAGTGATTTATTACGAGGAAGCAGTTTTGATGTTATCCTTCAAGGTGCCACTTATGATGCATCCCCAGAAGGTTCGCCCAAAGATCCAAGACTGGTGTTTGAGAATAATCTAAGGATGTTTTTCAATCTAGCCAGATGCGGCGATCATTATGGTAAACTGCTTTATTTTGGTTCCGGTGCTGAATTCGGACGCCAGCACTGGAAAGCGGCCATGAAAGAAGACTTTTTCGATCAGAAAGTTCCGGAAGATCAGTATGGCCTATCCAAATATGTGATGACTCAATATACTCTGAAGAGTGAAAATATTTATAACCTTCGTCTGTTTGGAGTACATGGAGAACTGGATGACTGGCGATATCGTTTCATTTCCAATGCCTGCTGCCACGCTGCTCTTAATATGCCCATTACCATTCACCAGAATGCCAAGTTTGATTTTCTCTACATAAATGACCTCGTAAGGATTGTGCAGTGGTTTATTGATAATGAGCCACGAAACAAAGTGTATAATGTTTGTTCTGGCAAAACCTACGATTATATTACTCTCGCCAATAGGATAATTGATATTTCGCAAAAAAACTTGGATCTGGTAATAGAAAAGGAAGGCTGCCGTACGGAATACGGCGGCGATAATTCGTTACTGCTTTCCGAACTTGGCAGTTTCGATTTTACGCCCATGGACGAATCTTTGAAGGCGATGTACCATTGGTATGACAGCAACAAAAACCTTATCGATCCGAAGGAATTTCATTACTGAAATCTCATCGGCCTCAGCCACTATAGATCCAACAGACACAGATATCAACGCAGCCATCAGCGTTTTGGAAAGGTCCATCGATAACGCTTCGGTTGGCTTGCGGGAAGAGCTGTTTCGTTTTGTTAGCAGACTCACTGTAATGGTAAACATTGATTTACTGGTCAAGGACGAACTAAACCGTGTACTATTGTCTTGGCGAGAAACTGAGTTTTCAGGTGCCGGCTGGCACGTGCCCGGGGGGATCATTCGCTAGAAAGAAAGCCTTGAGAACCGGATAAGAAAAGTGGCACAAAGTGAGATCGGCACAGTGGTTGACTTTGACCCAAACCCTGTTGCCATAAACCAAATCATAAAGAACGATACCACTCGGGGACATTTTATATCCATATTGTACAGTTGTTCACTCCCCAGTGATTTTACACCTGACAATAGCTCGCTTTCTGCAACAGAACCCGGATTCCTAAAATGGCAGGATAAATGTCCTGATAATCTAATTAAGGTTCATGATGTCTTTTATACAGGGAGCATATTGAAACAACTCAGGTCCGCTATTTTGGTGGCGGCATCCCTTACCGATTCATTCACCACTGAATAGCATTATGATCAAAAAATGTAGAGTCTGCGCCAACCCTTTGTTTGAAGAGCCTTTGCTGGAATATCAGAACATGCCCGGGGCGGCTCAGTATATGCCCTCTCAGGATGAGTTCAAGGATGATCGTGGTGTGGATTTGAATATCTGTCAATGTTCCGGATGTGGTTTGGTCCAGCTAAACAACCAACCAGTACCGTACTACAGAGAAGTTATACGGGCAACATCCTTTTCCGAAGAGATGACCGCTTTCAGGCGTGAACAGTTCAAAAATTTCTTAGGTGATTACAAACTGGAAAAGAAGAAGATTATCGAGGTTGGCTGTGGTACAGGACATTATCTTTCTATTTTATCTGAATTCGAGGTGGATGTCAGGGGCATTGAGTATTCGCCCAATGCTGTCAAGACCTGCCGTGCAAACGGTCTGAATGTTGAGAAAGGTTTCATTGAACACCGCACCAGTCGGCTAAGAGCGGCCCCCTTTGATGCTTTTCTCATCATGAGTTTTCTGGAACATCTGCCGGAACCCAATGAAAGTTTAGGCGGTATCTATAACAATTTAGCTGATAATGGAGTCGGCTTGGTAGAAGTGCCCAATTTTGACATGATCATGGAGAATAATCTCTTTGCTGAGTTTATCGGTGATCATCTTTTCTATTTCACAGAGGCAACGCTGAAACGGACACTGGAGACCAATGGGTTTGATGTGCTTGACTGCCAGCCGGTTTGGCATGATTACATTCTCTCCGCTGTTGTCAAGAAGCAGGCGGTTCTTGATCTGTCCCGCTTTCGAATACACAAAGAAAAACTGAAGAAGAAAATTGAGAATTATCTGAATCGATTTCCCGAAAACACCGTTGCAATCTGGGGTGCTGGACACCAGTCGCTAGCGATCATATCTTTGCTCGATCTGGGGGATAAAATCAGGTATGTCGTCGATTCTGCCACCTTCAAGCAGGGAAAATTCACGCCGGCAACCCATATTCCAATCAAAGCGCCGGACATTTTGAATGAGGATCCTGTGGATGCAATTATCGTGATGGCCGCCAGTTATTCCGAGGAGGTGGTTTCAATATTGAAAGAATACTATAGTCCAGATATTAACATTGCTACTCTTGGAGATTTAGGTTTAGAGATAATTAATCAGAAGAATAACTAGTGTTGATAAATTACAAAACGTTTAATACTTGATATTTTTAATGGCAACTATATGATTGTTAATCACTAAAAAAAGAGAACCTGTACAATGGAAACCTCATTACCCATCTTGGCTGAAGCAGCCGCACTCACTCCTACGGAAGGAAGAAAGCGTCAAGATCAGAGTAAACTTCGTCCCCGGGTCCACGAAAAAATCCAGAACTTCTTTCGCGATATGGCTGGCGGCGTGATCAGCCCGATTCTTCGCCTCAAGATCAATCGTTCCCTGTGCAACTTTCAGTGCGAGCACTGTTGTGAGGAACCTTACATGAGCCGGGATCTTTTGAAAAAGACGGGAGTCATCGACCCGCGCAAGCAGATGACGATTGAAGACTACGCAGAACTCTCCCGTCAGGCTGACAAGTACGGTATTTTCCGTTTCGTCCTTACCGGTGGTGAAGCAGTGTTAGATAAAAATCTTGACAAGCTTATCGTAGCTCTCGACCCCATAAAGCATCTCATTATCCTTGATACCAATGGTTGGTTCTTTAACGAAGAAAAGGCCAAGTGGTTTGCGGACCTTGGCGGATATAAGGCACAAATTTCTCTCGATAGCTTTGTAGAGGAAGAACATGATGCCTTCCGGAACAAGCCCGGTTCTTACAAACGTGTCATAAAGTCAATTAAGGCGTCTAAAGATGCTGGTCTAGAATTGCTCCTTTCTACATGCATCGTCAAGGACCGCGTGTTCTCTCAAGAGTTTGAAGATTTCCTAGAATACTGCGATGCCGAAAATGTGCCGCTTTATGTCACACTGGCGAAGCCTGTCGGCAGCGCCCGCGGTCACGACGAATGGGTGTGCACGAAGAAGGATGTAGATCAACTCAAGTACCTTGAGGATAAATACAATGTCTTTACTCACATGACCCCGTCATATGGCCTACCTGGGAAATGCATCACGGTGAAGGGCATTAACACCGTCAATCATGATGGTGAAATTGTTCCGTGTCCATACATGGATCTTTCCATCGGGAATGTTATGCATACGCCGCTAGCGGAGATCCTCGAACGAGGCATGATGAACAAATGGCTCGGCCCTTACCGTGATGAGTGTATCATTGGGGAAAACTTCGGTTTTATCAAGTTTCACAACGAGACTGTCGCCAAACATCTCAAAGAAGATTCTACATTACTACCTGTTCCCTACGAGAAGGGCTTTGCCCTCAAAGGGAGCGTATAATTATAGATACTCTTGAAATGACAAGAACTTCATTTGACAGAAACGGTAGGAGGGTTCCCTTCCATGGAATGCGTGTATTCAGCGAAGTCTCGTCATGGTACTATAAAATGAAGCAGCCTCGAGACAGCTTCGAGGACATCCTTTCACGCAGCCAGAAGCATGCCGGGATTGACCCAGCAATTACAGCTCAATCTTTCGAGTCGGTATGCATGTGGCTAAAGAAGAAAGCGACGGTCGAACCTTCCATTAACGGCCTATTCAAGGGAGTACATGTCCCCTTCATCTGCCCCCGGGCCTCCGGGGAATCCGATCTCGGAACAGAACTTGAGAAGATTACGCTTCCTTCGGTCGCGACTTCCTTCAAGGCGGCGTTCCCGGACCTCCACTTCAAAGCCATGCTGCAGGGAAGTTCAAAACTGTCTGGTGAACTGAGTGTGGCACAAGGGTCTCGCTACGAATGTTTCCTTGAATCACACAGGAAGGGAGTCGTCGCCGGGTGGTATTTCCCGCAGGCACTTCAAGAATACGACATCGCTTCTCAGCGGTCGCAAATGGGCTCTCTCCCGTTCCCAAATGATCTGATCCTGAGCGGCGGAGCCGACACCGCTGCGGCCTTAGTTGGTTCTCCTAGCCTTCTTGTAAACAAAGAAGACTACCCGCCGGTACTTTGTCTCTCCGCCCTCAAACATGCTGATGAAAAGCTCATGCTCTGCTTCAAGGCATACGGGCATCACCTTGAGTTCTGGTGTATGAGCCAGATGCTGACTTCCGATGTTGCTCAGGTCTCGGAGCAGTGGTCAGGCGGTCTCACCCTGTTCGCTCCTATAGTATAGATATTGTCTTTATAGACTCGTTATTTTTGGATATCCAAGAATAGCATCCGTTCAGCTGGAAAATTTATTTCCATTGATTATTTTTTTCATTACGTATTTGTTTAACTAGGGAATATTCAAATTGAAAACAACGATTGCTATAGGCTGTTATAATGAAAAAGCAACAATTGCCGAAGTAATCGCTCGGGCAAAAGATTTAAAAATCAGTAAAGAGATTATTGTAATTGATAATTGTAGTACTGATG
>Ga0187827_10007859_pt1 | contig 11716 bp, 9 predicted proteins | sample ETNtaG_39_FD_167969 | JGI IMG/M metagenome (GOLD analysis project Ga0187827, IMG submission 167969) | Marine microbial and viral communities from oxygen minimum zone, Eastern Pacific Ocean - ETNP2014_SV_150_PacBio MetaG (Illumina Assembly) | ecosystem: Environmental > Aquatic > Marine > Hypoxic... | reverse complement strand
GCCATATACGAAAAATTGTTATAGAAAACGCTCCGCCGGCTCAATAGTTGCGATAAACAGCCAGGGCAACTTGAAGATCATGTGGCTTACATGCGGACGCGCATAACAATAGCGCCCGGGTGGGTCCCGCTGCCATATGTAACCAGGACAGGTTATACGCCAAACGCTTTACCAAATCCCGGTGTGGCCTTGTAGTCGAATCCCGAAATCCCTCCGCATGCAAGACTGAACCACATGTCTTCAAGTTACGATTAAAACTAGCCTAAACTCGTAACCAGCAGCCATTTTTATTCATCCCATAAACCCCTTTCAGTCAGGTATTCTTTCCATACATTAGGAATTTCATATCCGACTTTTGCGACTCTCTCCCTCCACTCATTTGCCAGCCTTTTTGCCGCCGGCTCTATAATGGCCAGTTCTTCAGGAGTTGGGAAAACAATTTCCGCCCCATCTGCCCGGGCCTTATCCATAAGTTTCTCAGTCCATCCTACGGATCGCGCCTCATACTCCGCTTGAAGTTCATCAAACACTTGCTGCACTTTGGGCTTCAGGTCGTCAGGCAACGCTCTCCATGCTTCCCCAGACACCGGGAAAATCATAGTAGTGGCACCACCTAACTCACCATAAAAAATATGTTTTCCTTTATCATGAAAGTTGCTGCCAACACCAGATACTAATCCAGTAATTGCGCCATCAAGCAAACCTGTCTCTAATCCTAAATATACTTCGCCCCAAGGAACGTTAAGTGGGGCTGCCCCTAGGTGCTCTAAGACTACTAATGTATGGCGGCCAAAAGCCCTGATTTTTTTACCCTTAAAATCGTCGAAAGTGCGAACTGGGTCTACAAAGAATACGGCGTCATATCCCATTTCAAAATTCAACATTACCTCTATATCGAATTGTTTCCGCAACTCTTCTTTAATAATGTCATGGTAGCCCGTTTCGTTTATCCACTTTATACGCGACGCCTCGTCATTAAACATACCTGGTAGGTCTGTTACGTCAGCTGGAGACATGCCGCCTACGTAAGCTAGAGGGACTGAACCCCCCTTTAACCTTCCATCACGGACTGCATCTAATATTTGTGGATACTTAACTAAACCTTTTGCTTCGATTATCTTGAGGCGTCCATTTGTTGCCTGTTCAATGAGTTCTGGCATTCTTTCGAAAAGAATAACATTGGGAAGTGACCCTGGAACGAATATGTTCTGGACATGCCAGTCTATCGTCTCTGCTTTTGCCTGCGTAAAGCCAAAACCCCCTATCAGTAGACCCAGAGTTGCAAACACATTTAGTAAAGTCCATTTTCTGTTTCTGTTCATTTTACCCTCCTATATCTATAAGGTTTTTATCATCATATTCACGCTAAGAACTCATAACGTCATCTACCAATACAACCTACTTTACAAGTTCAAGCCCTTTATACTCAATTGTAAGCGTACACCACCTACTTTATTTTTTTCTACCCAGTAAAATAGTCCTCGCATTGTCTCCTGTTGTTATCTTCACACCACTACTTTCATCTTCGTCTTGTTATCCCCCGCTATACCCAGCCAGCAGAACAGTTCCCAAGCAATTTTTGACTGCTTATGATTTGTTGCGATCATTGGCCAGAGTTTCTCGCAGTCTCTGGGTCTCACCTTCATCAACTTTCATGCTATTTTCATCTATCGCTACGCCATAGGCTTCCCTAGCCCGTCTTGTGCTTATCTTCTCCTTAAGCACATCATCCAGCACCATGTCTACGCTACGCTCAAAAGGATTGCCATATCCGCCTGCTCCTGCTACTACCACTCTAAAAACGTCGCCTTTGTTTAGGGTTATGGTTGACTTCCCGACATCGCGATTCTCAGTGTCTGGATTAATAGTTGCCCGCGTAGGAGTACCGGATTGCCCGCCGTGGATACCAAAGGGTGGAAACTGCCGGCGATCCACCCGAAGCTGCATCGCGGCAGGCTCATCACCGACAAACTCAATCTCGCGAACTAGGCCCAACGAACCCCTATATTTGCCTGCGCCTTCGGTATCCTCTGCATAGCCATGCTGCCTATAGATAATAGGATAAAGCTCTTCGTTGGATTCCACGGGCTGGTTACCACCATTAAGGTACGGGGGAGTGTTGTAATCAACACCGTCAGCGGTGGATCTTCCTCCCCAGCCGCCCCAAATGGTCTCCGAAAAAATAAATAGCTTACCTGTTTTGTCTTGACCACCCACATTGAGCAAAGTATCTACCCCCGTGGGACAGCCCATCATCTTGTCTGGGGCTATCTTATTCTCAGCACCCAGCATAACATCAACTAGACGCCCTATTGTTACCCCTCTGGCGGCCACAGCAGCCGGTAACTTTGGATTAAGAACGCTCCCCTCTGGTATGATGGCCTTGACTGGACGCCATGTTCCACTGTTTTTAGGTATGTCATGACTTATCATAAACCTAAGAGCAGAAATGATACACGCCGTAGATGATGCATAGGGGTTATTTATTGCCCCCTTCCTCTGTGGCGACGTGCCGGTAAAGTCATAGGTTATCGTATCGTTGGCAACTGTGATCTTAAGTTGTAACTTAACTGCGCCCGGATCAACGCCATCATCATCTATATAATCGATGAAATCATATTCTCCGTCAGGCATCGCCTTGATCTCGGCTCGCGTTAGCCTTTCAGCGTAATCGAGTAACTCCCCGAAGTAGAGGTCAATAGTCTCCCAGCCGTAGTCCTTGACTAGTTCTAAGAATCGACTCTCTCCTGCATGGCAGGCTGAACGAAATGCCTCTATATCACCTGTAATAATCTCAGGTACACGCGAGTTCGCCTTAATAATGTCCAAGAGGGTCTCATTGGGAACACCTCTATCATATAGTTTCATCGGGGGATACCTTAATCCCTCTTGATATATCTCTGTAGATTCACAGTCACAACTTCCAGGAGTACTGCCACCTACGTCTCTTAAGTGGCCGCCGGCCACTGACCATGCCACCAGTTCATCCTCTACAAAAATGGGCTTCATCAGGTAAATGTCAGGGAGATGGGCTGCACCTGAGAAAGGGTCATTAGTGGCAATGACATCACCAGGATAGGTAGAATCGCGATTTGTCTTCAGCCAGTTCTTAATAATACCTGGGTAAATGAGCGAGTGAATAAGCGTCCCTTCTCCTTCTAATAGCATCTCACCATCGGCATGGCAAAACCCGCACTGAAAGTCAAACGCATCTCTCGTGAGTGGAGAAAAAGACGTGCGTACTGCCGCCATGGTCATCTCATCCACCAGGGAATACAAGAAATTGTTAATCAACCCCAAGGTGATAATGTCAACCTTCCTCTCTTGAGCCATATCAAGCCTTCCCCCCATTGATATTGATAGTGACATTCCCCCATCCCCCCATAGCGACAGTACAATCTGGAGGAACTACGATGGTAGTGTCATAGCAATCCACTAATATTGGACCCTCTCGCGTACTTTGCCCAATTTGTTCCAATCCCAGAACCGGTGTATCGATAAACCCATATTTCTTACCCCAGTAGGCCTTCCTCATGGCTTTGGATCCCTCACTGGTAGCCGCTGAGTCTGCTTTTCCGCCGACCGCTGTACGCGACGACGGCACCTGCTTTGTGGGAAGCATAGCCATCAACCTTAGATTGACTGCCTCCAAAGCGTAGCCTGATAAGCGGTGGCCATAAACTTTCTCATGTTCTTCCTCGAAGGCATCAGCTAGCGCTGCTAACTGAGATTGACCTATTTCTCCCTCAGGCACAGGGATCAATAACTCCGAGGCTTGGCCTTTGTATCTGAGATCAATGTACCGGTCGATCTGGGGCGTAGCCTTTTGGCGGCCGCCCCATACTTCTACCGATGAGATAGCTTGATCACTCATCTTTTCAAAAGTGGAATTTAGGTTCTCTAACGCCGACTTTTCCCACATATGGGAAAAAGACTGAGCGTAATGACGCTCGATATCAGCACACAGGAGTCCGAACGCACTGCACACCCCAGGGACAGGGGGCACAATTATTGTCTTTATTCCCAATCCTTGAGCTACTCCAACGGCATGTACAGGTCCAGCGCCTCCAAAGGCATAGAGGATAAATCTACGCGGGTCTCGACCTCGCTCTGAGGAGACCGCCCTTATAGCCCTTAGCATATTTGCATTTGCAATAGAATATGCTCCAAAGGCTGCTTCAATAGTTTCCATTCCCAGGGGTTTAGCCACTTTCTCTACAATTGCTCGTAAGCCTTTCCCTGCATCCAGTTTGAGCTCGCCACCTACTAAGTGATCCGGATTAAGGTAGCCTAATACGACACTACAATCGGTAAGAGTAGGCTCTACTCCCCCAAGGTTGTAGCATGCTGGGCCGGGCATTGCCCCAGAACTTTCAGGTCCAATCTGAAGGCCCCCGCCTGCATCCACGCGGAGAATACTTCCCCCTCCAGCTCCAATCTCGGCAATGTCAATAGATGGCACTCTAACAACATAGCCATTACCCTTGAGTAATCGACTGGCTCTATGAATTCCCCCTCCAACCTCGTATTCCTGGGAGCGGGTAAACTGGCCGCCCTCTACAATTGAAGATTTAGTGGTGGTTCCCCCCATATCAAAGGTAATAATATTTGCTATGTCTTGCTGTTGAGCCAAATAAGCAGAACCAACCACCCCAGCTGCAGGCCCACACTCAATTATCTCTATTGGTCTTTCCGCGGCGACTTCAGGGGTTATCATGCCGCCGCTTGATTGCATTACATATAGCGGTGCTCTGATACCAGTCTCCGTTAACCTCTGCCTCAATGATTTCATGTAGGTCATTACCAGAGGCATAACATAGGCATTTACTGCTGTCTCGGAAGTCCTTTCATACTCCTTTAACAAAGGCATAACCTCTATGGAGAGGCTGGTATAGATTCCGGGAGCTCTTTCCCTTAGTAGTTGCCCAATTTTTTGCTCATGAACTTGATTTTTTGGGGAGTTAATCAAGCACACGGCTATTGCCTCCACGCCATGAGAGACGAGCTTATCAATGACCGCTTTTACCTCGTCAACATCCAATGGCTTAATAATTTCTCCCTCTGTATTAATGCGCTCATCAACTTCAAATCGCAAATACCTTGGTGCAAGTGGTTCCGGTCTGCTCCAACTGAGGTTGTACATAATCGGCATTCTGCCGCGAGTTATCTCGAGAACATCGCGGAACCCCTTGGTGGTGATAACACCAATCTTGGCCCCTTTTAGCTCTATACAGGCATTAGTGACGATAGTGCTGCCGTGGACAACCTCTTCGATATCCGAGGCGCTTAAGCTATGTTCTTCAATGACTTCTTCAGTACCGGTAATTATTCCCTGGCTGTAATCACCCGGGGTTGATAGCGTTTTTTTTGTATAGACTGTTCCATCGTCGCCAATGAAAATAATATCAGTGAAGGTGCCACCAATATCGATCCCAACTCTAAATTTTTGAGACTTTTCTTGTTCCATAGATACCTCTAATTTCTTTTCTTCAACTGACTAAATTTGAGTTTGGAAGCGTGCTTTTTCTTGACAACTTCAGCAATCCTCTTTCTGCAGGTATTAACCCTTGCCCCAGCCTACCTTGTTTCTATCGCTTAGTTATTCTTACTCCTAACAACAGCTGAAATCAGCTTTAAGTGCTCCAGGGATGCCCCACAACAGCCACCTGCTATTGATGCCCCAGCATCAATCCAGCCTAAAACCTCCTTAGCCATCTCTTCCGGGGTAACCGGCCAGACCATCTGATCGTCAATCAATTCGGCCATTCCAGGATTAGGCTTTATAAGTAAGGGCTTGTCACAAGCTTGTCTCATCTCCTTAACCGTAGCGATAGCATCTCCCATCGGGCTAATATCACCACAGACAGCCCCTATGACATCAGCTCCACCTTCCTCAAGCCTCGCCGTCGCTGCTTTGGCTTCAACTCCCATCAATGTCCTGATTCCCCTTTTTCCAGGATAAAAAACATTCTGACCTATCACAGGAAGGTCGCAAAGATCATTGGCGGCTTTGATGGCAATCACCACCTGCTCTGTATCGTTCTCGACGATGCGGATTACGTCCACCCCCCCGTCTATCATTGGAATTATCTGTTCCTTAAAGCTGTCATAGGCTTCGTCAAAGGTCATATCGCCCGCAGGCTCTAAGAAACGACCACTGATGCCGATAGTCCCCATCACATAACAATTTTCCGGGGTAACCTCCTTGGTAAGTTGTGTTGCTGTAAAGGTAAATTCGTAGACCTTATCCTCCAAACCATAATCGGCTAACCTATATCTGCCATTTCCCTGAGTTCCAGCATGCCCAAGATCACAGCCAGCTGCATATGTCGCCTTAACTACCGCCTGAAAGTCGTCTTGGTTATCAAAAATCCACTCACCCAGGTGCCCCTCAAGAGCGCGTCCTTTCTCCTGTTCCACTATTGTATGCACTGGCCCATCGGCGACCATCAGCTCACCATCGTTTAATCTTTCTAAAAAGCTACTTTGCACATTCGCCTCCTAAGCGCAAACCCTAATAAAGATAATTTACATTAAGTTGTTCCAAAAGCTCTTTTACTTTATCGACCACAGAGCCCGCATCTGGAGCATATCCATCAGCGCCGATTTCGTCCGCATATTTTTGAGTCAGTACAGCTCCACCTACCAGTATTTTTACCTTCCCTCTCAAACCAGCACTATCCAAAGCCTCGATATTGGTTTTCATGCTTCTCATGGTGGTCGTGAGAAGAGCAGACATGCCCACTATTTGAGCGCCACCTGCCGCGGCCTCAACAAATTTTTCTGGAGAAACATTCACGCCTAAATCTTCTACTTCGAAACCCGCACCCTTTAGCATTATTCCTACGAGGTTCTTGCCTATGCTGTGTACATCTCCTACCACTGTTCCCAATACTATTTTCGCTTCCTTTTTTTTCCCGCTGTGTTTCAATAATAGCAACGGTTCCAGTATCGCCATTCCTGCATCCATAGCTTTTGCAGAAAGCATCACCTCAGGTAAGAACATCTCTTCATCCCGAAATAGGATACCCACCGTTGTCATACCACTGATCAGCCCTCCTTGCAAAACATCATCTACGTCCACTCCATCATCCAGCGCTGCTTGGACGAGTTCCTCTACTTTAGAGGCCTCACCAAATCTCAGATTTTCTGCTATCGCTTCTAGAATTTCCATTGAACTAGCCAAATAAATGAGTTATGGGATCTTGTTGTCGGGATTAAATGAAACTTTTCGGAACATATGCTTCCATGCAGCCTCATCCATTTCAATTTTGAAGGCATGTTGATCCTTGAGAGCTTTGACCCTTTGAGCTGCTGGCCGGGCACTGATTTCCTCATTATGCCGCAACAGCTCGGGAAACCTCGCCCATCCATCCTCACCCATTACCCGTGGAACAAGGCAGGTCCATCCCCAGGCGGCCATATCTACGATCGTATAGGTATCCCCTAGCATATATCGACGGTTGCTTAGATGTGTCTCAAGTATCTGGAAATGCCGCTCTGCCTCATACATGTACCGCTCTAACGCAACACCCTTTGGGTCAGGTGCCATATGCTTAAAAAATATTGCTTGTCCTACATATGGGCCCACACCACTTGCGATAAACAGCAACCACGAAAGTAATTGCCCCCGGGCAGGGAGCGTATCTTCAGGCAGGAATTGCCCAGTTTTATCGGCCAGGTAAAGAAGGATTGCGTTACTATCAAAAACGGTTACATCACCATCGACAATGGCCGGGGTTTTTGCATTCGGGTTAATCGACACAAACTCAGGTGTATGTTGATCACCTTTCTTGATGTCTATGGGAACAATTTCATACGGTAGATCAGCTTCCTCCAGAAATAAAGCTACTTTGACTGGGTTTGGCCCAGGATGATAAAAAAGTTTGACCACAAGGTTGTCTCTGTCAATCTCACGATACATATTTATACCCTTATTCGTAGCCTTATGTAAATCGCCCACCCATTTACAGCCCGTAAAATCTATGTTCGATAAACCCCTTCAGTTGTCCATTCCTGATTCTAGTTTTGAATCTGGGGCAGAAAATCCCATTTGTCGAAATTTTCAACAGGCAACCGAAGCGGTATTATGTCGTCGGTCAAACGTCCGGTCCTAGTGATAACGTCGCGTATTACGCTAATCAACACGCACCAACTCAGAAGTACAGATGGCCTAGACGATGTGCATGCCTTTGGGGACGATTGAAACATCGCCCATTAACGATATCTTTTCATCATAAAATATATTGAGTACCATTTCTAATATTAACCGTACACTTTCTAGGAATTTCTTATGTTACGACCTACATGGATTGAAATCGATCTTCGCGCTCTGAGCGACAATGTCCAGACCGTAAGAGAAAAAATTGGCAACCAAATAAAACTGGTTGCAGTGGTAAAAAGTAATGGTTTTGGCTGTGGCGCTGAAAAATCTGCTATTGCTGCTATAAAAGGAGGGGCGGACGCTGTAGCAGTTGGCAATCCTGAAGACGCGATAGAAATCAAACGAAATAACAAGAATATCTCTGTGATTCTTTATGGTTCAACAGTGCCAGAAAGCGCAAAGGAAATCGCTGAAACTGGAGCAATTGTTACTTTGCATGATTTGGAAAGTCTCAGAGCGTTCGCCGCTCTAAATTTTTCAGTAGATGCCTACATGAAGGTTGAGGTCGGGCTTGGAAGATTGGGCATTGAACCCCAACATTGGGATACCGCGTTAAAAGAAATCAGGGAATCAAAAGCACTAAGGCTAAAGGGAATTTATACCCATTTAAACGCCCCAGAGAATCGTCAATGGATTGATACCCAAATGATTCAATATTCGCTAGCTTGTGAGAAAGCAAACTCCGCAGGCTTTGATGACTTCACTAAAATGGTTGCTAGCAGTCATGTCATGATCGCCCACGATGACCTGTATTGTGACGCAGTAAATCCGGGAAGGTGTCTTTTTGGACTCTTGGAGGGAACTTGGAGAGACCGGCTTGATATGAAGCCGGTTATAAGAAAAATTCGAAGCCAGATAATTCAAGTGAAAGAATTTTCGCCAGGCGATGTTGTTGGATATTTGGGCACATCGCCCATCAATCAAAATAAGAAACTCGCAGTCGTGCCTATTGGATTCGGCGAAGGCTTTAATCATCTGGTACCGCTTGGTGAAGTTTTAGTTAATGGTTCACGGGCACCTGCGATTGGGCGAAGGGGGATTGAACACACAGTTATTGATGTTTCTGGCGTTCCTTCAGTTTCAGTAGGCGCTGAAGTTGTACTCCTTGGCTGTCAAGGCCAGGATGAAATCACAGCCTCAGAAATTAGTGACTGGCTTAAAATTCCTGTCCTTGAGTTGCTGCCTAGGCTAGCCAGATCTCTTCCAAGGAAATATATTGAGTAAATAATATAGATTCACGTGTGTTTGGCTATCGACATCGGCTAATTTTTTTCTGGGCCCAGCCGGATTTTTCATAGAAACATTCTTCACAGGCTATCGAATAGGACTGGACGTCGAACAAGTGCCCATTAACGCGTTTGTTATTGAAAAGAAATCAGCAACCCACTCCCTTTAATATGTAGTGACACTTACCTTATCTTGCCAACATTGTGCTAGGTAGCCACAACACTAACTGCGGAAAAGCAGTACATATTATCAGTACCGCCACTTGGGCACTTATAAAGGGAATACTGGATTTAGCTATCTTTATGATGGGAACTTCTTTAGCTATTCCTTGAACAGTATATAAACACAACCCAACAGGAGGCGTCACCAGGCTGATTTGGATACAGATGACAAACATCACACCAAAATAAACAGGATGGAAGCCTAGGCTTGTAATAAGTGGAAAAAGGATAGGCACCATCAAAACTGTAAGCGACATGGTTTCTATGATGCAGCCAAGCAATATAATAGCCACAAAGGTCAGTCCTATCAGAAGGTAAGGCGATAACCCTGCCGCTACTATTTTCTCTGTCAACATTGGAATTACGTTAAGATAGGTAACGGAGTACATTACCATTGAAGACGCACATACGATAAAGATAATAAACGAACTTAATTTCACTGTTGAGCGAAGCGCATCACGCAGCATCTTGCGGGAAAAACCGCGATACACGAAACTCAAAAGTAGTGCGATAAGAGCGCCTATAGAAGCCACCTCAGTTGGTGTTGCTATTCCAAAATAGATACTTCCCAATACAAAGACAATAAGCAAGACCACTGGGATTACACGCACGAAAGTAATCAAATCTTCCTTCAAAGATGTGCGCGTCTTCTCGATTGGTGGAACCAGGGCAGGGTTAACTTTTACCATGACCATAACTGCCATCATCAACAATGCGACCATCAGGATAGCTGGCACAATACCGCCTATGAACAGGTGCCCTATGGAGGTCATGGTTATGCCCCCAAAAATAATCATGATAATACTGGGAGGCATCAATATCCCAACAGTTCCCCCAACGGCAATTGCTGCTGCACTCACTGCCTGGTGATATCCTCTTCGTGACATCTCAGGGTAGGCGACGACTCCTATAGTAGCTGTATCTGCGACAGCAGATCCTGTCGCCGCACCCAAAACGCCACCACCTAACATTACGGAAAGCATCAAACCTCCAGGTAGTCGCCTGAGTAAAAGAAAAAGGGCATCAAATAGGCGCCTACTAGCCCCGCTCTCACTTAATAAACAACCCATCAATATGAAAAGGGGAACACAGGTAAGGATAAAGGAGTACGAAGTGCCCCACAGGGAGGGACCAACACCTACCAGGCTGGGCACCCCAAGAAAAAATGCCATTGAGACTGACGCGACGAGTCCCATGGCCAGCGCAACCATTGAGCCACTAAAAATGGCAATAATTAATATAGCCGCCATTACCCCAAAAGTTACCATCGGGCTCATCTCGACATCATCTCCTTAGCAGTTCCTTGGCAAGCTTGTAGATCTGATACGCGATCACTAAGCAAAAAAGGGAGAGGCCAAGAGGTATCATTGCCTGGGGCAAGTAGGCTGGGTATTCGTAAAGTGCCCTTATTACCCTATCATTGACATAACTCCCCCAAACGTACGAATAAGCTTGCCATGTAAAAACTACAAGAACAGCCAGGCTTACCACATCGACAACCAATCGTACGAACTTTTGCTTTGTGGGTGAAAGCTTGAGGACAAGAACATCGACACGGATATGTCCTCCATGCAAAGCAGTAAAGCCCAGACTTCCAAAAATAATCGCAACTAACAAAAAGGCGGCGACATCCTCTCCCCACACTAGGGGTCGACCAGCGAGATATCTCATTGCTACATTAAAGGCAACCAAAAGCATCATGACGAACACAATCCAACCAAAAAAGTCGCCTGTACGGTCAACCCACTTCTCCCCTAGTTCGCTCAAACTGCGCTTAGGTTTACTGGATTTATCGCCGCTCATCCGTGCCATATGCCTGCCTCCCCTTTATATAGTTATGTTAGCAATACACCACGCGCTTTACCAAATCCCGTTAGCAACAGTTATCGTCAGTCAGCATTTTGAATTAGATTCATAGCGCTAATTACCGAAACCCGCTACCCACATATCGCAATAAGTCATGTCTTCGAATGTGGCTTCTACTTTTTATCTTTCTCCCCGAACTCTGGTGAAAATTGGGTAAACAACTGTTCCGGTAAGTTTCCCCAGGCTTTAGTGACAGCAGGCATCCACGTTTTCATCAGCGTTTCCGGATCCATGAGAC
>Ga0187827_10007854_pt1 | contig 11724 bp, 14 predicted proteins | sample ETNtaG_39_FD_167969 | JGI IMG/M metagenome (GOLD analysis project Ga0187827, IMG submission 167969) | Marine microbial and viral communities from oxygen minimum zone, Eastern Pacific Ocean - ETNP2014_SV_150_PacBio MetaG (Illumina Assembly) | ecosystem: Environmental > Aquatic > Marine > Hypoxic... | reverse complement strand
ACAATAGATTTAATTGAGAAATTTTTACCACTACTAAACAAGTCAGACTGTGCGTTTATTGTCAATATAGCATCTATATATGGTTTTTTAGGTTATGACAAAAATTTATATAAAGGAACAAATATGATTACACCGATGGCATATGGTGTTTCAAAAGGAGGATTAATTCATTCAACAAAATTATTGTCAGTAAAATTAGCTCCAAAAATTAGAGTTAATGCTATTTCTCCCGGCGGAGTTTTTCGCAATCAGTCTAAAAAGTTTTTAAAAAAATATTTGAGTAAAACTCCTTTAAAAAGAATGGCTAACGAAAATGAAATTTCAAATGTGGTAATTTTTTTATCATCTGATTTATCAAGTTACATTACTGGTCATAATTTAATTATTGATGGTGGATATTCATTAACTTAAAATGAATTATAAAAAAAGCATTTGTTTATTAACAAGTTTTGAAAGCTTAAATGTACAATACCATATTCAAAAAAATCTTTATAATTTTATAGCAGAAAAATTTGATGAATTTTATTTTATAAATATCGATAATTTACAATTTTTTGCAAAACTCAAAAAATACAATTTTTCAGATGAAATACAAAATAGACCAAAAAATATAATTTTAATAAATCCTAATAATTCAAAAGAATTTAAAAATTTTATAGAGAACAAAATACTAATTGCAATAAATAATTTTGGGAAAAATTTTAAAGATTTAAAAATACATTTATTAATAAAAAAAAAAAATATTTTTCAAATAGAATTTAAAAATATTGGTAATTTACAAATGAGACAACTTGTATCAAAAAAACATTTCTTTTTAGCTTTGAACTATTTAATTTTAAACAGATTTTTTAGAAAAATTACAACTTTTTTAAGTTTTCTTGGTTTAGTAAACAAAATTGATATTACCTTTATAAGTAACAAAAAAATTATAGACTCATTAAATAAAAATAGATTTAAAAAATTTCTTTATGAAAATGAACTTCTTTTCACTAAAAAATTTTGTTTGGTAAATAGCAAGTTCTTTGACGAAATTAATATAAATAATAAAAATATATCAAATAAATATATTGTTCATTTAGACTATTATCTTAATTATAATCATGAAACGGAGTTAAGAGGTTATTTAGATCAATCAACAATAAAAAAACATCACAACGCTGTTTATAATTTTTTATCAATTGCCCAAAAAAAACTAGGAAAAGAGGCAATAATTTGCATTCATCCTTCTTATCCAACTGAATATTTTCGTAATTTTTATAAAGATTTGAAAATTATAAAGTACAGAACTGCAGAGTTAATAAATGATGCAGAACTTGTTACTTTCTTTGACAGTAGCGCTATAGTGAATGCTATTTTATTAAAAAAAAAAATATTGCTGCTTTCTAGCAAGTTCATGGGTCAAAATGAGAAACTGCATACAGAAGTATATAAAAAAAGATTAGGTTTAACCAAGGTTCAGCTTGACGAATTTAAAGAAGAAAATTTTGATGAGATATACAACAAGAGTTTTATTAATGAAGATTTATTTAAAAATTTTATTTCTAATTATCTTTTCTTCGATAATAAAGAAAAAGGATCAACAAAAATTGTTAATACAATTAAAGAAAAATATTTTTAGCTTGTAGATTAAATTTAAATAGGAATAATTAGTTGAAAAAGAAATTTGTAAAAAACAAAGGAATTTTGTTCTGGATCACAGGTATATCTGGATCTGGTAAAACTACTATTGGAAAAAAATTATTTCCATTTGTTAAAAAAAATTTTGGACCATCTATTTTAGTGGGTGGAGATGAGATAAGAAATATATTTAATTTAAAAAAATATGACCACAATAGCAGATTAAAATATCTTAGATATTATAGTAATTTTTGCAAAAAAATAATAAATCAAAAAATGATAAGCCGCAACTAAGTATGCTGCGTTTACTGATTGAGAATTTTTTACTTCATTTCTAATTTTTTTTACCTCTTCAAGTAGCTTACGAGGAGAGTATTTATAAATTTTATCACCTTCAATCTCTCCAAGTAGCGTACCGCCTTTATAAATTTTATTATTTTTATTTTCGTAGGACATAAGATAAATTTTTCAATTATTTATGATATAAAACCCTACATGAAAAACAATCAATTAGATTTCATTTTAATTTTTTTTTTTTTAATATTATGTAATGTTTTTTAAAAAATGAAAGAAGATGCAAAATTAAAAATGGTAAAAAAAGCATCGAAAATTAAAAGTTTTATTGTTATTGAGCGGGATTAGTACTAATACTTAAAAAAAATCAACTATTAACCAAAGATGAGCTACTTCATTATCAGAGGGAATTTGGTAAAGATTCTTTTATAGCCAAGGAGTTAAAAAAATAAAAAAAAATGAATTTTTTATATTATATTTGTTCAAATTACTTAACAAAGCTTTGACTTAATGAGCTGAAATTAAATGAAATATATCCGTTAGGAAAATTATATTGTTATAAGTGCCTTTTCAAAATAATGGATATCAGGTTACAAAATAGTATCTAAAAAAGTCATGAAAGAAAAAAATGACTGGAGAACTATGGTTTTGCTTGAATATAAATTGTTATAACAAAAACCAATATACATTGAATGAACTAACAGATATTTAAATTTATGAATGGAAATAGATCAAAATTAGAAAGAAAGTTAGATGAAGTAAATCATACCATGGAATTAATTAGAACCGTAATTCCCGTAATAATTTTAATAGTCCAAATAATTATTTTAATAAAACTATTCGGTTAATTAAATTTTTTTGAACTATATTTATAATTTTTTTTAATTTCATTTAATTTGGTTAAATCTTAATGATGATAGAGATCTAATATTTTTGTTTGCTCTCATGCCAATAATTTTATTAAATTTACTTGCACAAATTCCTACTTTAGGTCTGTAACATGCAATATTTTTAGAGGTAAATTTTTCATTTTTTTTTATATTTTTAATAATAAATATAGATCTTCTAAAAATTAGACTTTTTTTTTCAGACGCGGTTAATTTTTTCTTTTGGTTCAAAGGATAGTAAAAATGTTTATTTATTTTTTTACTATTTTTAATTTTTTTTTTTAAATTTCTTAGTTCTGAAGGATCAATTGAAAATGCTGAATCTGGCGATTTTAATTTCTTATCTGCAATAAAGTGTTTTTCGATTAAACAAATATTATATTTTAAAGCTTTTAAAGTTACATTGATTCCTTTTGTGTGATCAGAAAAGCCAATATATTTTACATTTGTTTCTTTTCTTAAATATTCAAAATTATTAAAATCTATTTCATTTGAGGGAGTTGGATATCCAGATACACAATACAACAAAATTATTTCAGAATGATATTTTTTTATTGTATTAACTGCCTTTTTAATTTCATAAATTTTTGCAAGACCGGTAGAAAGAACAATTGGCACATATTCTTTTGCTATATTTTCTATAAGATTTAAGTCTGTAATTTCAAAAGAAGCAATTTTATAAAATGGTGGTTTGAACTGCTTCAGAAATCTAAAACTTCTTATGCTAAAAGGTGTACTAAAAAGTTTTATTTTATTTTTTTTGGCCAATCTAAAAGCATCGTGATGCCAACTAAAAGGAGTTTGTGCTTTTTTATACAAATCAAATAAATTTGTATTTTTCCAAAGACCACTTTTAATTGTAAATTTCTTATTCAAACACATATCTTCTGCTTCATAAGTCTGAATCTTTACATAGTCTGCACCATTTTTGTGAGCTTTAATTATATGTTTCAAAAATTCTTTTTTAGATCCATTGTGATTAGCAGATACTTCAGCAATTATTTTAGTTTGGTTATTAAAATAGGAGTTATATTCTTGCATTTCACTCTTCAACATATCTATTTAGATAAAATCCTTCAGCAAACTTAACACCGCTATTTGTCCCTCTGAATGCAGCAAGAGATTTTATTGATTTAAGAGATCTGCTGTGAGGGTACTTTTTTAATTCACTCTTGTAAAATTTCACAGCCTTTAGTTTTTCATTAATTTCTTTTGAAATATCAATAAAATAGTTTGGCACAAAAGTTTTGTTTTTATTTAAATTCCAATCTGTGCTTGAAGGTATTTCAAAGCTTAATATTTTTTTAACAGAAATATTTTTTAACGGTCTACAGGCTGTTATTACTGCTTCAAAAGTTTTCTTATGATCAATGTTTAAACAATTTTCATAATGAGTAAAAACTGCATCTGGTTTATAAAATTTTAAATATTTTTCAATTTTTTTTACTATTTTTAATAGTGGTATCTTGTCCATTTGGTTATCAGGAAAATTTAAAAAAATAGGTTTGGAAATATTTAAATATTTGAAAAGATTAATTGCTTGATTTCTTCTTTCTATTATTTTTTTTTTATTTGAATTATTTCTGGATGATATGCCGTTAGTCATAAAGATTGTGTTGATTGTGCAATTTTTTTTTAATTTAATTATACTACCGCCACAACCTAAAACTTCGTCGTCAGGATGAGCAGCAATAATTAAAATTTTTTTATTGGATTTTAAATTTCCCATATAATATTTTTATATTTTTTTTTACATTTAAAAAATTAATTTTAAATTTTTTGAATTTAATGTTTGCACTTGGGTATCCTTTAGCATCTAGCATTCTGATAATATTATAAAAATCATTTATACTTTTAATCTTATTTTTTTTTATTTCACTATCTTTTTTTTGCAATCTTTTAAAAATAGATGGTTTTCCTTTCTGTGGTTTAAAATTAATTTTTTTCATACATATAATTTGCTTAATCATTTGAACTGATTTTTTTTCCATGCTGACATATATTTTGCTTGCTGAACCATTTAGGTTTAAATTTTTTTTAATGCAAATAGATCCTGAATCTAAATTTGAATTTAATTTAAATGCACTTATCTTTGTTTTTTTTATTCCTCGTAAAATTTGGTTTTGTATAGGACTTCCACCTCTAAATTTTGGAAGGTCAGAACTATGAAACTGAATACAAAGAAATTTATTATATATATCAGGAGATATCATTTTGGACCAGTGAATGAAAAAAATAATTTTCGGTGACATTTTTTTAATAAATTTTAAATTTAAATTTTTTTTAATAACTATTTTTTTACCAAGATTTACAAAATTTTTTTTATTCCAAATTTTTTTTGTTATGATCAAATATTTCATTTTTTATAAATTTTTAAAAAAAACTTTTTATTTTTATAATAAAAAAAATTTGGATAAAAATTATTATCAGATAGTCTTAATAAGTTAAATTGAGATTTTACACTTTTATTTATATTTATTTTATTATCCTTATAACTTCTGCGTGGAAAATATGTGGGTTTCCCAATTTGCTTTCTTGATAAAAATTTTTTTTTTAGTTTAAATACTTTTAAAAATTTTATTAGGAATAGTGTATTTTCTTTTAATTGAATAAATTTTATTTCATCAAATAACAGAGTTTTTTTAATTTTAACTTTTTTTTGAAAATAGATATTTCCAGAATCAATTTTGTTTCCTGCATCAATTAAGGAAAAAGTAATTTTATCACTATTTTTTAGTAATTGCCATGTGATTGCAGACATTCCTCTTCCTTTAGGCAAGTCTGACTCATGACAAATTAAATTATATTTAGAGTACGACAAATAACTGTTTGGTATTATATTAAAATAGCTAAAGATGATATTAACATCAAAATTTTTATTTAATTTCTGATGATTATTGAAAAAAAAAATTTTCTTTGCAAATTTTCTTAGTTTAATTTTTAGATAATCTTTGTAATCATTCGCCCAAGAATTTTTACTAATAAGTATTTGTATTTTCATTTATTATTAATGTATATAATAAGGTTATGAAAAAAAGTGACAAATATTTTGATATTATTTCAAAAATTGAAAAAATAAGAGCAAAAAACAATGTTAATTGGATGAATATACTAAGATTGACATTTAAACTTGACCCAATTAATGCATCAAAAATTATGAAAAAAATTAATTATGATGATAAAAAAATATCAAAATTGTTGAATAAATTATCTAAACATAAATAAATGAAATTAATTCCATATGGCGCCCAATATGTTGATAAAGAGGATATATTAGCAGTTAAAAAGGTTTTAAAAGAAGATAAAATTACTACTGGCGTCCAAGTAGAGAGATTTGAAAGAAAATTAAATAATTTTTTAGGAGTTAAGTTCTCATCAGTTTGTAACAGTGGAACCTCTGCATTATTTTTAGCTTTAAAATCAATTGGAATAAAAAAAGATGATATTATAATTATGCCATCTATTACATTTGTTGCTTCATATAATGTTGCCAAATATTTAGGTGCCAGAGTTTTTTTAGCTGATATAGATAAATTAACAGGACAAATGTTACCAGATAATGTTCTTAAATGTTGCAAACATTTTAAAATAAAAAAAATTAAAGCTTTAATTTTAATGTATAATGGAGGTTATCCACTCAATGCAGGAAATTTTCTTAAATTAAAAAAGCAACTTGGATGTTATATAATTGAAGATGCATGTCACGCTTTAGGAGCAGAATATAAATTTCAAAATAAGTTTTTTAAAATTGGGTCCTGTAAACATTGTGATATATCTACTTTTTCATTGCACCCAATAAAATCTATAACTACTGGTGAAGGAGGCATAGTCACAACTAATTCAAATAAACTAAACAATAAAATTAAACTTTTAAGATCACATGGCATACTTAGAAATAAAAACAAACATTGGAAGTACAATGTTATTTATCATGGATTGAATTTTAGACTAAATGATTTTCAGTGTGCACTAGGAATAAGTCAATTAAATAAAATTAAAAAATTTATTCTTAAAAGAAAAGAAATTTCCAAAAAATATGACAAAGAACTCAAAAGTATAAAAAAAATTAATCTTTTAATAAATAAACAAAACTTAAAACCCTCCTATCATTTGTATTTTATAAAATTAAAATCTAATTCACTTTTGGAAAAAGAAAAATTAATTAAATTTATGTTAAAAAAAAAAATATTACTTCAGTATCATTATATTCCTCTTTATAGATTTAAAATTTTTAGAGATAAATATTTAAATCGAAATGCAGAAATTTATTATAAATCAACAGTTTCCTTACCAATTTATTATAGTTTAAAACTATCAGAACAAAATTATATTATTAATAACTTAAAAAAATTTTTTTTAAAAAATGGCTAAATTAGTTGTAGGCACAGCAAATTTTGATCAATATTATGGGCATGGTAAACACAAAATATGTACTAAAGATATTTCACGAATTATTCAAACTTTAAAAAAAAATAAGATTAATTATATTGATACTGCTTTAGATTATAAATTGTCTAAAAAGACTTTTGGTTTTCTAAAATATAAAAATTTTAAAATAATTAATAAAATTAGATTACCTAAGTCCAAAATTTTAAACTTTATTGAAAAGTTGGAAAAAAAGGTAAATATAGAATTAAATAAATATAAAGTTAAAAATTTTGAATCATTGTTGATACATGATTGTAGAGATCTACAGTCTAAATACTCTGATGAAATGATTAATAAATTATTCTACTTGAAAAAAAAAAAACTAATAAAAAAAATTGGCGTTTCCATTTATACCCCGAAGGATTTATTTGAAGTCTTAAAGAAATTCAAACCAGATTTGATACAATTGCCATTAAATATTTTTGATCAAAAATTCACTAGAAATAAAATTGTAAATATTTTTAAAAAATATAAAATATTAGTCCAGGTCAGATCTATTTTTTTACAAGGTATAATCTTTAAAAATTTATCTGAAATTCAAAATTTAAGCCTTGATAGGAAAATTAAGAATAAATTGATTAGCTTTCAAAAATGGTGTGATAAAAAAAATACAAGTAAACTTGAGGCTTCAATTCAATTTATAAAACAATTTAAATTCATAAATTATATTACAATCGGAGTTAATAATAAAAAACAACTTGAAGAAATAATAAAAGTTTATAATTCAAATAATAAATTGAAAATAAAAAATTTTTCATCAATAAATGAAAATTTTATAGATCCAAGAAAATGGTAAAAGAAATTAATTTTGCAGCAATAATACAAGCTAGATATAATTCTAAAAGGTTTGAAGGGAAAATTCTAAAAAAAATCAATAATAAATCGATACTAGAAATTTTAATTAATAGATTAAAAAAAAGTAAAAAAATTAACAAAATTATAATTGCATGTTCAAAAAATAAAAATGATAAAAAAATTATAAACTTATGTAAAAAACTAAAGATGGCTTATTTCGTTGGCTCTGAGGAAAACGTACTTGAGAGATATTATAAAACTGCAAAGAAGTATAAAATTAAAAATATTGTTAGAATAACTTCAGATTGTCCTCTAGTGGACCCAAGTATTGTTGATAATTTAATAAATCAATATTTAATTAACAAAGTTGATTATGCTTCTAATATTATAAATCCAACTTTTCCAGATGGTTTTGATGTTGAGGTGTTAAGCTTTGAAATTCTTAAAAAAAGGTTTTTGTTAAGTAGAAGTAAATTTGAAAAAGAACATGTCACAACAAATATTATTAAAAATAAAAAATACAAAAAATACAGTTTGGAACTTAATAAAAACTATTCTAATTTAAGAATTACTATTGATACTAAGAACGATCTACAGATTCTAGAAAAATTGCTTAAAAGATTTAATTATAACTTAAATATTAAATTTCAAGAAATTATAGAATTTTATTCAAAAAATAAGAATTTTTTCAGAGAAAATTCTAATTTTATAAGAAACTCGGAAATGTCTCTAAATACTGGACAAAAATTATGGATTAGAGCAAAAAATATCATTCCAGGTGGGACTATGCTTTTTTCAAAAAATCCTGATTTACAATTACCAAAAAAATGGCCCGCATACTATTCTAAGGCAAAAAAATGTTATATTTGGGATTGTGATGGTAAAAAATTTACCGACATCGGTTTAATGGGAGTAGGAACAAATATTCTTGGTTATTCAAATAAAGATGTAGATAAGCAAGTAAAAAGAGCAGTTGATAATAGTAATCTCAGTTCTTTAAACTGTGTGGAACAAATCATACTTGCAGAAAAATTAATTGAAATACATCCATGGTCAGATATGGCTAGATTTACTAGGTCAGGCGGAGAAGCAAATGCAGTTGCAATTAGAATTGCCAGATCATATTCTGGAAAAGATAATGTAGCTTTTTGCGGTTATCACGGATGGCATGACTGGTATTTGTCAGCAAATTTATCAAATAAAAACAATCTTGATAAGCATTTGCTAAAGCACTTATCAGTAGATGGTGTACCTAAAAAATTGAAATCAACTTCTTTTGCTTTTGACTATAACGACTTTCAAGGTCTAAAAAGATTAGTTGATGAAAAAAATATAGGTATTATTAAAATGGAAGTCGAGAGAAATGAAAAACCAAAAGATAATTTTTTACAAAAAGTCAGAGATTTAGCAAATAAAAAAAATATAATTTTAATATTTGATGAGTGCACCTCTGGTTTTAGATCAAATTTTGGTGGGCTTCACTTAAATTACAGAGTTTACCCAGATTTAGCCATTTTAGGAAAAGCTCTTGGAAATGGCTATGCTATAAATGCAATAATTGGAAAAAAAGATATTATGAAAGCTGTAGAAAATACATTTATCAGTAGCACCTTCTGGACTGAAAAAATTGGATATGTAGCTGCTCTGGAAACATTAAAAATTATGGAAAAAATTAAATCATGGAGAACAATTTCATCTATAGGTAAAAAAATAAGATTTAATTGGCAAAGACTATCGAGAAAATATTCTCTAAATTTACATATACAAGGAATAGATGCATTGCCAAATTTTTATTTTAAGTTAAATAAAAATAATTATTATAAAACTTTTATTTGCCAAGAAATGCTAAAGAGAAATATATTATCTTCGAACTCAGTATATGCTTGTATTTATCATAATGATAAAATTCTTCAGAGTTATTTTGAAACTTTAGATGAAATTTTTTCCAAGATAAAAAAATGTGAGGATGATAAATATAATATAAATAATTTGTTAGAAACCGATCCTTCTATTTCTGGAATTAGAGATTATAAAAAATTTATTTAAATTAAATTTTTATATAACAAAAAACTTAAAATTTTATTTATCATAAATTAACATAGATATAATCAAAAAAAAAACTATAATTTTTTATTTCTTACTAAAAATTTTAGTACAAAATGTAGGTCAAGATACAAAATAAAATATTTCTCTTTCATCAATTGAAATTTTTAATAAAATTAAACACAATTTTTTCAATCTGTTTTTTTAATAAAAAATCTTTATTAGTAAAGGAGTCGTATTTAAAATTTTCCTTTACTTTCCTTCCACCTTTTTTCGTATAAAACTTCTTTATCTTTTCATTCAAAGGATCAAAAATTATATATTTATTTTGATAAATTAAAGTATTTCTACTTTCATTGCTTGATATTAAGTCTTCATGAAGCTTCTCTCCAGGTCTAGCTCCAATAACTTTATATTTTGACTTAGGAGATACTACTTTAGCTAAATCTATGATTCTTAAAGATGGAATTCTTGGAACAATGATTTCACCTCCAAAACTATTTTTAATCGTCCAATAAACAAGTTTAACTCCATCTTGCAAAGAGATAATAAAGCGAGTCATTTTTTGATTAGTCAAAAGAATAACTCCGGTCTTTTTTTGGTGTAAAAAATTATGAATTACAGAACCTCTGCTCCCAAATACATTTCCATATCTAACTACAGAAAATGAAATTTTTCTTCTTCCTTTAAAATTGTTTGCTGCTGTAAAAAGTTTATCTGAACAAAGTTTAGTTGCTCCATATAAATTAATAGGAGACGATGCTTTATCTGTAGATAATGCAACTACTTTTTGTACATTATTCTTTAGACTAGCCTCAATAATATTTTGCGCACCTAAAATATTCGTCTTGATTGCTTCTATTGGATTATATTCTGCGGCAGGGACTTGTTTAAGTGCAGCTGCATGTACAACAATATCTACATCCTTTAATGCCCAATTAACTCTTTCAGCATCTCTTACGTCTCCAATAAAATATCGCAAAAAAGGATATTTTTTTTCACTATATACTTTTGAAAGTTCATACTGTTTTAATTCATCTCTACTATAAATTATCAATTTTTTAACTGATTTTAGATTTTTGATTGTTTGTTGTAAAAATTCTTTTCCAAATGATCCGGTTCCACCGGTGACTAAAATACTTTTATTTCTTATATTCATTTATAATTTGCAAGCCAAATTTAATTTTAATTACAATTTATTAATTGTGTCCACAATTTTAAAATATTTTTTTTTATGTTTATCTAAAAAATGAAAATTATTTAGATGTTTATCATATTTATCAGCACAAATTTTAAGCATTTTTAACAAATCTTCTCTTGATATTGAATAATCCTTAACTGTATTCAAAAGAGTATAACCAACAGTGTTTGCGTAATTTTTTGCATGATATCTCTCATTTTCTGACATAAACAATAACATATAGATAATTTTTGAGACTAGATGACAGACTAGAGGATTTTCTTACAAAACCACTAAATCTAACTTCTGTTTCCCAAGTCTCTCATTGCCATCTTCAGTCACTAAATATGTCTCTCCTAAATTCATTGCTAATTGCGCCTTACTGTCCATTAAAATCATGTGCATAAAGAATATCATCCCAGGTTTAATAATTAAGGGGTTTCCAGTGAAGATCATAGGTGGGACGTCCATCCATGTTGG
>Ga0187827_10007853_pt1 | contig 11726 bp, 9 predicted proteins | sample ETNtaG_39_FD_167969 | JGI IMG/M metagenome (GOLD analysis project Ga0187827, IMG submission 167969) | Marine microbial and viral communities from oxygen minimum zone, Eastern Pacific Ocean - ETNP2014_SV_150_PacBio MetaG (Illumina Assembly) | ecosystem: Environmental > Aquatic > Marine > Hypoxic... | reverse complement strand
ATGTTCCTTGCGGCGGGAGTAGGAATGTACAGCATCGCTATGTTTCACTTGATGACTCACGCGTTTTTCAAAGCGCTACTATTTTTAAGCGCTGGAAGCGTCATCCACGGGTCAAACGACGAACAAGATATTCGTCAAATGGGCGGATTACGTCAGGCCATGCCGATCACCCATATTACGTTTTTAATCGGATCCCTGGCCCTAGCTGGGTTTCCACTTACGAGCGGATTTTTTAGTAAAGAAGCGATCATCATTAACGCGTACCATTCCGATATGGGCAACATCGTGTTTTGGGCGATCGCCGTACTTGGTGCGGCTATGACTGGATTTTATATCTTCCGAGTCTATTTCTATACCTTCGTAGGGCAGCCACGGACATCCGTGCATGCGCATGAGAGTCCGCGCATCATGACTGCACCGTTGGTGTTGCTAGCCTTCTTTTCGTTGACGGTGGGATTCGGCGGCCACATGGTGGACGATTTCCTTGCGACCTATTTCGGAATGCACATGCCGCATCCAGACGATCCAGTCTTCGAAACGATTGGGGTTGGGGCCGGGTTGGTTGGCATTGCTGCGGCAATCATCTTTTACATGACAGGAAAGGACCGGTTGGAGTTTATTAAGCGGATGCTGGCTCCGATTTATGATCTTTTGTTCCATAAATATTATATTGACGAAATCTACGATTATTTAATTGTGAAGCCCACCCGTGCCACTGGTGCTTTCATGGAAAAGAAGGTCGAAAGAGACGGTATTGACATGGCTGTCGACCAAGTCGGCACACAAGTGCGCGAAGCAAGTCAGATCATCAGCTTGTGGCAGTCGGGCAAGGTGAGGGGCTATGCGTTCAATATGATCGTTGGGGTTGTGATCATCTTGATGTTTGTGGTGTTTCAATAAGGTGACGGAAACGGTAATGATATGCTGACTCTTATAGTTTTAATTCCTCTGGTTGCGGCGCTCGGTCTCCTGTTCGTGAACAAGGAGGCTACCGGGGCCATTCGCAACTTATCTGTCGGTGCGTCGGGACTGAGTCTTCTGATTTCGTTGGCTCTTCTCCTGCGATTCGATACGGCTGATCCGGGAATGCAGTTTGTTACCACACTCGCCTGGGTTCCCAACCTCCACATCAATTACCAAGTAGGAGTTGACGGTATCAGCCTGTGGCTGGTTGTTTTAACGGCCTTCATTTCTTTCATTGCCGTTTATTTTTCGCTGGACCGCAAGGAAAGCCTCAGAAATTTTATGGCACTCATGCTTGCACTTGAGGCCGGAACACTTGGCGTGTTCGTTGCTCTTGACATGGTTTTATTTTATGTTTTCTGGGAGTTGATGCTTGTTCCTACTTATTTTCTTATCGGGATATGGGGAGAAGGGCGCCGGATTTACGCCACCACCAAGTTTGTTTTGTATACGTTGGTCGGTAGTTTGTTGATGTTGGTTGGTATCCTCTGGTTGAGCCTAATTCATTTTGAAGCCACGCACGAGCTTACTTTCGATATCCAGACCCTCGTTCACATGAAAATCGATCCAGCTGTGCAGTTCTGGCTGTTCTGGTTCTTTTTCTTGGCATTTGCTATCAAGGTCCCAATTTTTCCGCTGCACAGCTGGTTGCCTCATGCTTACGTAGCGTGCCCCATCCCCGTGCTTCTTATTTTGACGGGCGCCATGTCTAAGACTGGTGCATACGCACTCATCCGTTTCTGCTTGCCGCTGTTTCCCGATGCTGTGGAGAGTTTCGGACTGCTTATTGCCTGCGGGGCAGCGATAGGAATTGTCTACGGGGCCTGGATTGCCGTCGCACAACGTGATCTGAAGGCGCTGGTTGCATATTCTAGCATTAGCCATCTCGGGTTCATCGCTCTGGGTATTTTTGCTCTCAACGGTGAAGGGATCGGGGGGAGTGTATTGCAGATGGTCAACCACGGTATCATCGCGTCCGCCCTTTTTCTCATCGTCGCCATCCTCGAAAAGAAAATGGGTACACGTAATCTCGATGATTTTCGTGGGTTGAGTAAGGCGATGCCCGTACTGTACGGCATGTTTATGCTCATCACCCTGGCAGCGCTTGGACTTCCAGGGCTCAATGGGTTTGTCGGTGAGTTCCTCATTCTCATGGGTGTGTGGACTTCACATCTGCTGGCCGATCTCTCGACAACTTACGTTTTGATGGGCGGACTTGCCATCGTCTTTGCGTCAGTTTATATGCTCTACATGTTTCAGGGGGCGATGCAGGAAAAATCAGAAAAGCTTCCCGAAAACCTCACCGACATCAACCGCAGGGAATTCGGACTCCTCCTTCCCGCCTGTGTCTTGGTGGTTTTGATTGGGCTTTACCCAAAACCTTTTATCGATCGCGTTGCTCCTTCAGTCGAGTCGATGCTTACCGTCGAAAAGACCCTCAACCTCCACGCAGGCGAGGACAAAGGTGGGCATCACTAAAGGTCCCCATCCTCGGATCCGCACGGTGTATTTTTTTATTTCCTAGATGAGACTCGGCGAACGAATTGTTGATGGTATCTTTCTGGAGAGACCCAACCGGTATCTAGCTCAAGTTGAAATCGACGGACGAAAACTTCTGGCTCACGTCCCCGACCCGGGTCGTCTCCCCGGTTTGATGATTCCCGGTCGCCGAGTACGCCTGGTGCACAATCCCAGTCCAAAAAGGAAAACGGATTACAGCTTGGTTCTCGTCCGTCACGGATCGATATGGGTGTCGGTGTATCCCGTATTTGCAAACAAGTTGGTGGAGCAGGCGCTGGCCGATCGTGCCCTCAGTGAACTGCAGGGCTACAGCGGGTTCAAACGGGAAGTGCGGTGTGGTAAAAGCCGGTTTGATTTTCAGGTGGACTTCCCCAAAACGCCCGCTTTTGTCGAGGTCAAGTCGGTTAGCTTTGTCGAGAAAGAGGTTGGAAGGTTCCCCGATGCGCCGACAGAGCGCGGAGTGAAACACCTGAAGGAACTGGTCGAATTGCGCAAGAAAGGTTGTCGTACCGTGGTCCTGTTTGTTTCCCCGCGGTCTGATACGCGGTTGGTGACCTCCAACGACGAAATCGATCCTAGGTTTGGGGAATGGTTGCGCAAGGCAGGAAAATCCGGGGTGGAACTCTATGCTTATAATTGTAGGGTCACATCAACTTCTGTATCGCTTCACCGCCCAGTTCCGGTGGCTATCTAATTAAAAAAAATAGTGAAATAATCACCGAGGATCAAGGGACAGTTTGCCCCGAAGGTTTACAGCCTGCTGGCCGAGGCGAGCGTCATGGTCAGGGATGTCATGAAGAATGCACTCGTGTGGTAATATTGTATCCTGTTTTATCTGTTGAAAACTTCGGGTGTGAATGGAAGTGTGTACAAAAACAAGTTGCCGGGCTGGCATTTTATAGAGAGCCCGGTTTTTAACAGGATTCCCCTGTGAAAAAAAGAAAGACTGCGCTAAGCAGAGCCCCTGGTAAACCCAGAAAATCGCCCCGGGACAAACGGGCAGGTCGGCCTACCCTGTGGGATCAGGCTTCCCGATGGTACGACTCTCTAGTTGGGACAGGTGGCTCTGATTACCACCGAAACATCCTCATGCCAGGAGCATTTCGTTTGCTCGATGTGAAACCGGGGAGACGTATTCTCGATCTAGCCTGTGGGCAGGGAGTGTTTTCGCGGTTCCTTCTGCAGAAGAAAATGAAACCCGAAGGGGTTGACTCATCGGAGGAACTCCTCCGCTTTGCCCGTTCCCGTTCGAAAGAGTCAATTCGCTACCACGTGGGTGATGCAGCTGACCCCGGCTTGCTCAAGGGCCGCCGGTTTGATGGCATCGTCTGCCTGCTTGCGGCGCAGAATATGGAATCGATCGAACCGGTGTTGCGAAACGTTTCTCGATGGTTGAAACCGGGGGGGAAGTTCGTCATGGTCATCACCCACCCTTGCTTCCGTATTCCTCGGCAGGCGCACTGGGGATGGGACGAGGAAAAAAAAACCGGGTACCGGCGGGTGGATCGGTACGCAGGCGAAATGAAAATCCCCATCGTCACGCCGCCCTTTGTAGATCCGAACGACTACACCCTGACCTACCACCGTCCCCTGCAAAGCTATTTCGAGGCTCTGTTGAAGGCCGGTTTGTGTGTCGACCTCCTGGAAGAATGGGTGTCTGACAAAGAGAGCAACCCAGGCAAGCGATCGCGTGGAGAAAACCGAGCCCGCAAGGAGATTCCCCTGTTCATGGCGATCCGGGCCGTGCCCCTTGCCGCAACCTCTTCGGAACTCAGGAAAGGTCAATAACCCAACGCCGAGCCACACCTACGAGCATTGGCGAAAACTCGGACGAGCACTCCCTCTGTTCGTGCCCGGGTATGGTCTTCACCTCGTGAAATTGGTCCACCCTTACCTTTGAATTTTCAGGTGTGGAAGATATTATTTCCTTCAAATAACTCGAGACCATAAACCACAACCGCAAACAGTACGACGACTATTCCCATCCAGTCCCAACCCATTGTCATCCCTCCCTTCGGAACTTAACCAGAGGTCATTAAAACTAATTGGTTACAGAACTTCCGTGGGCCTATAAAAAAAACAAGGTCCTAAGGGTAAGGTAGTGCCGTTCCATGAAAAATGCAACCTTACCGAGCGAGGAGAAGGTCTAGCCGAGTCCCAAATCTGCAAATGCTAGATCTTCGTCGATAGCTTGCCGGATGCGTTTCATCCAGTTCTGATAAAACGCGACGTTATGGAGGGTGTTGAGACGCATGGCGAAAATTTCATCAGCTATAAATAAATGCCTTAAGTATGCCCGTGAATAGTTTTTACATGTGTAGCAATTGCAATCCGGGTCGAGCGGACTATTGTCAGCTTTGTACTGCAGGTTGCGAATGTTGACTTTCCCATGGCTGGTGAAGAGAGAACCGTTTCTTGCGTTTCGGCTGGGCATGACGCAGTCGAACATGTCGATCCCCATAGCGCTGCACTGGGCGAGATCCCCCGGTTTTCCCACACCCATGAGATAACGCGGTTTGTCTTTGGGTAGGAGTTCGGCCGTATAGGCGGCGATGTCATACATCAATTCTATTTCTTCGCCTACGCTCAGTCCACCTATGGCGTAGCCCGGAAAATCAAGCGCGGTGATTTCTTCTGTGCTCTGTTTACGCAAGTTTTTGTACATTCCTCCCTGAACGATTCCGAACAGTGCCTGGTTTTTCATACGATGCGCGGCTTTGCACCGTACAGCCCAGTCCGTGGATAGTTTCAGCGAGGTCTCGGTCTTGGAGGGGTCGGAAGGGTAGGGCGTAGGTTCGTCCAAGGTCATGGCGATGTCTGCTCCCAAAGCCTCCTGTACTTCTATTGCCCGCTCCGGTGAAAAAAAATGGGTAGACCCATCGATGTGTGATTTGAACGTGACTCCCTCCTCTGTGACCTTGGCTAGGGAGTTCAGGCTAAATACTTGGAATCCGCCGCTATCGGTAAGGATGGGTTTGTCCCAGTTCATGAAACGGTGAAGTCCACCCAGTGACTCTACGATATCGTGTCCGGGTCTGAGGTAAAGGTGGTAGGTATTTCCGAGAATGATTTCCGCGCCGCATTGTTCAAGCTCTTCCGGAGAAAGTGCTTTTACGGTGGCCTGGGTGCCTACGGGCATGAAGGCGGGTGTTTGGATTTCTCCGCGCGGAGTCACCAGACGCCCCAGTCGCGCCGAAGAATGACTGTGTTGTTTAATGACCTCGAATTTAATCACACTCTCCGTCCGCTAGTTTTCGGGGGGAGGAAGGAGTTTTGGTCAAGATCTATCATTGTTTGTTTGGCTACAGCAATGTTTCGAGGAGGGCTTTTTGGAGGTGAAGACGATTTTCTGCCTGATCGAAGACGATTGAGTGCTTGCCGTCCATGACTTCGGAGGTGATTTCCATTTCCCGGTGGGCAGGGAGGCAGTGCATTACCAGGACATCTTTTTTAGCCGACTCCACGAGTTTGCGGTTGATCTGGTAAGGTTTCAGTGCCGATTCTTTTTGATCTTCTTTTTCCTCCTGCCCCATGCTGACCCAGACGTCGGTGTAGATAATATCGGCGTCTTTTACGGCAGCATGAGGGTCTTCTAGGATTTCGATTGAACCACTATGATCAATACCCTCGGGTATCTTTGGTTTGCAGGAAGAAGGGCATCCAACTGTAAGGTGGATGCCAAACATAGAGGCGGCAGTCATCCAGGAATAGGTGACATTATTGCCGTCACCGACGTATGCGACCTTGACGCCATCGACTTTTCCCAGCTTTTCTTGGATCGTAAAAATATCTGACAGCACCTGTACCGGATGGTTAAGGTCAGTCAGCCCATTGATCACCGGAATGCTCGCGTGCTTGGCCAACCCAGCCGCATCCTCGAAATCGTAAGTCCGAATCAGAATGCCATGCAGATAGCGGGAGAGAACCCGTGCCGAATCAGCGATCGTTTCTCCGCGACCCAGCTGCAACTGGTCACCCGTTAGAAAGAGGGAATGTCCTCCCAACTCGAACATGGCGACTTCAAAGGAAATACGGGTGCGGGTAGACTGTTTACTAAAAATCATTCCCAGAGATTTTCCCTTGAGCGGCTGATGCGAAACGCCGTTCTTCCTCTTTTTCTTAAGGTCTGCCGCCTTCCGAAGCATTTTTAAAGCCTCATCTCGGGTTAGGTCACTGAGTTTTAGAAAATCTTTTTTCATGAAGGAAAAACTCCTTGATCACCAGTCACTTCTTAAGTTTAGTCAGGCTTTTGGAGAGCGCCTTAATTAGCCGTTCGATCTCTTTTTGAGTAACGGTAAGCGGTGGTAGAAACCGGAGCACATTCTGTTGAATACAATTGATCAGAAATCCTTGCTGCATGCAGTCGGTTACCACATCCATGCCGGGCCGATCAAGTTCCAGGGCAAGCATCATTCCTGCGCCTCGGACTTCTCGAATAATGGGAAAACTTTCTGCCAGTTGCTCGAGTTGCGAACGAAAATAAACTCCCATGTTCTCGGATTTTTCAAGAAATTTTTTTTTCGTTAGAACTTTTAGGGAAGCCAACGCAGCGGCGCAGGCAAGGGGATTGCCACCAAAGGTAGCTGCATGGGTGCCAGGAACGAACGATTTGATAACCCGATTGGTAGCGCCTAGTGCGCCAATCGCCACTCCTGCGCCGAGCGCCTTGGCTAGGGTGATGATATCCGGTTTTACCTTATATCGCTCGTAAGCAAACAATGGGCCCGTACGCCCGAATCCGGTTTGTACTTCGTCGAAGATCAAAAGAATTTTGTTTTCGTTGCAAAGTTTACGCAGTGTCTTGAGATAAACTTTGTCCGCTAGGTTGACTCCGCCTTCCCCCTGGATGGGTTCGACCATAACGGCGCAGGTTTTTTTCGTAATGGCCTTCTTCACCGCTGCAATGTTATTGAAAGGAACATACTTGAACCCGGGAAGCAATGGATCGAACCCCGCGTGAAACCTCGTCTGCGCCGTGGCGGAGAGCGATGCCATGGTTCGCCCGTGAAATGAATTTTTCATAGTGATTATCTCATGGCAGCCGGGTTGGCCCTTATCATCGAACCAGCGCCGTGCCAGTTTGATCGCAGCTTCGTTCGCTTCAGTCCCGCTGTTGCAGAAAAAGAACTTGTCGGCGAAACTAAGACGCGTGAGTTCGGCCGCAAGTTGCGATTGTGGTTCGATGTGGTAAAGATTTGACACGTGGATCAACTTGCCCGCCTGTTTACGGATGGCGCTCACTACCCCCGGAGGGCAGTGCCCCAGGTTGTCCACTGCGAGCCCGGTGACGAAGTCGAGGTATTTTTTTCCCGATGCGTCCCAGACTGCCGAGCCTTTTCCCCGGACCAGTGCGATGGGATGGCGTCCATAGGTTTGAGCGACGTGCCGGTCGGTGAGTTTGACAATATCCCGATTCGATTTCATGGGCTTTTTACATCCTCCGCCGATTGCGTGGCGGATCCTCTTTTGTGATTGAAATTGTTAACTTTATCATAAATTAGAGGTGGAGGACATACGAAAAACCGGCAGGAATATGGCGGGTGGTGTGCTCACCACAGAGTGGATGATGAGCGAAGTATCGGGAGTCTCGAGGTGTGGCGGAGTGAAAAAAATAATGTTTCTTTGCCCCGCGCGTGAAGGATTCGTTACCCCAGTCCCTCGGCGACCAGCCACCAAGACAGAATGCTGGCCGCGTAGCCGACGGCGATGACGGGAGCCCATTTGAGGTGCGACATGAAAGTATAGTGCTCTCGGTCGACCCCCATCACGGCCACGCCGGCGGCCGACCCTACGGACAGTAGACTACCGCCGGTTCCAGTAGTCAGTGTGATCAGCAACCACTGGTCCAGTTCCATTGCGGGATCCATCTTGAGTACCGCGTACATGACCGGAATATTGTCCACTATGGCAGATAGGACTCCAACGATGATGTTGGAGACGGTTGGGCCGTACGTGCCGTAAAGTTCTTGGCTGACCATGGCTAGGTATCCAATGTACTGAAGCGCCCCCACGGCTGTAAGAACGCCGAAGAAGAACAAAAGGGTATCGAACTCAACGCCTTCTACTTTCTTAAAAATATCGAATTGTGAATATTTATTTGGGGTTCGCTTGGTGCCCACCGGCAAAAAAAGACTGCTATCTCCCCACCTTTTCAAATAGAAGCCTTCTATCATCAGGAGCCCCAGTCCCAGCATCATGCCCATGAACGGAGGGAGGTGAAGGAACTGATGAAAACTGACAGCGGTGGCAATTGTGAAAATACCAAGCGCGATGATGGTCTTGGCGCCGGGTTTGAGCTTGATGTTGTTTTTCCCCATCTCGGGGTACTCGTCGGGAATGAAGGGATACATGATCAATGCCGGGACGATCCAGTTGACGATAGAGGGAATCACCAGGTAGGCGAATTGCATGGTCTCGACTTTTTCTGCGGTCCATACCATTAGCGTGGTGATATCACCAAACGGACTCCATGCACCCCCGGCATTGGCGGCGACTACGATATTAACGAACGCTGGAACAATAAACCGTGCGTTTCCGTTGCTGACTGCCAGCGCGACAGTGGACATGAGCAGGGCGCTCGTCAGGTTATCGGCTAAGGGCGAAAGAAAGAACGTGATGAGCCCGGTTGTCCAGAACAGCTTGCGGAACCCGAGTCCCTTACGCAACAGCCAGGCGCGGAGAACCTGAAACACGTTGCGTTCGTCAAGCGCATTGATATAAGTCATCGCCACTAGGAGAAAAAAGAATAGCTCTCCAATTTCGGCGATCAGTTCCTTGACGTGATCGTGAGCATGACCTCCGCCATGTTGCGCTTCATAAATCCCAATGATTCCCCACATGATGCACCCGACCAAAACGACCGGTTTCGACTTGCGCATATGGATTTTCTCTTCAAAAATAACCAGGATATAGGCGAGGAGAAAACAGACCAGGGAGAGTTGACCCGCCCAAGTATTGATAAGGTTTCCCATAAAGTAGGAGCCTAGCTAGGCTAATGAAAGATTTCTTGATTAAGAGGCGCTATCAACGTCTGCCTTCTGAAGTTGATATCTTACTTGTTGATATTCTCTAACTTGTGGAAATTGCAAACGTGACCAGAGATGATAAACGCGGAACCGGCAAAAGGAAAGGATTATCGAAAGTTGCTGGAAATCAACTCGGAGTTGAGCAAAAAAATATTTTTTAGATGTCTGATAGAAGCTCTTGGCGGTGAGACACGCCCGTCGTTCCCAGCGGGGTTTTGATGTTTAATAATTTTAAAAACAATAGGTTATGCGGATTTTACTTCTTTAAATAAAGTTGACTGGGGGGCTAGGTGTGATACCATCTGAGCGATATACCGGAGAATTGTTATTAACTCATTGATTTTTAATTAGTTTTGTCGGCCGTTCAATATCTTTCTGAAGGCAGGGAGTTCATCGACGCAGCGATCTGCCGATACTTGCCGGAGGAGACCAGTTACCCGGAAAGTATCCATAAGTCGATGCTCTACAGCGTGCTTGCCGGCGGCAAGAGGTTGCGGCCTGTTCTTGTCATTGCGGCAGCCGAAGCGGTTGGAGGAGACCGACAGCATGTCCTGCCCTTTTCCGTTGCCACGGAATTTGTTCACACCTATACACTGATTCATGACGACCTCCCCGCGTTGGATAACGACGATCTGAGGCGGGGAAAGCCAACGAACCACAAAGTATTCGGCGAAGCTATCGCTATTCTGACGGGGGACGCCTTGCTCACTCAGGCGTTTTATCTGATGACCCATACCGGGTTGATGGACTCCGTTCCGGAGAAGTGCCTCCTCAGGGCCGCCCATGATATGACACGTGCCTTGGGGACTTCGGGGATGATCGGGGGGCAGGTGGTGGACATCGAGTCGGAGGGAAAACCGGTCGATGCGGAAACCCTCGAATATATCCATGCCCATAAAACGGGCCAGCTCATTCAGGCCTGTATCCGAGGTGGAGCCATTTTGAGTCAGGCCACTTCGGCCCAGTTGAGTGCCCTGTCCACCTACGGAGCCCACATTGGTTTGGCTTTTCAAATCATCGATGATATTCTTGATCTTACAGCCGACGAAAGTCAGTTAGGAAAAGACGTCGGCAGCGACCTAGACAAGGAGAAGGCCACCTATCCGGCTCTCTATGGTTTAGGGGATTCGAAGAAGAAGGCCGAACAACTGGTGGAAGAGGGCATCGACTGTCTGGAGATTTTTGACGAACGAGCTGATCCTCTAAGAGAGATCGGACGCTTCTTCGTTCAGCGTACGTTTTAGAGGGAGTTCTCTGGTCCCTTATGAATCAGGAACTGAGATTCTTCGTTATGCCGAACGGTGTTTGGTTAAAATGCGCGTTACAAAGAACTAGAAGTTCTTTAAGAGCAGGGTTTGTAGATTGTTAGGTCCATCGAATACTTTAATTGGGTAGCCGCATGAGTAAGATCTTAGATCGCATCCAAAGCCCCGCTGATTTAAAGAAAGTTCCGCGAGAGAGTCTGCCTCAACTCGCCGGCGAAATTCGCGACACGCTCCTTCAAACCATCTCTAAGACAGGTGGTCACCTGGGGTCCAACCTGGGTGTCGTTGAGTTGACGATGGCTCTGCATTATGTTTTCGACAGCCCCAAGGATAAGTTTATATGGGACGTCGGGCACCAGTCTTACGTGCACAAACTACTGACTGGACGTAAAGACCGATTCGATAGCCTCCGTCAATACGGGGGCCTCTGTGGTTTTGCCAGGCGCGAAGAGAGTGATCACGACCACTGGAACGTCGGACATGGGGGTACCTCCATCTCCGCCGCGTTGGGCTATGCCAAAGCGCGGGACCTGAAACAAGAAGAAAATGCAGTCATCGCCGTCATAGGGGACGGGTCGCTCACGGCGGGTATGGCGCTTGAAGGATTAAACCATGCCGGGCACCTGATGATGGATATGGTTGTGGTTCTTAACGACAATGAAATGTCAATCTCGACTAATGTCGGTGGCATGTCGGCGCATCTTAGCAAGATCATGACCGGGCAGGTCATGACCAAGTTCAAGCAGGAAGTTGACCAGATGCTCCTCGCCGTTCCCGGAATTGGTCAGGATATTTCCCGGTATGCCCACCGTGTCGATGAAGCAATCAAAGGCGTTTTCATCCCAGGACGCTTGTTCGAGGACCTCGGTCTCCGCTATATCGGTCCGGTGGACGGGCATGATACCGAACAGTTGATCGATGCCCTCTCCGCTATTCGTAAACTCAAGGGACC
>Ga0187827_10007852_pt1 | contig 11727 bp, 7 predicted proteins | sample ETNtaG_39_FD_167969 | JGI IMG/M metagenome (GOLD analysis project Ga0187827, IMG submission 167969) | Marine microbial and viral communities from oxygen minimum zone, Eastern Pacific Ocean - ETNP2014_SV_150_PacBio MetaG (Illumina Assembly) | ecosystem: Environmental > Aquatic > Marine > Hypoxic... | reverse complement strand
GGCAACGCCCCGTCCATTTGCAGCATGTCAGTCGGGCAAATGGTCGGGGCGTTGCCCCTTTGGTTGTCCTTCATTACTTCCCAGCCCGCCGGGCTGGGCTAGGCAAACCGGCGGGGCTTTGCCCCTGAAATCCGTAAAGCCCCCCCGTCTTGACCTACTGGTCGTCTTTAACTCCGTAAAACTTGACGATTGTGTCAAGTGTCCCTGGACAAATCCTGGGCACGCCGCCGTCCCGGCGGCATTAGCGAGCGAAGCTCGCTCTCCAGAGCCAGCGGGACGCTGGGGTGCCCAGGGGCTCAGCTTGGCTTTTGGCCGTAGTGGGAAGCATGCTCGACGGTTTGAGGCGAAGCTTCGCTAGAAAATAAGCGGCGCCTAACTCCTGTATTTGTCCAGGTCGCCTCGAAATTCCAGTCCGAGCACTTCCCTGGTTCGACCCACGTTGCAGTGTTCCTCCGCCTCTTTTGTGCCGACGGCATGAAGGATGTCGAAGTCCGTGCTGTCGCATTCGATGGCCAGCCGGCAGGCTTCCGCGAGGTCATGCCGACAGACGAGGCCGTTGCGCCATGGACGGCCGCCTTCACCGCCCATCTCTTCTCTGTGTCGCCCGATATCGATGCGTGTATCTACGATGTAATCCGGGCGCAGGACGATGATGCTTAGTTTAAAGGCATCGTAAAACTGCCGGCACATTTCTTCCTGGAGCCGTTTGGTGATCCCGTAGAGCTCGCCGTCCGACCGCCGGATGTCTGAATCAAAAAAGACGCCATCGGGATGCACTGTCCCGCACGACCCGATGTGAACGACCCGGCGGATGTCGTGCAGGCGCGCACATTGAAGGACGTTCCACAGGCCTTTCAGATTGACGAGAAATGGTTTTTCGTCGCTAGTGCTGTAACCATCGCCTCCGGGCGCGAAGTAGACCGCGGTATGAATGATGCCTTCGACCTGCGAAACGACTGCATCCACGTGATCGTAATCCACAATGTCGCCGTAGGTCGTCAGGCCATCCCATTCGCCGTCAATGTCCGACCACTGCTGCCAGGCTTCAGGATTGTGGCAGACCGCGTGCACCTCATGGCGGTCCTTCATATTGGCGAGGATGGCCCGGCCGGTAAAGCCTTCGGCACCGAATACAGCTACTTTCATTTCTTTGCCCTCAGGTCGAAACAGACGACAGAATTCTTGCGCCGTGCGTAAAGGAAGCCATCAGCAACGGATGTAAGGAGAAGAAGAGCGATGAGTAATCTCATACGCGGTTTATCTGACTCGTGGTAATGTTCCAGATTGGATCGTATGGGGGACTGCGGGAGTGTCCAGCAGGATGACTGAACGACCGTGCGACGTGTGCCGCAAGCAAGGTTCTTCCAGTACAGGCCATCGAACATAGACTGGCCATCAGAGAAGGAAAGAACTCCTTCACCCGCGATCAGGACGGCTTGCTTCCCGGGAATCCATCCGTTGCCAGCACAGAGCCATCCTTGAGAACGGCCATGGCTTCGGCTCCTTTCCATGCACGGATCAGATCGAAGCCTCGTTCTGCTCCCATGACAAAGACTGCGGTAGATAGCCCGTCGGCTTCCATTCCGCTTCGTGCAAGCACAGACACGCTGGCGAATACGTTTGGTGAAACGCCTGTGGCAGGATCAAAAATGTGGTTGTAGGCGCCGTCACCAGTGAACCGGGTTGCGTAGTCACCAGAAGTAGACAGGCAGCGTCCATCGAGGTGTGCGAGGTCCACGAATGCTTCCTTCTTGCGAGGATGCTGAATACCGACCTTCCAGGGATCGTTCGATGGTTTTCTGCCTTCCGCGCCCAGTTCGCCCGTATCGACAAGAGCATGCCGAATTCCGTGCTTGCGCAGAGCGGCGAGTGCGCGGTCGGCCGCGTAACCCTGAGCAATTCCGTTCAGTGTGACGGCCATTCCCTTCTCCTCCAGAGAGACGCTGTCACCGGCTATCAGCAGCTTTCGCCAGTTCACCTTCTCAATCGTCACCTTTATCTCATCCGCTGATGGGACCTTTCCTCCAAGCTTTGCGCTCGAAAAGGCCTCCCACAACGGCTGGACGGTGACATCAAATGCACCCGAGCTTGTATGGGAGAGCGCCAGGGACATTTCGAGAACTTCCTTCAGATAAGGATGCGCTTGCTTCACAACGCCGTTCCGGTTGAGCCTGCTGATCTGGCTGTCGGTGCGATAGATGCTCATCACTTGCCCAACAAGCTCGATCTCACCGAACGCTGCATCAAGTGCCTGTTCCGCATCCTGGGAGGATTTGGCAAAGACTTGCATCGAGACCGAACTGCCCAGGGCGTGCGCTGTCCTCTTGAATTCTCTTAGGCCCCGTGCTCCTGCGAGGAATTTACCGGCAAGTGCGCCGGAGCCCGCCGTTCCAAGGGCCAGGAGAAACCATCGACGAGTATGCATTTTGAATCCTTCGTCAGAATTTGCAGTAGCAGGCCGGGGGACCAGGGCAGAGCACGACATATATAACAGTTATGGAACCGTCTTCACCAAATAAAGCTCCTGGTGGTCCGTCTTTCACAGTCTCAGGCAGACAGTATTGAGCTGGTATGTCTGGCAAGGAGGAAGGGGCCGAAGTGGGCCTCCTTTGACACAGAACTGGAATTCGCGCATGGTAATCAGAGCATCATAGCCAGGCTGATTCTGATGATTCAGAGAAAAACCAGACCGAAGTTTCTTCTCTAAAACTATAAGAAATCCCGATGACTGAAATCTCATTCACTATCATTTGTGCCGTGCTCAGCGTTTTCAACGCGGCTCTGGCTGAGAAACCAGCCACGCTGCCGCCTGGAGTGGAGGAGAAAGGCGGCTCTTACTTCAGCAAAATCGATAAGGCAGAGATGGTATACATTCCAGGCGGCGTTTTTTTGATGGGGGAAAAGGGTTCGAGTAACAACCCGCTCGCCAGGGTTATCGTGGATGGATTCTTCATCGACAAATACGAAGTCAGTAATGCGAGCTATCTGAGGTTCGTTAAGGCGACCGAACATGCCAGGCCCAGTTTTGTGCAACGCCGCGTCTCTCAAGATCCGTGGAAGGACTCAAGATTCAATAACCCGAGCCACCCGGTGGTTGGCGTCTCCTGGGAAGATGGGGCTGCCTACTGCAAATGGGCCGGCAAGTCGCTGCCCACTCAGGCTCAATGGGAGAAGGCTGCTCGAGGACTGGAAGGCAATAAGTATCCGTGGGGAAACTCGGCCGCGATTGAAGGGAACCTTTTCAAAGCCAATTTCTCTCAGATGGCCCGGCCGGGTACCCAGGTGCCGAACGACGGCTTCAAATTCACATCGCCGGGCGGAAAGTTTGAAAAAGACACCAGTGTTTACGGAGTGAAGGACCTGGCAGGCAATGTTTCTGAATGGTGCCGTGACTGGTTCGGTCCGGTTTCAAAGAACCGCAATACGACCAACCCCACAGGCCCGGCCACAGGGACCGGACGCATATTGAAGGGAGGGAATTGGCAGAGCATCACGCGGTTCGGCGATCCGCTGGCCTCGGGGAAAACCCAATATCAAAAGCCGACCATCAGCGCGTGGAATCTTGGATTCAGGACGGTCATTCCCGCCAGGTAGATTTGCCTGTTAGTAATAGCTGTCTGGAAGACAGTAAATTGTGTGAGCACACATTCTGTGCCTCTCCGGTACGATGGCGGGCAAAGACACCAGCCCGGCCAGCGCTCAATTCAGGTCCATTTGAGAATCTCAGATGCATATCACCGATACAGAGCTTCAACATTTTGAAGTCAATGGATTCTTCTTTGTTCCCAATCCGTTCGGCGAGGAAGGCATGCGCAAGCTGGACCGAATCACCCAGGATACCGCGGCCGAGTGGGAGGCCACCGACTGGCCGAGAGGATTCAACCGAATGGCGTGCAAGTTCCTCATGCTCGGCGAACCGATCCTGGAATTCGTGGAACGGCCTCAGTTCCTTGAAGCAGGACGAAAGCTGCTTGGGTGCGATGAGATCCACGTCGGAGCGTGCGGCTCCGGCGATGCCACCACGATGATCGGCGATGGGCGTCCCGTCAGACAGATCGAATGGCATGCGGACGGCGGGCCGGATGTCCACCAGGTCGCGTTTCGCACTGCGTTCGATCGCCACGATGCCTCGAACGCTCCGCTGCGCGTATTGCCGGGCAGCCAGAAACGGCAAAAAGATGAGGTCCAATGCGAGTTGATGCAATTGGAGCTTGCCACCGGACGACATGATGTGAAACCGGAGCTATGCTTTGCCGAGCACCCTTCGGAAACAGAAGTCGTCCTCGATCCTCGTTTCACTCTGGTCTGGACGCCGAGCTGCTGGCACGCCACAGGCATCAAGACCGCGGCCGGCCCCCGCCGTGCCTTCGGCTGGAACTACTTCCCCAAAGGCGGACGAAAACGGGATACGGAAGCCGTCAAACACATCTTCAATGGTGAATGGCAAGAATGGACGAAGGAAAGGAAACAACTCTGGGGGATCGAGGGTTGAACGCACTCCAAGACTTCCGCGGGCGAGCCGGCTCCCAGCCGGCCCAACGCCTGAAAGGCGTCCCCACCCGTGCCGGCCGATACTCTGACACTGTGCGCGTTCAGGAACTGTCCTTTTCGCAAGGGAGCGTTCCTTTCAGATTGGGGAGGATGGGGCCCATCGTTAACTGACCGCAGCAGCGATGCTCTTCAGCCGGCGCTTGTGGATGACGATCTCCTCGCGCAGGTGCTCCAACTCGTCAGCCTTTGCCTCCCTCGACAGTTCTTGGATCAGATCACCGTGCGCCTGATCCTGGCCGAGGTCAATCCACTCGTGAGGATCGGTTTCAAGATCGAAGAGAGTCGGGGGAAATCCGGAAGCGAAGCACGCCTTCCAGGGGCCCTTGCGGATCATACGCATGGGCACTCTTGTCCCATCGCAGGCGTAATCGGAGATGATGGCGCGATCCGGCCAGGTCTGCGATGGGTTCTGCAGCAGTGGGAGCAATGAATTCCCTGCGAGCCCTTCCGGCGACTCGGTCTGGGTCAAATCAAGCAGCGTCGGAAAGATGTCCACGAGCGACACGGGGGCGGCACAGGATTGTCCGGCGACTTCGCACCTGGGCGGAACGATGACGCAGGGGATTCGGACACTGTCTTCCCAGAAATTCAGTTTCGACCAGAAGCCGTGTTCTCCCAGATTTTCTCCATGATCGGAGAGATAGATAATCCAGGTATTGTCGGCCTTGCCCGTGGCTTCAAGCCTGGTCACCAGCTTGCCGATCTGTTCATCGAGATGAGAAATCATTCCGTAGTAACACCTGCGCGCCATCCTTATCTGCTCTTCCGTCGCTCCGTCGGAAGTCAGCCCAAGCCACTTCCGATTGTCCGTCATCTGTTCGGGAACTAATTCCTCAAAGCCCTTCCCGTCCGGAGGAGTGCGAGGCATGGGAATCTCCACATCGTCGTAAAGATCGAAATACTCTTGACTGACTTTGAACGGAAAGTGAGGCAGGTAGAGCCCGACCATTAGCGCCCAGGGACGTCCGTCTTCATCCGATGTCAGATGTTCCAGTTCTTTCAAAGCGGCTTCGGTCACCGCAACGTCATAGTTCTGGCCGCGGGTCGGCTCTTCCTGGGGGTCGGCTGCGTCCAACGCTCCAAGCATGACGTGGTCGTCTTCCTGTGGTTTATCCCAGTCTCCATAGGTATGTGGAGACGTGTCTTTGGACAGTCCCGGATGGACACGCCTCTCAAAACCATGCATCTGATCCGGTCCGATGAAGTGCATCCGCCCGCTGATGGACGTCTGATAGCCGGCACCCCTCAACGCATGAGCCCAGGTCGGGATGTCCGACCGCAACGAACTGCCGAGCTCCCACACACCATGGTCGGATGCAAGCAGCCCCGTCATAAAACTGGCCCGCGAGGGAGTACACATCGGATAATTGCAGTAGGCTGATGTGAACGTGACGCCTCTATTTTCCAGCGAATCCAAAGCTGGAGTCTTCACCGCCGGATGCCCGGATGCGCCTATTGCGTCGGGACTATGTTGGTCTGACATGATGACGAGGAAGTTGGGCTTGCTCATGGCGGCACTCTTTAACTGCTGAAACGAGGATGCGGGGATGGAGACAGTATGATTGATCGCAACCGCTCATTCTTAGTTGACTTGGAAGAACATTCAACGCTTAAGTCAGAACCGGTTCAGGAAGCTGCGGAACGGTGTTCCGGCTCAATCCGGGCAGGTCCAGTTTCAGATCCTATGGACAACAGCATCCAGAAGAGGAAAACATGAACGCAAACACAGACTGGTTCAGAGACGCACGTTGGGGGGTGTTCATGCACTTTCTCAGCGGAGGTGAGACCTCGGCTGACAGGTGGAACTGCCGCGTCGAGCAGTGGGATGTCGACGCCCTGGCGGCGCAGCTCGAAGCTGTCGGCGCAGGCTACTACTTCATCACCTTCGGCCAGAGCTCGGGCTTCTACTGTTCGCCTAATGACACCTACGATTCCTACGTGGGGCTTACGCCAAGCCGGTGCTCAGAGCGCGATCTCGTGAGCGACCTGTATGACGCGCTTCAGCCGAGGAATATCCGGCTGATGGTTTACTTGCCTGCCACACCGCCGATCAAGGACCCGGTGGCGACTGAGCGGCTGAGTTGGGAGCCACTGCCCGAAGGCGACTTCAGCATCGGCAAACGTCAGGCTGAATTCCAGCCAAAATGGGAGGCGGTGATTCGCGAATGGTCATTGCGTTACGGCACTAAAGTCAGCGGTTGGTGGTTCGACGGTTGCTACTATGCCGACGCGATGTATCGCCATGCCGAACCTCCGAACTTTCAGAGCTTCGCGGCCGCGGCCAGGGCCGGAAACAAGGAAAGCCTCATCGCGTTCAATCCGGGCGTCCGTGTGCCGGTGATTTCGATGACGGAGCATGAGGACTACACCGCGGGTGAGATCTCCACTTGGGGGTTCCCTATCTGCCGGGGCCGGTTGGTCGATGATGCGCAGTTCCACATAATCAGTTTCCTCGGCGAGTGGTGGATGGGAGGAGAAGGGCCTCGGTTCCCGGACGAGCTCGTAGTCGGTATCACGAAGCAAGTGAACTCCAACGAGGGAGTGGCCACCTGGGATGTCCCCCATAATGATGACGGGACGATTCCCGTGCCATTCGTGGAACAGTTGGAGAAGATAGGCAAGTGAGGGAGCCGGAGGACGCTTGCCATTTCCTCCAGGCACATTTCCGTGGCTCACGTGTGCTGGCAGAGCCTTCCGTGGTGTGGTAAGAGCACAATGATCACAGGTCTATCGCCAGCACGAATCGGCGAGAGCAGAATTCGGTATGTCCATCCAGCGTTATTTAGGAAAGACTGCGCCTGTCACTTCGGGAGCAGGCGCTGTCGGTACCTTTTCGGATACTTCGGTAAGAAATCAGTGATCCTCGCACTCACATTATTCGTTGCGACGGTAAAAGGTGAAACCCTCACGCCTGATCTGCTGCTCTACGCTCCCTTCGATGGGCACACCGACGTGGTGACGTCCGGCGGCGGATTGTTGCCCTCAGAGTACCGAAAGGTCGGACGCGCCGATGGCTCAACCCACAATCTTGTCCTCGGGCCTCGCTATGAGCAGGGCCGGTTCGGGCAGGCGATCTATCTTGAATCGGGAGACTACGGAAACTTCAAACGGGGCACTCGGAATCTGCTCGCATCCGATGACCTGCGCTATGCGAATAACCTTCGAATGGTGGGCCGACTCGACGCCCGGAGCTACGTGGCTCGTTTCCAACCAAGTGGTGCGGCCGCGGTCACTGACGTGGCGAAACTGCCGGTACCGATACGCGTGGTTGGATCGCTTTATTTGCGCAGTCCCGATCACGCGAAGGTGGACATGCAAATTCACGATCGGACCAATCAGGTAGCTCAGTCGACGTTACTTCAACTCACTGATGAATGGCAGAGGTACCATGTCGTGCTTTTCACCAACGAGCGGTCCGGTACTTACGAAGGTAAGAAACTGACCACACCCGCCGAAATCGTAGTGAGAGTCGTCGCAAAGGAGAAGGGCACTGTTCACCTTTCCCGGCCTATGATCGAACAGGCAGGCATCCATTACTCAAATAGGCAGACGCCATCGTCCTGGGTGCCACCTGGCCTGAAGCGCGGCAGCGAAGTCCTGAACCTGCCTGTGACGCCACGGACTTTCCGTGTGGAAGAGGGTACTATCTCGTTCTGGATGAATGCCTCTCCAGGGAAACTGGTTCGATGTTTTTTCGCATTCGGACACGGCTGGGATACGCCGATTGGCATTCGTGAATATCCGCCAGGCAGGCTCGACTTCAATTTTTTCGGCGGCCGCGTCTTCGGCAAAGCACCCAGCCAGGGTACGTGGCATCACATGGCCGCTCGATGGAAATGGCCGAAGGCCGAGCTGTTCATCGACGGCAAGCAGGTGCTGTCCACATCGGCGAAGAACCCAGCCGAGATCCCAGACGTCTTTCGGCGTCATGCCTTTCTGATGCCGGGAAACGCGGAGTCCGGCATGGGCGGCGGCTCGAAAACACACATCGACGGACTGATTGATGAGTTCTGTGTTTTTGGTCGTGCCTTGAATGACGAGGCACTAAAGAGTTTGTCGAAAAGCCTCGAGCCAATATTGAAGCTGGAAGGAATTTACCCCCGATTGGATTCGCCTTGTCGAGCTTATGGGCGTGAGATGGATGTGGCTGAAATTCCCTTTTCTCTGGTCAATTTTTCGGAGCAGGTTCCTCGGAGGGAAATTCCTGCCAGGACCACATTCCGGTCACCATCTTCAGAGCCCCCGTCCCATTCAGCAACGGTCACAGTGAGGTGCGAATCCCAATCAACCGAATGGGATCTCAAATGGTATCGCCAACGCGGCCTGTTGTGGCCTCTCATCGTACATAGGACGAGCTTGCCGTGGATGAGTCCGGAATTGTACGGCACTTCATTGGAGGACTTCAGCGACGAGGACAGAAATCGGCGAAGAGGGATTCTTGTGGAGAGCAGACCAAAATCGGTCAGGTTTCTCTTTCCGTGCGGCCGCCTCGTCCCCGGCAACTACCCTGTAACGGTAGACATTCGAGGTGACACGATACGTCAAGCTGTCTTCGATCTGAAGGTCACACCGTACCGCGATCGAGAACGCCTTCCCGTTCACGCGTGGGGGACGGGCGGCGACAGCCCAGCCACACTCCAAACGCTCAAAGAACTTGGAGTCAACGTCGCCGGCACGGGAGTCTCACCCAGGGCTCTCGACTGGGCCTCTGATTTGGGAATGTATGGTGCAGACCGAATGTTGGTGCACGGTCACCGCAAGGCGGAAGGGATGCTTGAACGCATCGTCACGGTCGGCGGCAAAGACGGCGGCATCCGTCCTTCAGGAAACGCAGCCATATTGAGTGCAAAACATCAGGCAAGTGATTACGCGCAACGAATTGCCCATCTTCCGGCGCTGAAATACGTCATCATCAATACTGAGTGGACCCCACCGATGGATTTCAGCGAGCAAACACGGGAACAGGTGAAGGCGAAGTTCGGCATTGACATTCAGAGGTGGTCGACCAGCCCGGAGAAGGCATGGTCACACTTGCACCCGCATAACCGGCTGAACCCGACCTTGATTGGCGACGACTGGATGCCGAAGAACGGCATCGTGTCTCCTAACGATCCTTTCTACAAGTTTCACCTGTGGCATCACACCGGCGGTGGCAATGAAGTCGGCATCAACATGATCTGTGCCAGAACGCTGCATGAGCTCCGCCGCGACGTAGTCCGTATCGTCGAGCCGATCCTTCGTGCGCCACCATTGATGCGCTATGGGAATCTGATTGAAGGCCTGATGCCACCCAGATCTTTGTTCCGCCGGCTTTTCTGGTCGGTATCGTACGTCCCTGCTGATGCTGTCGAAGTAGCGCAGGAGTGGTTCTACTACGTCGATCCAAGGATAGCGGTGCAGGTACAGGAGCGTCTCGCCTGTATCAGCCGTTATCGATTACATGGGCCCTCAGGAATGCCGCAGTTTCTGTTTAAGAAGGGCTGGGCGGCGCCGTACGCGGTGACGCCGCCGCCGGACATGCTTCGCGAGGTCCTCTGGCTGTGTGCGTCGCGCCCGTTGAAACAGATGACGTTCTGGGGCTGGCATCGAGTGCTGGAGCGCAAGAAAAAGATGATGCTGCCCGGGGAAGCGGCAAAACTCTTCGATGGGTTGTCTTTCGACGAAGCAAAGAAGAAGGCGCAAGAGCTGGGCGTGGACGGCGACGGACTGTTCGTCCCCGAAACGAAAGAAGAGTTCCGCCGTTTCGCGCGCGAAGTATTGCAGCCATTCGGGCCGCTGATGAGATGGTGGTACAACGCGCCCCGCAAGATCGCCGTTGTCGTTTCGTTCGCCGCTCAGCTCTACAACAACATTCGCTGGCCCAACACCAACCTCGGCTGGCTGGGCAATGCACTCAACGAATCGGGTGTTCCTTACGACATTCTGTACGACGATTCGTTCCTCGAAGATTCCAGAGCACTCAAGAAGTACCGGGTGGTATTGCTCCCTCATCACGTGGTCGCGCTTCCGGAGGAGACCGTTCGGCAGCTCATCAGATTTTCGAAGTCAGGCGGCCTTGTGATTGCCGATACTGATTGCAGGGTGAAGGGCATCCCAAAAATGCAGGTATTCGAAAAGGAGGACGCCGCGCAGGCCGTCGAATCCGTCATCGCACATGCAGCTTTGCCTGTGCAGTGTGATACCCCTGAGATTTTCTGGAACATGTTGGAACTCGACGACACGACATTCCTTGTCGCGGTAAACGACAAGCGGATCTCCGGCCCGTTACTCGGCCAGTGGAAGATAGTGAGAGAAACTGGCGTGGCGCAACATGCTCGCTTCAGGGTACGTTCCAACATCAAGGGAACACTCTACGACCTGACGGCCTCGTCTCCCATACAGACTGAAAAGAAGAAGGGCTGGCGTGAATTCTCCCTCGAACTGGGGCCAACGGAAGGACGAATTCTGGCGTTTCTCCCAGCCGAGCCAAATAAACTCACACTCCGCCTCAACCAAACTCGTATCAAGCGCGGCGACCCACTGCACATCGAAGTTCGGCTGAAGACCGGGCTGCTGAAAACGTCTGGTTCTATCCCTGTGAACATCAAGATTACCGAGCCCGACGGTTCCGTTCATGACCGATCCGGATGGACCTGCCTCCGCAAAGGTCGCTTCCGTGCAAGCAAGTCTCGGTGGTACGGGCTCGGCCAGAGGGAAGAAATTCTCATCCCCGTCAACGCCCAACCTGGCGAGTGGTCCGTTAAGGTTCAAGAACGCGCCAGCAACCGAACCGCAACTGCCACCTTCCAAGTTAAACCGTAAGCGACGGGAGTTCTGACCCGCCAAATGAGAATTCACGATTAAATCTTAGCCGCCATCTCTCACAGTTTCCGGCCCATCCCTGTGGCGACAGGCTGCCAGATTCGTTCGTAAAAAGTCCATCTGGTCATTCTTCGCCCAAAACATCGTAGACAAAGGCAACGTGAGACTGGCTTGGTTTTCTCCTCGTCTTTCTCTTCGCCTTAATCTCGAATTGCTCCTGAACAAAGACTAAGAGGAAGAGAAAGACCAAGAGAAAGACCAAGAGAAAGACCAAGAGAAAGACCAAGAGAAAGACCAAGAGAAAGACCAAGAGAAAGACCAAGAGAAAGACCAAGAGAAAGACCAAGAGAAAGACCAAGAGAAAGACCAAGAGAA
>Ga0187827_10007849_pt1 | contig 11728 bp, 11 predicted proteins | sample ETNtaG_39_FD_167969 | JGI IMG/M metagenome (GOLD analysis project Ga0187827, IMG submission 167969) | Marine microbial and viral communities from oxygen minimum zone, Eastern Pacific Ocean - ETNP2014_SV_150_PacBio MetaG (Illumina Assembly) | ecosystem: Environmental > Aquatic > Marine > Hypoxic... | reverse complement strand
GGCGCACACCAAGCACGGGCGGAGAAGCCGCGCCCACGTGGAGAAGGTCAAGGCGATCAATGCCGAGTTGCGGCGGATCACCTACGAGCTCAAGCGGGACGGGTTGATACCCTAAGGGCGGTCTTGGGCCGGGGACCATCGGCCACGGTACACGGCCCGTGGTTCAAGTGTCCTCCGGCAGACGTCGGTGCGGTAGGGGCGAATAGGGTGCTGGACCCGTCCTATTTGTCCTATCTGTCCTATCAACTTTTCAACTTACATAATTAGGCTTTGTGTATCCCCGCTACTAACCAGGGAGAGAGTCTTAATTCGCTTTTTACTAGGACAGATAGGACAAATAGGACAATTGGCGCTGAGCCAGCGTTTGCGCCGTCCTATGTAGGTCGCTGTGTCCCAGCTAAGGTAGGACATCCTGTCAATCCTCCTTTGGCCAATCGTGTTTGCTCCGGGTTAGCTGCTCAAAGTTTCGCCGACACTCATCCAGGCCGGGTAATTCGTACAACCAATCACGGTTCTTCCCTTTGGATGATCGTTTCCTTTTAATGCCGGGCGCCAGCCGCTTAAGCTCCTTCCCGAATCCTGTCTTTGAGAGAAGACGCTTGACGCCGACACTCGTGGCAACCTCACGATAGTCGCCGTAAATTCTGTCTATTGGAATTTCGCTAAGCCACGTCCTTCCCTCAGAAAGGGTCGCCCCGTCCGTTAGCCGCTCGAACCACCACTGCTGAACCGGCGTGGCGCTGTAAGTCTTTTGGTCTTGAAGTGCTTGCGTATCGGGGAAACTCCCTAGGTCAATTCCAGTCAGGTCGTAGTCCAGCAGGTAATGGAGGAGTGCCTCTCTGCCCCCACCGTTCATTTGGTCGAGGATGCCGCCAAAGTAGGCACGGTCCTGCATTCGTGCTTCGCCAACATCTAACACAAAGAAGCGCCGTTCTTCGTTTCCAGCGGGGACGACCCAATCGTGGTTAGAAGAGATCAAAAGGCGGATGTAATTGGGAAAGGCAACGACATCCTTTCCCTTCATCTCAATTTGGATCGTGTCCTCGGTAATCATTGCCTTTAGGACACCTTCGGCTTTCTTGTCTCCCGCCCAAAATGCTTCGTCGGCGTATACCACCAACTTATCCTTCAAGTGGGCATTAAAATGGCCCGTCAGGTGGCCGCTATGCGATACGTGGGCGAAGTGCTGACCAAAAAGGCGCCCGAACTGGGTGCAGAGGATCCCCTTTCCCGTCCCCTGTCTGCCTCTTAACACAATCGCCGTGCCCGGCCGTTGTGATCGATTTTGAACGGCATCGGCCATCCACGCGTTGAGGTAGTCGAAAATATCCTCGTCGCAGGAGCAAACGTTGTTACGGATATGCTCAAGAAACCGTGAGCAATCGCCTCTTTTCGGCTCCACGGCAAAGCCGGTATCGAGATTATAAAGTCCTGGTGTCTCCTTCCCAGGAGCGAACGTAATACTCTCATACTGTCGTCGCTCGGGGTGATCGAGCCACAGTTTACCCAGCGATACTCTCCGTTCGCCGATCCTGACATGGCGATTTCTATGCTTGGCCTGGAAGTCGGGCGGCGATGAGAGGGTAATCTCCTTCCTACCGAGGACAGGATTCCAGTGTTCGTTTATTACGCAGCATTTGCCCCCGACCATGACGACCGCATGTCTATGATTGAGTTCTCCAACAAGATGGTCAATCTCGCCCGAGCTTGCGCCGGGTTTTAGACTCAGCACGGAAGACAAGATCTGTTCCAGCTCTCTTTGATCAAGCGGCCCGTGTGCGAAGTTTGGGTGATCATCGGGATTCGCCGCGCTGTTCAGCTCGGTAAGCTTGGTGCGGATTTCCTCTTCTTCGCCTCCGCGCTGACGAAGCCGGCAGCCCGTTGAGTAGAGAAACCCGTTTCTTCCCTCCCGTGCCTTTGCCGATGGTGGTTTTTCAGTGTCATGCATCCCCGTGAAGTACGCGATTTTTAGGGCGTCCCCCCCAACTTGGCTGCTCTGGGCAGCGTCAAGAAACCCCGTCAGCGAGAGGCGTTCTCCGCTGTGCACGCAGTAGCGCTCTGTCGCATCCCCGCCATAGTACGGGAGGTTGATCCAGTTTCCCGGTCGGGGATTCCCGGTTTCCTCATCGACCTCTCGGTGGGTTTGTTTTGGAAATATCTCGCAGCCTGGATAGCCAAGCGCCGCTGCCCAATTTGCGAGGGCGTCTACCACCTCTTTTGCAGCGCAGGGCTTTTCCAGAAACAAGTAGCAATGAGCGCCCCCGGACTTGCTGCGGCAAACAACGAGGGGTAGGCCTAGCTCGCGCCTCCGGGCCTCCAGCGGAAAAATATCGATCCGGCGGTCGTCGATATCGATCGCGCCCCATCGAACGCTCTCGCCGTCATCGAGAAGGGGTATGAGACCGACCCCTTTTGGTCCGCCCGCTAAGTGCTGGTCCCAAGCAGAGACGGGGGTCGGGCAGCGTATCGTCCGGGACACGCCGTTTTTCTTTCCCGTCTCCGCATTTGTCTCGGTGATATGAAACGACCCGTACGCTCGCGAATATGAGAAAAATAATGCTTGGAACTGGGCCAATTGGTCACGGTGCTCACTGGGACTGCCCATAGCTCTCTGCCCCCCCTGCGAGATGATCCAGCAGGCCTTGAATGTCTTCCCAGCGCCAGGCGGTGGTATTCGGGCCCAGCTTTACCGGTTTTGGAAATCTTCCTTCCGCCACGCCGGCCCACCAGGAGGATGCCGAGATCGGTATTATCGGCTCCAATGGGGGGGATGAGTTTCTGTTACCTACAATTTGCTGAAGACGCAGATAGCGCGATGTGTTCCGGGCCGGGTCCATGTCAAGCTCCTTTGTTTTAGTTGGACATGGCTCCCCATTATTGGTGCCTGAAAGCGGGAAGGAAGGTTTTATACGAATTAAGGCCTATCTCCACTTTTGTGTTTGTTTTTCAGTGGTATAACCTCTTTTTCTTGGGGGGGTCTCCTTATATCTGCCTGAACCTCGGGCTTTGTCACGTTCCCTTTATGCTTCTCATTCGACTAGCCCCCTCCGGAGCCGTTCGTTCTCTTGCCGGAGCAGCTCATTTTCTTTCTTGTAGTCGTCAATGGAGCCAAAGGCCGTTGTTCTACCAACTTTTCCCACCGCCGCCACCCCGCTAACATCAACGACTACCCTGTGGTGCATGCGGAAAATATTGGGGTTTTTCTTCCCGTAACTCTTGTTTGCCCACGCCGCAATTTCGTTAAAGCAGAAGTGCCCCGCAGGAGAGGCTTTGAGGCTTCCTTGTTTAACGGCGTATCGCACGTGATTGTCCACGCGGCGTCGCTGATCCCAGCGCTCGCCGTCCGGGGTTAACAGATCGGTGATCATGGACACTGCTTCGCCGTGTCCAATCATGCGGTTGGCCTTGTACTTCTCGGGTGGCTCGTACTTAAGCCGCTTGTAAGGGCTACCCATTGCCTACCATTAACCGCCGGATCCGAATTCTACCGCGACCACTTGGCCTCGTGGGCCACACACGTAGTCGCTCCACGCCGCCATAAGGTGTCGCCTCTTTTCCAAAAGGTCTCCCCGCCGGTATGCACTTTCCACCTTGCTCGAAATTTTGTGCGAGAGGGCCATCTCCGAAACCTCGTTGGGAAAGTTGGTGGTCTCGGATGCCCAGTCCTTGAAGCTAGAACGAAGCCCGTGGACCGTCGTGTCGAGGCCAAGGCGCCGCTGCAACACGAAAAGAAGCGTGTTGTAGGAAAGCGGCTTTCCCGTGGTTTGGTTTGGAAAAATAAACTCGGATTCGGGTGATAGCGCTCTTGCCTGCTCCGACAGCTTCATCACACGGCTAGTAAGAGGCACGCGGTGCGGCTTTTTAATCTTCATCATCGTGTTAGGTTTTTTCATCCTGTCGGCCGGGACGACCCACAGCCGATTTTCAAAGTCGACCTCATCCCACTCTGCCTCAAGCACCTCCTTGGTCCTTGCGGCAGTGAGAATTAGAAACTCCAAGGCCAGTTTCGATTCGGGCTTGGCTGTACAGACGCGTAGTTTGCAAACGAGTTCGGGGACCCGATCAAAGGGAAGCGATCTATGGTGCTGTACATGGGGCTGCTGTCGGGGCAAGCCTACCAGCGCTGATGCCACCGGATCGTCGCCTGTATAGAACTCGCTGGCCCGCGCCCATCTGATTACCGTTGAGATCCTCTGGCTGAGACGCTTTGCTGTCTCCCGCTTCTTCGTCCAGATCGGCGCAAGAATGCGCAGCACATCCGCTGAGGTGATTTGACTGACCGGCCGGCGTCCGATTAACGGAAAAGCATACCGTTTGAGGGTACTGATCCACTGTGCAGCGTGCTTGGGGTTTGCCCAGCTCGGCACCAGGCCTGCGTGCACGGCGATTGCAGCCTTTTCAAAAGTAGGAATTGCTTTGTTCTCACGGCGGCGCTCTTCGAGGGGGTCGCCACCGCTGCGAGCGATCGCTCGATATCTCTGCGCTGTCACGCGGGCCTGTGCAAGCGATACTGTCCTCAGGCCGCCAAGCCCCATATCCCGTCTACGGCCCCGTACTACCGTACGAAGAACCCAGCGCTTTGCGCCAGACACGTCGATAACAAGATAAAGGCCACCACCGTCCGAGTGGCGCCCGGGGACAGATAGCTTTGAGACGCCCATGGCACTAAGCGCGTTGACGGGTTGTTTTCCCTTAGCCATTATCCATCCCACAAAACATACCACATTTTAAGCTGGATTGGATTGGATGTCAACGGACGGGGTTAGCCGTTTATCCCATATTATCCCATACAATCAGCTATTTAATGAATATGGCTGGACGGCTCTGGAGAGAGACATGGCGGAGGGAGAGGGATTCGAACCCTCGATACGGTTCCCCGTATACACGCTTTCCAAGCGTGCGCCTTCAGCCACTCGGCCACCCCTCCACAGGGCCGGGCAGTATACTGGCGGATGGCGGCCCTGCAACGGCTCGGGTGGGCATGTGCCGCAGGCGCTAGCCCGAGCTGGCGAGATGAGGGGAAGAATATGATGGCGCGGGCCAAGATACCTCCTGCGGTGACGCTGATCAGCATACTCAGCATCAATCTGCTGCTGGCCGTGCTGGTTTGCATCTACAGCGGCGGCGCGTCACTGGCCGAGACCTGGGCCGAACTCGACCGCAACAGCCTGGTCGGCCTACAGGCACTGGTGGAGGGGCAACTCGATCCCAATCCGGAGAACCCGCAGCTCTTCTTCAACGTGGTCCTGCCGTTCCTCGAAAGCCCAGCTTGGCTGGTCGTGCTGGTGTTGCTGTTGGTGATGGACGCGCTGCCGATTATGGTTCTGCTTCGCCTCATACGGCGGCGCCGACGCGAGCTTGCGAAAAGCGTGGACAGGAGAGAGTGATGGCGATCGCGACTTTCGGTGCCGGCTGTTTTTGGGGCGTGGAGATGGCCTTTCGCGGTCTTGCCGGGGTTGCCGCCACGGCGGTGGGCTATGCCGGCGGGCAGACGCTCAATCCATGCTACCCGGAGGTTTGTACCGGCGCCACGGGCCATGCCGAGGTGGTGCGCGTCGATTACGACCCGGCCCAGATCTCCTACGAGACTTTGCTGGAGGCCTTCTGGGCCTGCCACGATGCGACCCAGGAGAACCGCCAGGGTCCCGATGTGGGCACCCAGTACCGCAGCCTGATCTTGACCCATGACGAGCACCAGGCGCGCACGGCTGCAGCAGCAAAGATGGCGCTGGTCGCAGCCGGCGTGCCCGTCGCCACGGGGATCGAGGTGGTGAGTGATTTCTGGCTGGCCGAGGACTACCATCAGCAATACTTGGAGAAGCGCAGTATACGACACGGTTGAGCCGCAAGCTTCGCGGGGATCGGGTGTGGCCGAGGCAGAGGCAGAATTAGGCGAACTGCTCCGGGTGCGCCACTAGGTTATCGAAGTGCTTGGCAACCCGCACACGCCACCGGCCTTCGCCGGCTTGTTAGGGCGATTAGCGATGATCTATCTCCCGGTCATCACCTCCTATTCACTGTTGGTGCTGTTCGCCATTCCCGGCATCACCGGCTTCTACTCAACAGCACTGACGATCTACGTGCTGGCTGGCATGTGTGTTGCGGATCGACTACATGGACCGACCCATGGGGAAGGACGACAACCCGCTGACCCGCCTCAACGATTTCCTGGAGGGCGAGACAGCGTAACATTAATAGGTGACAGGTACAATTTTTCAACATAGTTGCGGCGGTATCGCCCAACATGAAGTTTATAACTGTCACTTATAAATTTAGCCCGCGGCGATCGCCAGCAGGGCTGGCCAGATCATGCGCCAGACCATAGATACGCTACCGTCAACGCCGGTGCGGGAACCTTTTTCCATCACTCGGCCGCCGAGCACCCCGTAGGCAGCGCGGGCAGCACTGTCGACATCGTAGACCCAAAGGAAGGCCGGCAGCGCATGCAGATTATCGTTGCGAGTGCCCCACTCGGGATCCTCCGCGGGGAAGGCGCAGGTGAAACCGACAATGCGGTCGTCGCTCTCGCCCACCACGACCAGCGGCGGCTCGTCCGCGGCCATGCGCTGCCCCCAGGTCCGCGCCCGCTCCTCGGCAACCGCGCCGTCAAGATAGCTGTCGTCCATGGTGCCACGATAGGTCGCGCGCCGGCTTTCTTTCACGTACACCGCGGCAATCGCTAGCGCGTCGGCGGTGTTCGCGCCGCGTTTGGTGATCACTCCGCTCGTGACAACAACATAGCCTCCGGCCCAGAGGATAGGGTAGGGTCCGGCCCGAAAATCGCAGGGAATGCTGCCAATGCCGAGAGCCGTCACCCTTACGCTGATGCTTGCGCTTGCACCGACGGCCGTTGAGGCGGGCGGTGGCGACTATGGACTAACGCCGGAGCCGATCGCGCCCGGCATATATGCCCTGTGGGGAGCTCAGGAAGCGATGACGCCGGAGAACGGCGCCCATATTGCCAATACGGGCTTTATCGTCGGCAAAGCGGGAGTGCTGGTCGTCGAGGCCGGGCCGACGCGGGCCTATGCGGAACAGGTGCTAGCGGCGATCGCCGCGGTCACGCCGCTACCAGTCGCCGCTGTGGTGATCACGCACCACCACCAGGACCACGCGCTGGCTATCCCCGCGTACACCGAGCGCGGCCTGCGTGTGATCATGCACGAAGTGGCGGCATCCATGCTCGCGGCCGACGCACCAACCCTGCTTGGCTTTATGACCGAGCTGATTGGCGCGAATTGGACAGAGGGCACTACCGTCGGTGCGCCAAGCGAGACAATTGCCGAATCGCTCAACATTGATCTTGGCGGGCGCAGCGTCCAGGTGCGGGTACTAGTAGGTGGTCATACGCCCGGCGATCTGGTGGTAGTCGATGGGACCAGCGGCACAGTTTTCGCCGGCGATCTGGTGTTCAACGGCCGCGCCGCGACTGTACCCCACGCCCATATTGCGACCTGGCGCACCCATCTCGCCAACCTCGTCGAAAGCCCCTGGCAGCGCCTGGTGCCGGGTCACGGCTCTCTGGTAGAAGACCGCGAAGTGCTTGCGCAAGTCTCTGATTACCTTAAGTTTCTCGAGCAGCACAGCGCCTGTGCCTATCGCTGGGGAGATAGTCCGGTAGAGGCCATTCAGCGCAAACCGCCGCCACCTTTCGATGCGCTCGCCATCATCGACAAGGAGTACCAGCGCTCGATCTTTCAGCTTTTTCGGGCCTATGACACAGGACCCATACCGGACTGCAGCTGAGCTCAGAATTTCCCTTCGGGGGCAAAATACCCTATATCTCTAGCAAAATTCGAGAAAGAGCTGGTAAGCTCTTGGGATTCTATGGAAATAGGGCGGGCATGATTAATGACCGCATGGTGGCACTGAGCGACTATCCGTTCCGCCGCCTGGCATCGCTTCTGGAAGACAGCAAGCCGCCCGATGGGGCGGCGCCTATTATCATGTCCATTGGCGAGCCTAAGCATCCCTATCCGGCGCTAGTCACCGAGACCTTGGCGGTGGAGGCTGGTGACTGGGGCCGCTATCCGCCGACCATCGGCACGCCGGGCTTCCGCGCCGCCGTGACTGATTGGCTAACAGCGCGCTACGCTTTGCCAGACGGCATGCTCGACAGTGATCGCCACATACTGCCCTGCAACGGCACACGAGAGGCGCTGTTCACCATCGCGCTACTGGCAGTGCCGTCGGAGATACATGGCTGCCAGCCTACCGTGCTGATGCCGGATCCCTTCTACCAAGTCTATGCCGGCGCCGCCATCTTGGCAGGTGCCAAACCGGTCTTTGTCGCAGCAACCGCGGAAAGCAGCTTCCTGCCAGATTTTGCGGCGGTACCCGAGAATCTGTTGGCGCGCGCGACGCTGGCCTATCTATGCACACCGGCCAACCCCCAGGGCACGGTAGCGGATCTTGGCTATCTTGAGAATTTGCTGAGGCTGGCACGGCGCCACGACTTTACCCTTGCCATCGATGCCTGCTACGGTGAAATCTATGGCAAGACGCAACCTCCCGGCATCCTCGAGACCTGCCGCGACGGAGACCTGCAGAACGTCATCTCCTTCCATTCGCTATCGAAGCGATCCAACGTTCCTGGCATGCGCTCTGGCTTCGTGGTGGGCGACGCAGACCTGATGGCCGACTATGCCCGCCTGCGCAGCTACAGCGGTGGCGCCAGCCCCTTGCCGGTCTTAGCGGTGGCCACGGCGCTGTGGCGAGACGAGGCCCATGTCGTGGAAAGTCGTGATCTTTATCGCCGCAAATTTGACGTGGCTGAGCAGCGCCTCGGTAACCGGGCCGGCTTCTACAGGCCCGACGGCGGCTTCTATCTCTGGCTTGATGTCGGCGATGGCGAAGCGACGACGCGACGCCTGTGGCACGGGACTGGGATAAAAGCCATGCCGGGTGCTTATCTCAGCCATGGCGAAGGCGCCAGTTCGCCCGGCGGACCCTATATTCGCCTCGCCTTGGTGCATGACCTGGAGACAACCGAGGATGCCCTCGACCGCCTGGCGGGGGCACTATGAGCAACGCTGTGGACACACGGAGGATGCCATGACAGGACGAAGCCAGAGCCTACGCACCGTCCCCTTCCTGCCGCAAAGCGCGCACGCCAGCCTGCGCCGCTACGCCATTGAGGCGGCCGCGGCCAGCCTCGCCGCGGCCGGGCTTGTCTGGCTCACGGCCTTGGCCAGCTATAGCCCCGGCGACCCGTCCTGGAACACCTCGAGCCCCGTGCCCCCAGCTAATCTGGCCGGTAGCGTCGGCGCCTGGCTGGCAGATGCCAGCCGCCAGACCTTTGGCTGGGCAGCGGCGGTGCCGGCGTTGGCGCTCATCACCTGGGGCTGGCGACTGTGGCGCGAGCATCGTCTACCCTCGCCGTGGCTGCGGCTGGCCGGCCTAGTTCTTGCTATGCTAACGGTACCTGCTGCAATGGCCGCCACAGGAGTGTTAAACGGTGGGATCATTGGTGATTTTCTGGGTGATCGACTGGCGGTCATGATAGGCCTTCCTGTTGCCCCATACCTGAGTCTTGCAGCAAGCCTTGCCGCACTCGCCTTCATGGCAGGAGCCGGATTGGTCACGGGACAGACTGTGCTGATGAGAATCGCTATCAGCGCACGCACCATTACCGCGTTAAAGCGTCGTAAGCCTGCTGATGAGGCGCCTACCGAGAAGCTCCGCGCACCAAAATCGCATAGGCGTAAGGGCCCGGGGGCACAGGGCACGACCAAAGTGTTGGCGCGACGTAAGGCACGCGGCGGCAAGCGCGAGGAGCGCGAACGCCAGGGCGATCTCGATCTCAACGGCGAGAGCTTCGCGTTGCCCCCACTCGACCTGCTCACCGAGCCCAACGGCCAGCACGCCGCTGCCGATGACGAGGCACTGGAGCAGAATGCCCGCATGCTGGAGACAGTGTTGCAGGATTTCGGTGTGCGCGGCGAGATTCTGCGCGTCCATCAGGGTCCGGTCGTCACCCGCTACGAACTCGAGCCGGCACCGGGCACACGGGCCGCGCGCGTGGTCGCGCTAGCCGATGATATTGCGCGCTCCATGAGCGCTATTTCGGCGCGAGTCGCGACCATCCCCGGGCGCAACGTCATCGGCATCGAGCTGCCCAACGCCCAGCGCGAGATCATTTTTCTGCGTGAGATCATGGGTTCGCGTGACTACGAGCGCAATCGCGCCGACCTGCCATTGATCCTCGGCAAGGACATCAGCGGTGCCCCGATCATCGCCGATCTTGCGCACATGCCGCATCTGCTGGTCGCCGGCACTACCGGCTCTGGCAAGTCCGTTGCTGTCAACAGCATGATTCTCTCGCTACTCTATCGCCATACTCCCGAACAGGTGCGTTTGGTGATGATCGATCCCAAGATGCTAGAGCTGTCGGTCTATGATGACATTCCGCATTTGCTACACCCGGTCGTGGTAGACCCCAACCAAGCAGTGGTAGCGCTCAAATGGGCAGTTAAGGAAATGAACGCCCGCTATCGTTTAATGTCGCAATTAAACGTGCGCAATATAACCGGCTACAACAAGCGCTTGGCTGAGGCTCGTGTCAAGGAGGAGGTGCTGGAACGCACGGTGCAAACGGGCTTCGACCCTGAGAGCGGCAAGCCGATCTACGAGAGCGAGCCGATCGACACCATACCACTTCCGTTCATCGTAGTGGTGGTCGACGAAATGGCGGACCTGATGTTGGTCGCGGGTAAGGATATCGAGGTGGTGATCCAGAGTCTGGCGCAGAAGGCGCGCGCCGCCGGCATCCACCTCATCATCGCTACGCAACGGCCTTCGGTGGACGTAGTTACCGGCACCATCAAGGCTAACCTGCCAACCCGTATCAGTTTTCAGGTGACCTCAAAAATTGACAGTCGCACCATTCTCGGCCAACAGGGTGCCGAGCAGCTGCTCGGCATGGGCGACATGCTGTACATGGTCGGCGGCGGCCAGCTCACCCGTGTGCATGGCCCCTTCGTCGCCGATGGCGAGGTCGAGGCTGTGGCTAATTTTCTGCGCGAGCAGGGCGTCCCAGAGTACCGCGATTCGATCACTACTGAGAGCGACGACGAGCCTCTGATCGGCACAAGCAACGCCGGCGGCGACTCCGGCGACGAGCTGTTCGATCGCGCCGTCGATCTGGTCGCACGCGAGCGCAAGGCCTCTACGAGTTTTATCCAGCGCCACCTTTGTATCGGCTACAATCGAGCGGCAAAGATCATCGAGCGTATGGAGGCGGAAGGTATGGTCGGTACTGCCAATCACGTGGGCAAGCGTGAGGTGCTGCTGCCCGAGCGGGGTTAGACCATATGAGACGTTGGCTTACCGCCCCCGCAACCACCTTTACCGAACTTTGGTAAACATCAGGAACAGCCGCTTCGTTAGAGGCGGCTTTTTTTGTTTGTGGACTGGTCTCCGCCAACTCGATCATGTTGACAATGTCGCCGACAAGATCGATCTCGAAGGCACCTTGCCCCAAGGGGGCGACGTCGATCCGCTCGATGATCCCGCGCAGGGTTTCTGCGGCCTCGGAACGGCTATTCGGCTCGTTGAGGGCCTCGTGTAGTTTCTCGACCTTGCGCCGATACAGTTCGGCGAGGTTGGGGTGAAGAATGGGTGCGGGCGGAGGCGCCGCATCGAGCTCGTTCTTCAGCGTGGTGAGCTCTGCCTCCATCTCTTCGATCTTGGTTTTCAGTCCCGGTGTGCGGAGTCCATCCGCAATGGC
>Ga0187827_10007848_pt1 | contig 11729 bp, 4 predicted proteins | sample ETNtaG_39_FD_167969 | JGI IMG/M metagenome (GOLD analysis project Ga0187827, IMG submission 167969) | Marine microbial and viral communities from oxygen minimum zone, Eastern Pacific Ocean - ETNP2014_SV_150_PacBio MetaG (Illumina Assembly) | ecosystem: Environmental > Aquatic > Marine > Hypoxic... | reverse complement strand
AGAGCGTCAAGACCATCACGGAGATTCTTTGCCTGTTCGGACGACGCTTCGGATAGCTTTGTTCCGAGAGCATCAACACCATCGTGGATAATCTTTACCTGTTCGGACGCTTCTTCGGATTGTTTTACAGCGAGAGCATCAAGACCATCACGGATAATCTTTGCTTGTTCGAACGATTCTTCGGATTGTTTTGTTCCTAGAGCATCAAGGCCATCACGGATAATCTTTGCCTGTTCGGACGACTCTTCGGATAGCTTTGTTCCGAGAGCGCCAAGACCATCACGGAGGTTCTTTGCCTGTCCGGACGATTCTTCGGATAGCTTTGTTCCGAGAGCACCAAGACCATCACCGAGATTCTTTGCCTGTTCAGACGATTCTTCGGATAGCTTTGTTCCGAGAGCACCAAGACCATCACGGAGATTCTCTGCCTGTTCGGACGATGCTTCGGATTGTTTTGCAGCGAGAGCATCAAAACCATCACGGATTTTTTCATATAAGCTGGTCTCTGTCCCAAGCTCATCAATTCTGCCCAGCATGGATCCAACATTTGTTCCAATACTAGAAACTGAGTGTCCCAAATAGGCAAATTGATCACCGAGCATATCTTGTAACTGTTCGTAACGCGCAGTTACGTCTGCCTGAAAATTGTGGATTCTGGCCCGCACCTTAAGTTGGGCGATATCTGCCTCAACGATAAAGGCGGCTTCTGGAAGCTGTGCACGCAGCCCTGCTTCGCCGAGTGACCAATCGACTTCTCCTGCGGACTGCGCCAGAGCATACCATTTAAGACCGAACTCGATTATGTTGTAGCCTTCGTATGTTTCATGGAGACGCGGTTGGGAAGCAAATGCTTTTTTCGCGCCTAATCTGGAATCTTCCAGCGTCGAGACTCGCTCCTTCAAGTTAGATACCTGGCTGTCAATCAAGATGGCCGGAGACAACTCCCGTTCACCCAGCTTTTCGCTCAGGAAATTCAAGTCACCCAACTCTTGATTCACTGCGAAATAGCGTTCACCCGATCTAATAATATTGTAATTTCTATAGCTCTCCACCAAATCAAATGATGCCGCAAGCCTCGCGCGTTGCTGCCGACGTTCAAGGATTTCATCTCTAAAATCTGACAACTTGGCGTCTCGTTTTCCGTCGAATGCTTCAAGAAACCGTTCTTCATAATATGGAGTTTCCTCGAATGTTTTTTCCGAATCATGCATTAACGTTTCAAGATAACGTAGCATTAACATGTATACATGAGCATCCGGACGCAGGCGTATAATGTTCCACAGCTTGAACAATGTGCTGTCCATGCCATTCGCGCTTACCAGGATATTGTCCCCTGCGGTCGTTACAGCAGGATAATCCTTACGTAAAGCTCGCCAATCTTCATCTTCCACCTCTGCCAAAGCATTTCTTGTCCACTTTATAGCTCCTGGTACCGGGCGGTCACGACGACGGGCGCATATAATAATGTACCGTGCAATCAGGGTATCAACATAGGGAGATCGGGTGAATAATGGCTCTATTTCCCAATTGAGAATTTGCCACCGATTGTCATATAGGAGTGAACACTCATTCTCATCCAACCTCCAACTGTGTAGGGATGGCTGCATAGTATTTAAATAACGGTTAAGCGTAACCAAGTGCCGCACTCTTAATCGTTTCTGGACCAAATCCATCCAATACCGAATGGTTTCATTCCGCATTTCGCCCAATGAGGCCGTATTCAAAAACAGATCGAATGATGTGCCGATGAGAGCTTCAGAGAACACCACCGGTACGAAAACGAAATCGAAATCTGTAAGGTCAACCCCGTTTGCCATTTCAGGATCTGAAACGAGCAGAAATCTTGCTTCTGGATAATTTAGCTGCAGGAAGCTCATTGCAAAAGCAAGGGTTTCTGGCAAATCGACGATCACATGCGAACGCGAAATCCCTAGCAATCGCATGGTTCGTGCAAGATGGCCAAGACCGCCACCAAGTTCAATAACGCTGATCGGTGCCTTTACCATATGGTTCGGTTTCAATTCCCGGCCCACAACCCATCTGCTGATTTCTGCACTGATACTGACTGTTCGAAGGAAATCCGGGGTTACCCTGCGTCCATTGTATACAACATTATTGCCATCAAAAGAATGCTCTGATTCACAGATAGAATCAGAGAAATCGGTTAGATTCAGTCCAACGGCACATTGCTTTTCAATCAACCACTCAACAGCGCGGACCTTGACGCTTGTTTCAATATTCACAGAGAACATAAATGTTCTCTGTGCACCATGCACCAGATCGGTTAAGGTTTTCGCCTTCCCGATAAGGTCTCGCATGATCTTCAGATTGTCATTTCCCCAGAAAATATTGAGGGGGTATTTTTCATAATACTTATGTTTTTCTGTCGCCCGCTGTACCTTTCTATAGAACCTGCGGATTACAGAGAGTTCTGACTGTGCCCTTTTGCCTTCCGTCATTCTATGCTCGTCTTCAGGCAGGCAAATCAAGCACCTGAACCTGCTCGGCCAACTTTTTATAATACCCAGGGTCGTCGTGATGACGCCGTTTTAATCTGATCTTGGTCATATCTTGCATATGGGCAGCAGCATCACTCCCAAACTTTCCCGTTATCATTGCCAAATAGTCAGGGTTCGTGAAATACTCATGAAAGGCTTCATCGCGAAAATCCAACACTTCAATGCCACTCATCGTATTCGTTGGCAGAGGTAACGTCTCATAGGCATGTTGCGAGTATCCAATCCAGCCTGGGCTATCTTTGCTGTCTGGTAACGGCCATCGCTGTTCGACCGCCAGCCTGTAGAGTGGCGACCCCGGATACGACATGGAAGAGTAGAAATTCGCCCATTCCGTATTCAAGTGTAGCGCTAGATCCAATGTTTCTTGCATTGATTCCTGGGTGTCATCGGGAAGTCCAAAGATGTAATTCGCAGAGGTGTAGAGTCCGGCATCCCGGCAGAGCGAAATCACATTCTCAATATCAGTGTTGCCGAACTTCCCTTTTGTCATCCCGTCGCGGACATATTTGCTTGCAGACTCAATCCCAATCCCCAACCATTGAATTCCTGCCTTTTGTAACTTCGACATGAATTCCGGGCGTAGTGTATCAATTCGAGCATAGGCCCAGAAATTAAGATCGTAATTGCGTTCAATCAAGCGATCACATATTCCATTTACATGACTCTTGTTCAACACAAACAACTCGTCAGGGATCTTAATTGTTTTCACATTGTATCGCTCAACCAACTCATCGATCTGTTTGATGATTGTCTCAGGATCCCAATATCGAATTCCAGCCTTCCCAAATGGCGCGTTTATACAGCAAAATGAACATTTGTACGGACACCCAAGGCTTGTTTGTACCGATGCATAACCGTGATCCGGGTTGCCTCCGAGAACCGTATGCCAGTTATGCGCACGGTATTTGCTCATGTCCAATAAATCCCAGGCCTGCTCAGGCAGTTCATTATCCAGGTCATCAATCAAAGGGCCGAAACCGTTAAGCCGGATATTGTCTCCGTCCCGGTACGCTAATCCTGGTACTTCTGAAAGGTTAGTTCCGTATCTGATGTGGTTGATTAATCCGCGTACGGTTAACGGCCCCTCTCCTTGACAGACAAATGTGTATGGCTCTTCTCGTAACGTTCGCTCAGGCAGAGCCGAAGCGTGCGTGCCAACGACGATGCTCGGCCTGTCCGTTAACTCCTGAACACGGCGCGCTGTACGACCCCCAGCTGGCATGCATTGAGTCGACGCAGATGGTTGTTGTCCGTAGACCATGTACACAATCAAGCGGGGGTCCGCGTCGGATATGCGTCTTGCTGCCTGCTCGTGGGTCAGGCATTCCGCCTCTGCATCAAGCATGTCCACCACAAATCCATTGCGACGGATATAGTCGGCAATCAGCCCAGACCATACTGGCGGCTCAAGTGCCGCATGCTTCTTGCTCAGTTCCTGATACACTTCCAATCGGCTAGGTGGTGTAACCATCAACACATCGAGGGCCATGACAAGAATCTCTCTTCACGTTTGACTTAATCAACGAGGGAACATTGCTACCTGTATACACGATACAGGTCTCTAAAACCGATTATATCACTCGAACACTAGATATGAGGTCCTTGCATTATACCGATACCGTTTGAGTGAATAATTCTCAAGCCCCAGGACTTCACGCAACGCCACCGTCTCGCCTGGTGTCGTCTCATCATTCACTTCATCAAACCCGATTACGGTGCCCTTGGTGATATAAGGCTTGATCGCCTCTAGGCAAATTCTTGTCGGCTCATAAAGATCAAAATCGAAATAGGCCAGAGCAATTACAGTATGAGGATTTTCCTCAAGATAGTTGGGTACTGTTTTTGTAGCATCGCCAGCAACGATCTCATGCTTGCGAATGTGACTGAGAGGGCTTTCTTTTTCCTCCAGTTCAAGAACTTTGTTGAGATAGTCTTCGTACCCTGGCGTCGTGGTGTACCCGCCAGGTTTCAATATTTCACCATCTTCTTCGGAAACGCCCGGAAAGCCGGAGAAAGTATCAAATCCGATGACTTTACGTAGTCGGTTAAAGGGCTCGTAAACCCCCCTAAGAGACAAGAAAAGCGAAAGACTTTGTCCCCACCGGCTTCCAAATTCCATAACAACCCCCTGGACATCAAGGATTTGTTTGTATAAATGGTTCATGAAAAGGACCCTTGAGAGGGTCTGTGGTGTAAGAAACAGGCCTATATTCAGCATGAATTCCTGATCAGGTATCGGGGAGTGGCGTACCAAATCTACAAACTCGATACGCCGATCACTTTCGCCTTCTGGGCCGAAAGAAATAAAGCCTCTATTTCCACTCTTATCAGACATCATGTTTCCTTTTGGAGATTGCTCTTAGGGATTCCTCTGAAAAACGCCAACAGACAGGGCGTTTAGAGTTATTTTCTTGGAATAACAAATCGGTAGCATCTAGCAGCAAACAGGTACAGGGCGCGTAATACTCGAGAGTTAGGAAACCGCCCGGTCACGGAGAGTGACGAAAGCTCGTCACTAAATTCAACCAACGCGTTCTCGATCCTAGATTTCAGATCGTCCTGTGAGGCCGCCGTCAAAAACATCGGTGCCCGTAGCCTTGTGTCTTTTTCTAGAATCTCCTCTTTAAGGTCAAACGGGCCAAAACGCTGGTGCAACGCATAGTACTGGTCGCGATAGAGAACAATATTAAACAATCCTTGTTTATCTACCAGCACGGGCTCATCTTCGCCACAAGACACCGCTGACGATTCACTTTGGCTATTTACTTCAGCTTGGCGCTCCCCTGATGCAACAATATTGTCAATAAGTTCATACACTTCAATTAAAGTGTCTGCGACAGCTGTTTTCTCTGGCACCAATTGCTCCCAGAGCTCTTTTTCAGTAACCGTAAAGTCTATGGAACCTGCATCCTGACGAACACCATAGATTCTCCCATGACACGCAACAATATTATATTGTCCATGAACGCTTAATAACACCGGGTGCCTTAATGGCAGATCACCAATACTACTGATTTGCAGAGGGATAGACCGTTTCGGGGAGCATAATTCCGGCCAAAGTAGATTTGAAATCTCCCGTCGCCCCACTCGACCACGCCACGGCGAGCAGTCCCACCACGGTTTGAGGTGTCGAAGCTGCCTGCTGCCACCATCAGAATTCACTAAAGAAGGCAAACCGGCCTGCTCCAACCGCCATGCAAATTCTGCTTCCTGTCCCGCACGACCTGAAAAGAACGGATTATTGTCAAACCCACGAACCCGATGTGCCCATTCTGTTGGGCAAGAGACAACGTCAACAGCGGTTCCAGCGCTCTTGGATTCCGATTGAACGACATACACGCATGCAGCAGCTACGGTGTCTGATTGGGCAAGGGTCTTTAGCGGGGTCGAGAAGAAGCACTCCAGGATACGCGCTACAAAATCTCTCCTGAGCTCTGTTCGCGGATCAACAAATGCGACCACGTCGCCGTTAACGGCAGCCAGCCCTTCATTTAAGGCTACGGATCTATACGTCAGGAAAGTATCCTGCGCCAAAGTAAGAACAGTATCAGCCAGTGCACACGCTCCAGGAACAAGCACGTCCATGGTTTCTACGTAGATCACTTCAAAATCGACACGCGCAATAGTCTGATTAGCCAGCCCACGCAGCATTTTCATGACACCGCGCCCACCGATGCTGCTAATCACGATCGAAAGTCGTACTCTCGGAGCAATACGAGGACGACGTTTATGATAGACGCCCCCCTGCTGCCCATCTGCTCGAATCCGTGACCGACGAAAAAACTCTGATTGCATTCTTTCATGGTGACTTTGCGTTTGTAGAAGACTTCTCTCCGCTTGCTCGACGACATCCGCAAGAGGATCGGCGCTTTCATTTGGTGCCCTGCCCAACCGCAAGTCAATCTCATTCCTCTTGTAAAGGGCCTCGATCAAATACATGCTTTCGTTACACAATGCGTCGAACAGTCCACGGGCCTCTGTCAATCCTGCTGCATCATTTCTGGATGCCAGTACATTGGCCAACGTCATCTGATAAGCAGGATAAACCGGATCGTATATACAGGCGGCCCGGGCATACTCAAGACTCTGGCGGACTATCGCCATGTAGTGATTAACTGCAGCAATGATCAATACCCGCATACGACCTAAGGCAGCGGTATCGCCTGTGTGTGCCACGCAGACTTCATCTAAGTACGCTCGACCATTAAACTGATCGATGAAGAAATCATAGGGATAGATATCGTCGCGGACATCCACCTGCCATTGCTCGACCGGGCGATCAAGGATTTCCAGGGCTATGGCAATGCCGTCCCGCCAAGTATCACCGTCTGTGAGGTGAATCAGAATTCGAAGTAAATTAAACTGCGGAACCAGCGAGTCAGGTGTTAATGTAATAGCCAGTCTTAGATCTGCGATTGCCTCTTCGAGACTGAGGTCATCTTCCGGCTTCTTCTCATTGAAAAAGGTTGCCTGTCCCTGCAGTATCGCAATTTCTCTGGCTCGTTGGTTAAGGTAAATAGGGTCTTGTGTTTCTTCGTAAAGCTCGTTCAATCGAGTACGGGTCGCTCGACAAAGCTCTTTCGCTTCATGCATCAAGGGTCGTGGGCCATAAACAAAGATATGGCTTCGTTGTACGATTGGTCTCATTACACTTTCAGTACGGTTAAGCTCGAGATTTGCTGCAACCGCAGCTGAAAACCGAAACAGTCGAGACGCGATGGTTTCTTTTGAAAATGCCTCCCGGACCTTTACAGCGTTCTCAACACAGCTGGTACCATAACGATCATGATCGGCCAGGATTCGTTGTATGTCGGGTCCTGGCCCCACGCCTTCATCAAAGGTGAAAACACCAACATCTTCACCACCCCATAATCGATTGACACTTTCTTGCTGAACCAGATTGATGCTACCCATTGAAGCTGCTTCAATAGCGCGCGTTAACATGGCCCCGGAGTGACGACAAAACGACTGCGTGATTTTTGCCCGCGACAGCAGTTCGTAATAATTGTCCGGCGACAAGTGCCCATCCACCAACACAAGTTTTATGTCGGGGACTCGCAACAATTGATTGATCAGCTTCGCTTTATCAGGATGGTATCCAGATATCAAAGTTCCTGAGAAAAAAACGTCAATATCTCGTTCCCGAGACGACAAGTCAGGCAGGTCCACAGGGGTATTGAACACAAGAGGATATGCATAGCAGGGCTTTCCGGTTATCTTTCTGACCTGAGCCCATTCAGCAACCTGATCGCAGGTTAACATACAGTCAAAGGATTTCATGGCTGACGCTGTGGTCATTATGTGAGCATCGTAATCACTGGTGTAACCGATAGTCGGAAAAGGCAAAGACCCGATATCAGTTGGTACCGGATGCCATTCAACCATGCAGCAAAAGAAGAAATCAGGTGAAAACGTTCCATCAAGATACGGCAAAACACCATCATTCGCGGCGAGACGAATACCTTCCTTATTGTTGCCTATGTTCTGTACTTTGAATTTATCGTCTGCTGCAATACCCTCGAACAGCGAAAAACTGCCAGATTGCATGGGGGGAAGTTGAGTGAGCACATCAATCTTCTTTTTTTGAATTAGCGTCAGAAGATTATTTGCCGATTGCGTGCCCAATGCCTTGAACCCACGGCATGCATCATCCTCCATGCCACCAATCCAGGCGGCAAGAGCAGCGTAAAACCGAGCCTGCGGCGTGTCAAAAGCCTCAAGTTGACGAATGCCGTCAAGAGGGTCAACGATTAAGCTGCGAGCAGCATGATAGGTCCATTGATCTGCCGCACCGTGCAAGGCAGGGCTGATTAGATCGCCCGCGTTAAATGCTGCCGACAGTTGCTTAGCTGATGGACCAGCATTTGGCATAGTTTTTCGCAGCGAAGGGTCGTGCAACATCAGCTTGATAAATCTCCGCCCGGACAATGGACCATCAAGAATTCCGCTAATGTTCTTCGCGCTTCACCAAAGAATACAGCATCTGGACGTTGCCCCTTAAATGAAGCTTCTTCATAAAGGATCTGTTGTGCCTGACTCAAACTATGGGCTTCAAACACATCAGGATGCCCGCGCCGTTTTACTTCCCCCCAATCAATAGCGCCCAATGCCTGCGGAGCAATATAGTAGGTCCCTAGATAGAATACGATGTTGCAGGTTTCACCTTCCTCTACCAGAGATGGACTCGAATGGGTAATTGGCATCGTGTCCTGTACGTCGTAGTTGTCAGGCCAAATGTCGCCGCAAATGCTCGCCAACGAAGAGAGACTGGATCCACCATATGCCCACCACGGCGTCACCGAAGTTTGGTGCCAGGCTTTACCGCTCTTCTTCAGCACGGGAGTTCCTGATCGAGCCATCCGGTCGATCAGGTTCGTGACACTGCACATATTGCCCTGAAAAGGTTCTATGGTGAGAATCCCACCGATACTTGCAGAACTGGAAATTGGAAATACTGTATATGAAGGAGCCTGTTTATCTATTCCTGGATCACCTATCAGCACAATATTCAATGGAGTACGGCTAGGACTTTCAACAACATCTACTTCTCGATCCATAGTATTGCCAAAATACGTGGTGAGAATATCCGTGAGGAAATCATCTTCCGGTGATTCTCCCGGCTGAACAATCATCACAAGTTCACCACGAGCGCTCTTGATTCCTTCATAGAACCCGCTCGCCTGACTCTCCAGAAATTCTCTCTGGTCGAGTGTTACAATCCAGTCAGCGACCTTTTCGGCTTCTACAGGAACAGTGGCATAACAATCGACGTAAATAATCTCATATAGAGAATGTAGTAAAGATTGAGTCGCCAAGGCGTTGAGCGTGTCTCCACACGACCGTCCAGCCATGCCGCACAGAACAATACTCAAAAGAGGCATTTCGATACTCGGTTTCGGAGAGCGGTGACATACAATTCCCTTGTTACCATCTTTCCCCAGAACATCGTTCTTGAAATATGGGGAATTGACTTTCAGATGGTGATGTTCAATTTGAAGTAGACTCTCTCGTAAATTCTCATTCAATGCATCAGCACCGGCCATATTTACTTTGATGCCGCCAGGAAAGCGTTCCTTCAGTCCAAGCAAAAGGCTATGTGCCCGTCTGGAAAGTGTCGACCGCATTGAAAGAGGGGCGAGGATGTCCGCCGCCATTTGAGCACTCGCCAATGTCCCTTTATCGATCAGAAGCTCCGCATACGTCAGCTGATACCGTTTGAAAGCCTTGTCTAGTTCACAGGCTCGACCCGCATGCACAGGGTCCGATAGTACTGCGGCCAAATAGTGATGAACTGAAGCGATTATCAGATCACGAAGCTTATGAAGTTTGGCTTCATCATGCTCTCCCAACAAATCCACAATTTCATCCAGATATTCTCGATAATTGAACCAGTGATCAAAGAAGTCGTACGGAAGAACGTCGTCGCGCGGGTCCATATCCCATTTGCTTGAATCCGACCCTACAATTGCTTCTCCCAGCCTGACGGCGGATTCAAATTCTCCAGGGCCCCCAAAATGCAGCCTCGCTCTAAGAGCGTTGAATCGGCATACTAAATTGCCTGGAAACCGCACAGCAACCTTATCGAGCAAATTCAAAGACCCCGTCAACAGCTCTGGTTTTGCGTCATCCATACGAAAGTCATACACCGCGCGCGCGTACAAGAGCAGACCTTCGCGAGCCCGCTCGATACCAATCCAGGCCTCATCTTTAACTGTGAACTCTTCTGCCATCCGTGCCGCATTCTCCGTCGCTAATTCGGCCGCGACAAAAGGTTCTAACGATGGGCCGTGCGCGAAGAGTGTGCGTTTCTGATTGAGAAACGGGTCTGCTTCGCGGCAACCATCCCTTGGTCGCGCTGCCAATACGGTACAATACCGAAAAAACCTGGATGCAATACGATTTGGTTTAAAGAAACCGCGCAACCGGCCCATATTAGCAATACATCCGGCATGGTACTTGCCGTAATTGGCCAGAATTCGTTCAATCGTTGGACCTGGGCCTTCATCCTCATTAAACGTGAACAAGCCATCGTCTTCTCCCGCCCACAGATGCATGATACTTTCAGGTTGCACCATTGCGAGACTCCCCATGCAGAGAGACTCAATCACCCGTGTTTGAATTCCTCCCGGATGACGACAGTAGGATGGCGTAATCTTTGAACGGGATAGGATATCAAGATAGCGGTCGACAGATAGGTGACCGTCAATCAACAATACATCCGCAGACTTGTTGCTAAACAACTGAAAGAGGAAGCGTTCCTTGTCTGGATGGTAACCTGAAACCAACGTGCCTGAAAAAAACACATCAATATCGTGAGGGCGATCAGCGTTCAATGGTGGCATGTCATCAGGAATACCAAATACCATAGGATAGGTTATGGTTGGCGAGCCGGTTATATTCTGTACTTTAGGTAATTCCACCACATGATCAATGACGACCCGACAATCGAACGGTGCCAACCACCGGTGCATACCTTGAATATGCATGTCAAAATCATTGGTAAACCCGATAGTGGGACAGGGAAGTTCCTGCATATCCGTCGGGATTTGATGCCATTCAATAAGATTAACGCTGAAAAAGTCTGGCGGGGTCGCCTTATCATAATACTCATGGACACTCGCAAAGGGTCTGGATGGTAAATCACCCGGAAACGACCCGATGTTTCTCACTGTGAATTTTTCGTCCGATCCAATGGCATCCGCAATTACAAAAAAGCCGTGCCGCACGGGGGGCAAGTAAGAGAGAACTTCTATCTTCGGCTTACGAATGAGTGCCAAGAGATTTTGGGCGTAGGCATCGTCCAGTTTTTCAAGAGCACGACAGGCTGTATCTTCATCCCCATCCATCCATGAGAGAACAGCTGAATGGAACCGCGCCTCGTCGTGATCGAAACTAGCCAGTCCATCCAGACCATCCTGACTGTCACGAATGACCCCGATAGCCGCATGATGTTGCCATTGGTCATGGTGGCCATTCAATGCAGCTTGCATCAGATCGCCTTGGCCGAACGCTTTTTCAATTGCATTGCGAGACAAGTTTTTCGTCGCCGTCGCCGGTTTTCTTACTTTTGTCATGGGGTAAACAAGAACCTGACTTCAGAAATTACTCGATTAATTAGAGTCTGCTCATAAAGTTGTTAAGAAGGTTAAGACCCCATCGCCCAGCCAGCCAACCCGGAAGCTGGGTTCTTCCTGCACCAACCTGACAATA
>Ga0187827_10007845_pt1 | contig 11732 bp, 12 predicted proteins | sample ETNtaG_39_FD_167969 | JGI IMG/M metagenome (GOLD analysis project Ga0187827, IMG submission 167969) | Marine microbial and viral communities from oxygen minimum zone, Eastern Pacific Ocean - ETNP2014_SV_150_PacBio MetaG (Illumina Assembly) | ecosystem: Environmental > Aquatic > Marine > Hypoxic... | reverse complement strand
ACGTTCTTCAACACGATATTAGCGGACTCTTCTTGATCGAAGCGTGCTACGCGGTTGGTATGATCGCTGGAACAGCCGCGCTTCCGCTTTAGCGACGGAAGTTGGGACATGGCCAGATGCTCCTGGTGGGGATGATCCTCGACGGGCTTACGTTCATACCGATTTTCTGGGTTCAGTCGATATCCGGTCTGGCGGTTGTCATCGTCATCCACACATCTGTCATACCGCTCCTGATTGTCACCCGACCGGCGATCATCCAGAGTATCGTCCCTACAGACATGCAGGGCAGAGTATTTGCGTTGGTAAACGTCACTATAGTGGGGTTCACGGCGCTGTCAACAGGTTTGGTGGGTATTGTCGCTGAAGCTGTGCCGATTCGGATGGTTTTCGCCGTGATTGGGATTGGCACAGCGGCGTGTGGTGTCTTGGGTTGGGCCTCCAAGTTGCTTCGAAACACCTGAATAGCTGCGGTTACCCGCCAGGTGGGAGGGGGGTGTACCAGGAACAATTCAGATCGGAATTGGGCTATGCAGCGATCCTATCTGGGCTGTCTGAGTGCTCAGCGAGGCGGGCGGTGATGTCCCACAGAATGGTGTAGATCGGTTGCTGGGTAACCCTGGGGCGAGCACGCTTGAAAGGCCAAAACCCCTCCAACCAGATAGGCGCTGTTGACGCCATATAAAACGCCTAAAAAATACCAGGGCGGACCCCTTGGTGAAAGCGACTTAGCGCCTGTTCCAAGAACTTCCGATCGCGGCGGGAGAGCGATCCCAAATCCACTGTCTGTCCACTGATAAGCTCATAGCCAGCCATGTCCTACACCATTACGTATACGGAATTTGCCCACAACACTACCGGTTTCACTGAAGAATCTACACAGTTTGGCGGTATACAAATGTGACCCAGGACACGTAAGTGGTTACTAAAACTACACATCGTCGTGATTTTTCTTGGAAATTGGAGGTTATCTAGTCGGCTTGTTCATCGCACGGAGATGTCAATCTGCGGGAAGATCGCATCTGCGCATAGGATGTTGGGGGGTTACTGAGAATTCTGTCGACGCCATCCGCTAAGACGCACCAGAGTCTCCTGCTTGGAAAAGCCCAAATCTCCGTACATGCCTTGTGCCGAGGTGTTGTTGGCAGCTACCAGTAACACTGCGTGGGTGATGCCAAGGCCGCTCAAGCGGTGAAGCAGAGACGCAGCGACAGCCCGACCGAAACCACGACGCCTGAAAGGCTCAATGGTCCTTACCCATCCCACTTCAGCGACACCTCCGCCGATGTAGGGCGCAGCCGCCAGCGCTACAAGCTCTTCGTCAAAGAAAAGCCCCTCACACGGCTGACTCTTTAGCATAGTGCGCCAACCTGGCTCATATCGCGGATCAAGCCGTCCGGCTATTAGCTCGGCGTCATCGGGACCGAGGGGTCGAGTCTCGTGGGTCGCAGGAGGAAGCGGTGTGGCAAACGATCGGACCCACCATTCAGAACGCGCGCATACAGTGGAGTGGTAAAGTTGTTCCACTGCGCTTTTTAGCTCCAGAGGAACCTGGCCCAAAAAAGAGGCTGGCCCAAAATGCGACAGCAGTTCTTGGGCGGTAGTAGCATCGGTGGCATCGACAGCTACCACATCGTTATTGACGCTCAATATGCCGGTTATCTCAACGCTGACATGGGCGACAAAGTGTTCTCCGGTTGCCGCTGGGGTGCTTCCTGACAGAAGACCGTGGTGGGCGAACCGCTGAGGTAGCTGCTGAAGGTGGGTTTTCCAGGCGTCCTGCCAGTTTTCGCTTACCGCAGTCAGTTGGGGAGCACCGTCACCGATGGTGTCTGCGGCGTTTGAGGGCAATCGTGTCGATGTGATCGTGGCCATTGACTGATGCTTCGTCAGCGTGGCGGTGTAGAATCGACCGCCACGCTCATCGTCCTTCCTGCACCAAAAAAGTACACAATTGTAAGCTGTAAGCAGAATGTCAAAACGCGACGACTGCGACAGACTCAGGACGTTTCAGGGTATGGATGCCACACCCTTTCAGGGATCATAATACTCGTGCGAAGGTAGCTGGTGACAGTCTCCTGAACAGTATCCCATGGAATAGCGCTAGGCGACATGCATTTGAGGGTCGGAGTGATCGCCTGCACGATGTCGCTCGTCCACTCAGTCGCTGGGTCGTCCATCTCGTTCAGTTCGGCGGCAAGTGGCAGCAAGTCCACACGAGGTGTAGGCCTGCGGCTGTGCATGATCACCCACGTCTCATACGTGAACTCCAACGTGTACCATTCCCCACCGGTGCGCGTGAGGATCCGGTCGCACGTCGTAGAGCCGAAACGCGCGATTCGATGCAGCCGCTGTTTGGTGTCAATAATCGCCAATTCAATATCTTCGTGTTCGTCTACAATGGCATCACCGTTTCTGAACAGACCGAGGCCATCTTTGATATTGTCGAAATCTTCCTGCCACAGTTCCCGATATCCGTCCAGATCGGCCAACATACCGCCGATCTCCGGCAGAACACCACTGTAGGCCACCGCTGCCTCAGCGTGGTAGTCCTGCGCATCGCGAAGACCGTCAGCCACCGGAGAGGCTTCCTTGTCACCAAATTTCTGTATCGCTATTGCCAGCTTTAGGGCGTCATCGGAAGTGTACCGCTCAAAATCGCCAGTCGTCGCTGCTGAGATCAGCAGGTCGGTGTGATCCTCCGCCGAGTCAGGATTGAGAATCATCCAGACGGCGATGGCACCGTCGACGTCGTAATGATCATTTGTTACGATGGCGAAGTCACCGTAACTCTTGCGTTGGCCTGACTTTAGATAGTTGAGCACAATCTCGGCGCTAGTGTCGGCCCTAAGCTCGCTGGGTGTCGCGTTGCTGGGCCAATGGCTCAGGTTTAGACCTACACTCCTACCACCGTCCACTACGATCTTCTTTTCGCGATCAATCTCCGGTGTGTATGGCTCGTACTCCATACGGCTCCCCTCGTGATATCGACTCCCCGTACCGACTCTTGACGCTGCGATCCACACCCCGTCCAGTGGCCCGCGCACACCAGTTAAAATTAGCACGCCTGAGCGGCTGACCGCAAACCCCAATCCGAAAACCACGCCCTGTAAGCTAAAACCGCCAATTATGTATCGACGATAGTCGCGCATCGCCTGGGTGATTCCATTCCATCGAAACCGATTACTCAGTCGTCAACTTAGTTGAACACCACAGCTATCGCGTCACCCTCAGTTCCGCGCTTGCCACCACAGCAGGCTGATACTGTTCCTGCCCCGCCCAACCTAAATTCTCGACAATTTCGTCTGGCATCCGTCTGTAGAGAAGAAACACCCTCACCGCAGCCGAGTTATTGGGAACTTCGAACCGCTCACGACCGGCCCCTCCAGGCGGAATCGAGCTGTCCTTCGCCACGGCCACAGCGTTCCAGAAACGGATGGTCGGGTTGCCCAGATTGTCCACGAAGCTCAAAGAGTACACCATGGATCTCTCAAAAACGTTCCTACCAGCGAGATCGGTGGCCGAGATCGTCAGCTCCAGCCGCCTGAAACCATGCCTGCTTCCTGGCACGTTGTGCCCGGTGCCGCTGTTGATTGCAACCGCTTCGACCACATGGTCGTCCATCTGGACCAGCTCAATTTTGAGCGCCCGGCTGAATTGACTTTGGCTGTCGCCACCTCGAAAGGCGTGGGAGTGGATCGCTTTGCGCATGGGAGAGTTTGGGTGGTTTGACGCTCTGCCAGGGCGCGAAGCCATATGGCATCCCTGGCAAGGCACCAGCGGTTCACCGTTAAAAGGACCGCTTGACCACTGTCGGTAGGTGTTGTCAACAGTCACGCCGTTGGGAAGCATGTACTGGTGGCACGCCGCGCAGATGAGTGATGTCTCCATCTGGTCTAAGCGGGCTGTAGCATGAAAAGGCGAGTTGGCGTCGCTGAACGGACCGTATTTTATAGCGGCCTGTCCGGTGTCGGTATTTACATGCGTGATATGAACGCGGTCGCCGTCGATTTCAATCTGGGCGATGCGGTGGCAGTAGTCACAAGCAACGCCTTGGCGCTCGGAGTTGGCTGTGGGCGTCAATCTGGGCGGAACGCGTCGAGAGGTCGTGGCGCTTTTCAGCGATATCAAAAGGTTTACCTCGTTTTCTGAGTCGGTTGCGCCGGAAAAGGTGGTCATACTGCTCAACACCTACCTGCGTGTGCAGGTCAAAGTTGTTGTGGCGTATGGTGGCGTTATTGACAAATACGTCGGAGACCAGCTCGTAGCCATTTTCACGGACGAGGCGGACAGTCTTGACAGAGCCGTTCGCCGCGCCGTCGATTGCGCGCTTCACATGCAGTGGATGCTGACGAAACTGCGCGCTACCGGGCGCGTGCCACCCATCGGTGTGGGGATCGGCATAAACTGCGGGGAGGTCGTCCTCGGCGCGATGGGAACCGAAGATCGGATGGACTTCACGATGATCGGAGACACAGTGAACGTTGCTGCCAGATTGTGCGACGCCGCCCATACCGGAGCAAGTACTACTGTCCAAAGCCATCATCGACCGGCTCGTTCAGCGACAGAGCGAACAAATCGTCGATCTAGAACCGATGCAACTCAAAGGCAAAAGCCAGCCGTTGCCAGTCTTCACGCTCGACGTCAGTGAACCGGACGCCAACGATGGCGCGATTTGAACCATCGCGCCACGCTCGGTTAACAGTCATTGAGCAAAGGTAACGGCGCAAAACAGGCCGCCCCGTTTTGTAATTCTGCTATGCTACATCAATTTCGTGGAGCTTCAGCGATGCGACGAGTACAAGCCAATTGCTTAACCTCCGCGACAGTAACAACGCTGAGGCGTCCACGGCAGAAGTTGATCCAGTGACGTGAAGCTTCAAGGGCGCGGTAAGAACGTCCTCATTGATCCTGAATCCGTACCGTCGGACTACCTGGTTCAACGTGGAATGCGAGTACCAACAGGTGTGATCTTCTCTGACCGGTTCCTGCCTCCTAAGCGCCCACCAGAACCTCTTCCAATAGAATGCGTTTGGTGTAGTGATTATCAGCTCTGTGTCTGGTCCGCAAAATCTCTTAACGCCGTTGAGAAACAGCCCTGGATTGCCCAGATGTTCGATCACGTCAGCGGCAACGATCACGTCGGGAATGAAACCCAAGTCGAGATTTTCCAAAGCCTCGAGATCGCCGAATCGGATATCGTATCCAATTTCTCGTAGCACCTCAATTTGATCGGCCAGAACATCCACACCTACGACACGATTTGCTGTGTTGCGAATCTTGTCATGCAGCCAAACACCTGTCTGCCTACGACCCGAACAGAGTTCAGCGTCAATGCAACCCAGGTCCAGAACCGTCCGCCCAACGCAGCGCTCAAGTATGTAATCGTGTTTATATCCAAAATTGAACATCAATCCTAACTCCTAAAACAAAACCAACATCCGAACCGCTTAATTCTATCTCGAATCGCTGTAGAGTTCTTTGATGGGCACATAGAATTCGGCTGTGGACTCATTCAAAAGAATCTGTCTGTGGTTCGCTATTCGCTCAATGACCAGGTCGGCGATTTCCAGCAGATTGGACGCTTCCCCGGCCCTGTACAACACCACTCCTTGTGGCCTTGGAACAGCGTCGCTGGCAATCGTGGGCACTCCAAGGGCTAGTGCTTCTCTGACCGACATTGCATCTCCATCGGTCGTGGTTGGGCGCATGAATACGTCGCTCAGTTCCAACAGTGCGGGCAACTTGACACTTCCGACTAGAGCCATAAAACCGGCACCGCAACCTGAAGTTTCCACCAATCTCTCCAATTCACTCAGGTAGTCTGGAGAACTGTTTTTTCCGAGCGCCACAATGAGCCCAATACGTGGATGCTTTTGCGCCAATTCAATCAAAAGAACCGTCGCCGTGCCCAGTCCATAGATTTCTGTTCCGCCCTCAAACACAACATCCGAGCCATTGATGCTTAAGACGGGCGAATGAGTGCGCCCAAATTCGGTAACATGCGGTGGCAGCCCGGCACGATCGGCTTCAGAAATCAGCGGTAGAAGAAACGGTGGAATGACCTGAGTGACAACCTCAGGCACAAACGCCTGAACCAGTGGTGTGAGGTGAGGCCCGACGACGACGACCTCTGAGGCTCGCGAGAGCGTGTTTCGCACGCGTTTGGATTTTTTGGGGGACAAATCTTGGGGAGTGTACCTCATGCTGTGGACAGTCACGATGATTCTGATGCCCTTATGGCGCGCCCACGATGTCGTCCATGCGGCTAGTTTCGACAGCGGGTTGTGGACATGTACCACGTCGGCCTTGAGAAGCGGCCCCGATCTGAGCGCCAACAATAGACGGCTCATGTGGCGATGCACCCACGGTGGGTCTTCGGTAAGATCGCGCTTGGGGCCAAATAGCGACGCCGTATCAAACACCTGAACTTTATGGCCGTCGTCCATCAGTCGGCTCGCCAACCTCGACAGGTGGACAGATACCCCCCCAAATGGCGGCGGGTACGAACCCACAAGTGTTACACGCATCAACGGCTCCGATACTGATTCAACACAGCTTCTGCGAACAACCAGAAGCATAATAGCGGCTGAGGTGTGTTTACCGCAACCTACCGATCGCGGCAGCCCCGCCGTTGCGAATGTGTCGCCGTTCTCAAAAGCTTGCGAGACAGCTTCGACAGAAGTCGCCCCATCGAAGATTTCGTGGAACATAAATAACTTGCGCAAACCCGTGTCGCCAACAGGATTTCCTTGCGGAATCGGCGGGGTTGTGTTATGTTGTCGTCGGAGGGTTTTAGGTTTGGCGGCCAGTTAGGTCACCTCAGCTTCTACGGGGCTCCTGTAGAGAGCGATAATTCTGACTTGACCGACTGAAAAATATCTGGAGGATAGTAGATGCCTGCTGATCAGATCGACGCTGCCGGAGGCGAAAGCGTTGAAACGCAACAGGTGGAAGCCTCCGACAAAAAACTGACACATCTGATTTCATCGGTAGTCGCGGCGGTGCACGACCGATCCGAAGAGATGAGGGCCAGTCTCCAAGACACCGTCTTGGCTCATGTGAAAGAGTTCGCCGCAGCCAAAGCGGGCGATGTTAAACGCTTAGCGGAGATCGGCATCGCGCTCTCTTCGGAACGGAACCTCGACAAACTTCTCGAAAGCATCGTCATCGAAGCCCGGCGGTTCACGAGCGCTGATGCCGGAACCCTATATATAAAACAGAAGAACGAAGAGACCGGCGAAGACGAGTTGCGTTTTGAGATCATGCAGACCGAAAGCACTGGTTTCTTTGCAGGAGGCACCACTGGAAACCCAATTCAAGCCCCGTCGGTGCCCATGGTCATAGACGGCGAGCCGAACATGGCCAACGTCTCTGCATACGTTGCGATAACGGGCCAACGTGTCAACATACCTGATGTCTACGACTCCGAGGGGCACGATTTCAGCAAAGTTCGCGCCTTTGATGAGAACTTTGGCTATAAGACCACCTCGATGCTCGTGTCGCCGATGCGCAATCATGAGAACGAGATGATCGGGGTGCTTCAGCTCATCAACGCGACGGATCTAGATTCCTCAGAAGTCATCGACTTCTCAGCGGACTTTGAGGAGTTGACCCACTCGCTAGCATCTCAGGCCGCCGTCGCCATCACCAATACGCAGCTGACAAAAGGTCTACAGGATCTGTTCGAGTCTATCATCCAGATGGTCGCTACAGCGATTGATCAGATGTCCCCCTATACCGGCGGCCACATCCAACGGGTCGCTGGCCTCTCGTTGGCACTGGCGCAAGCGATCAACGAGACCAAAGAGGGTCCACTGGCCGACGAGCATCTGTCACCTGCCGACATCACAGAGCTGTATATGGCTGGGTGGCTCCACGATGTGGGCAAAATCACGACTCCAGTCTATGTGGTTGACAAAGCCAGAAAACTTGAGACGATCTATGATCGAATCGAGGCGGTCAAAATCAGATTTGGGCTGATCCGCCGACAGATTGAGATCGACGCTCTGAGATCGACGATGAAGGTCTACGCGGACCACGAGATGGACAACAACGACAAAAAAATGGAGATACAGCGGACCAGGGTCGAGATGCAAGAAGCTCTGACAGAAGTAGATGACGAGCTGGCATTTGTCGTTGACCTGAATACCGGTGGTGAGTTTTTGGACGACGAGAAACTAGAGCGACTAAACACCATCGCCGCCAAGACCTATGACAACGATGGCGAGCCGGTGCCGTATCTGACCGAAGATGAAGCCGCCAACTTAGGCATTCGCAAAGGCACCCTCACCGGCGATGAGCGTAGTATCATTGAGAACCATGTGGTGATGACCAAGAAGATGTTGGATGAGGTTCCTTTCCCCAACAGCTTGTCCAACGTCGTCAGGTACGCCGCTGACCATCATGAGAAACTTGACGGTTCTGGCTACCCGCTGGGCAAAGACGACGACGCCCTGCCGCTCCAGTCGCGCATACTGGCGCTGGCTGATATCTGTGAGGCGCTTACGGCGAGCGATCGTCCTTACAAGACACCGATGTCCCTGGAAAAAGCTTTCCAGATTTTGGGCTTTATGGTCAAGGACAACCACGTCGACTCCGACCTGTTCGACCTGTTCAGAGAAAAAGAGATTTTCAAGAATTTCATGGTCGAAGAGAATCAGCGTCAGGAAACCGGCGAACCACCTCCCGCGATCTTCGCCCAACATGGCGGCAGCGTCGAAAAAGAGCCTGAAACCGAAGCGGCCACCGCCAGCTAGCCCGCAGAACATATTTCAACAACCGCCTATTGTGGAGGGTACATGGCCGACAGGCCTTTAGTGGGATATATCGGTCTGGGAATCATGGGCCGACCCATGGTCAATAACCTGCTGAGTGCAGGCTATGAAGTGACGGTGTGGAACCGCAGTGAACCAGGCATAGCCGAATGCATTGAGGCTGGGGCTTCTCGCGGCACATCCCCGGCACAGGTCGCCCAGTCAACCGATGTGGTTATTACTTGTGTCACCGATTCACCTGACGTAGAACAGGTGATGTTGGGCGACGGTGGTGCAATTGAGGGTGCCCGCGAAGGGCTGATCGTCGTTGACATGAGCACCATCAGCCCCGACGTGACCAGGCAGGTCTCCACAGCGTTTGCTAACGAGGGTGTGTCGATGCTCGACGCGCCAGTCTCCGGCGGAGATGTCGGCGCGATCGCAGGCACGTTGTCGATCATGGTAGGCGGAGACAAGCAGACTTTTGATCAGGTAGGTCCGATATTCGACGTACTGGGCAAGACCGCGACCTACTGCGGCTCCAGCGGATTGGGGCAGACGGTCAAGCTATGCAACCAGATTGTCGGCGCGGTGAATATTCTGGCGATGTGTGAGGGTCTTATTCTCGGCGCAAAAGCTGGCGCAGATATGGAAGCGCTGGTGATGGCGGTGAGCAACGGCGCTGCCGGATCGTGGATGATGAGCAATCTGGCGCCAAAAATCCTCCAACGCGATTTTGATCCAGGATTTATGCTGAAACTTCAGCAGAAAGACCTGCGACTCGTCATGGAGTCGGCCCACGCGCTCAAAGTGGCGCTTCCTGGTGCGGGACTGGTCCACCAGCTATTCCACGGGTTGGAAGCAGACGGTCTCGGCGACGAGGGTACCCAGGCGTTAGCCAAAGCGTTAGAACGCCTGGCAGGCACACAGATATCGGCCTGATTTTCGATAGTTGATCACATAGAGACCATACCCGAACCGCAGGATCCTTCTACTTTTGTCGGCCCTTTCCCCTCCTTGATTCCACGGTAGACAATGGAAATGCTCTCTGGCGACGCTCCTTTTGGCGACGCGCTATCAGGGTCGTCAGCCGCTGCTCCGGCGTGGCGGCGGGCGGCGGCGTTCATAGCCGACTATCTGGTTCTCTACGTCGTTACCGCCGTTCTGGCAAATGTCGGCGAGTCGGTATGGAGGTCGTTTGGACCTGATGGCTGGGCTGTCGGGTTCATGCTCACTCTAGCCTATTTCACCGTCCTCCACAGCCATATCGCCAACGGGCAGAGCATGGGCTACCGCGTGCTTGGCTTGGCTGTGCGCACCTCAGATGGCGACCACCTGAGCCTCCCGCTAGCCGCAGGCAGGTTTGTGCTATTTAGCCCGCTGCTGTTTATGTCGGACATCAATCGGCTCATCACCCTCTACGGTGGTCTCGAACTTGGCTGGGCCGCCGCGCCTATTGTCCTGGTAGTGAGCGTCGCGCTCCTGCCTGGGATGGTGATGGTCGATCCGCTTAGAAGAGGTCTTCATGACCTTTTGATGGGCACGGTGGTTGTGGCTGTAGATAGCCCTGATGTTCCACCGGAACGACCCTGGACCAGATCGCTCATCATCGCCGGGACCTTCGCTTTGGTGTTCATGGGGATCATGGCCTATTTGCGAGGCAGTTTCGATAACCCGGAGCAGGATCTGGCCATCCGACGTCTGTATGGGCGGCTCTCAAAGGACTCTCTTGTGCGTGAGGTAGTCGTGATGGAGAGAGCGGTTGGTCCCGACACACTCGACGCTGAGCCCAGATTCATCCTTCTCGTAGGCGGATACCTTCCTCACCGGGTGTACCAGGACAGCGTCCGCCGTGGGCATGTCATCAACCAACTCATCAACACTGTCAAGAACACCGACCTTCAGGGTCTGTCATCCGACAGCCTAAGCGCCGGTGTCAGGACAGGTTTCACGTTGGGCTACTACGCTAAGTGGGAGGCCACGGAGGAGACGGTGCCTCTGTTTGCAGGCGAAAGTCCGACAACTCATGAATGACGAAGGGCTCTGTCGCGCCTGTCCACAGTTAAATCTGGCGTTCGCACGGTTGCTCGGTTACCAGCCCGCTCATCACGCTCATATGCCGCACGTTGAAAGTGCACAACACTGAATCCGACCCGATAGCCGTTGAGCCTATGAGTGAGTCCATCAGCCCAAGATTGTGACTCAGCCGTTTTTCTGTGAACACTCGGAACGACCGTTCAAAATCATCAGAGGCGGGCCAATGGATCTGGAACGGTTGCAGATATCCTTTGAGCGCTTGCATCTCCGCTTTGGTACTGCATCCCTCGATCAAGCTCCATTGCAACAAGACCGGGAAGTCGAGGTGCCTCAGCCAGCGTAACAAACCATTCGAGAGCCGGGGGATGCCCGTGCAGGATATCAATCATCACATCTGTATCTAACAGTCGCAACGTATATACTACCCTCTAGACTGTGCTCGCCTTCGAAGTTCTGCGGCGAAGCCTCGCGGATCACGAGTCTCGTCACGATCCCGCCACATTCCAACCAAACCAGACGCTTTGAGAGCTTCAAGCAAACTCTTGCCTGTCCTGGGCTTTGGGCGTTGCCCGGCAGGAGCGTTAGTGGGAGCGTTGATCGCTCTTTTTGTTGCAGGCTTTGCCATGATTGGCCTCCATCTTTGCACCCGAAAGTATAACCCCTTTTGGCGGCGACCCCAATTCGGGGGCTGCAAAAATCGTCTCTAACCAGGCTCAAACTGGGCGTAGCGGGCAACGATCTTCTTCACGCCGTAGGTTTGGAACTTGATCGTGACCTTGGCGTCCTCGCCGATGCCAGTCCGCTCAGTGATTGTGCCTCTGCCGAATTTGGGGTGAACAACGATGCGACCCACCTGTAAGAAATCGTTGACATCCTGGGACATCTCCTCGTAGTTGGGCATCGCCTGTACAAACTCATCCACCGCGTCCTGAATGCGCGGCT
>Ga0187827_10007844_pt1 | contig 11735 bp, 9 predicted proteins | sample ETNtaG_39_FD_167969 | JGI IMG/M metagenome (GOLD analysis project Ga0187827, IMG submission 167969) | Marine microbial and viral communities from oxygen minimum zone, Eastern Pacific Ocean - ETNP2014_SV_150_PacBio MetaG (Illumina Assembly) | ecosystem: Environmental > Aquatic > Marine > Hypoxic... | reverse complement strand
AGATCCCTCTTTTCCTTATCGTTTCCCAGATTGTGGCCATTATTCTGTATTATCTGATTACGGTCGCTAACATGCTCATTGAGCGACAATCGGCAGAAATCGCCCTGTTCAGGAGTCGGGGCGCCAGTACCCGGCAAATCATCGGCGTCTATTTTGCGGAAGGTCTGATCATAAGTGCCATCGGGGCTGCCGCAGGCCCTTTTCTGGGCGCTTTTGTTTTCAGCTTGTTAGGTAGGACCGACTCCTTTTTCCCTCTGACCGAGGGAGGACTCCTGCCGGTCAGATTTTCAGGCACCGTGTTCCTGCTGGCGGTAATTGCGGCGGTATTTTGCCTGTTGACTCTTTTGTTGCCGGCTATTCAGGCGGCACGGGGGGGAGTGGTGTATCAACGTCAGCAGTCTGCCCGCCCGGCCACTGTGCCGATCTGGCAGCGTTACTACCTGGACCTGGTGATACTGACGCTGGGTGGGGTACTCTACTGGGAACTACGCGAACGTGGTTCACTTCTGACGGTGGGCATGTTTGGAGGACTGAACATAGACCCCCTGCTGCTGATAACGCCGATGCTTTTGCTGCTGGCAATTGGTATCGTTTTTCTTCGTCTTTTTCCTGTTCTCATCGGCCTGGCAACAAGATTCAGCAGGTATATCGGCAACACCCCGGTGGTACTCGGTTTATGGTACATAGCCCGAAACCCGGTCCATTATGGCCGGTTGATTTTGTTGCTGCTGCTAACGGCCAGCGTGGGTATGTTTGCCGCTACCTTTCTGGGCACCCTGGAGCGGAGTTATACGGAGCGGGCTCTGTACACGTCCGGAAGTGATGTACGGCTGGAGGGGCTGAATACATGGCGCGCCTCGAAAGATGCCCTCCTGCGACAGTATTCCAGTGTGCCGGGTGTCGAAAAGGCCAGCTTCGCCTACAGAGTCGACGGGTCCATGGGCACCTTGTTTACTGAAACGAGGGCCACGCTGCTTGGCGTAGAAGCGGAAGATTTTAGTCAAGTTGCCTGGTATCGTGATGATTTTACCGGCAGACCCTTCCCTTCATTAATGAGTTTGCTAGCAGAAGACCGGCCCATCAAGCAGGGAATGGACCTGCCGGAAGGTACCTCCGCGATTGGCGTCTGGGTGTACCCGGAAGCGGGCAACCCACTGGTAAGGGTTTTTGCCAAGGTGAAAGACGGTCGGGGGTACTACATCGACTATGAACTCGGCTCTACCGAAGCTGAAGGTTGGCAATACCTCGAGGCAAATCTGACTGTCGCGGGAACCGATATCCTGCTCCCGTCTCCCCTTATCCTCGACTCTATCTACATAAAAATTCAAGAGAGCTCGAGATACTGGGAAAACCCCAGTGGTATTTATTTTGATGATCTTCAGGTACGGGGGGCATTCTCTTCCGAACCGGTGTTGGTTGAGGATTTTGAAGATGTGGGGGAATGGACTATCTCGGCGGACGATTCATTCGGGTCTCTTGCATCGAGAACTTCAGTGACAGATAAGTTTGTGATCAGCAACGAAGTGGTCCACAATGACCAGGCTTCGGCTCAACTCACGTGGGCACGTCGCCGCGGTACCACAGATAAGGGTGTTTTCCCTAATGTAGACGGCAGGCCAGTGGTCGTCATAGCCAGCAGCTCATTCGCCGACAGTGCCCAAGTTTCCATAGGTGACGCGTTTAATTTGCGTGTGCCCGGACGATTCATCTCGGTGGTGATCGGGGATATTGTGGATTATTTCCCCACCCTGGACCCGGAGGAGACGGGGTTTCTGATCGCCAACCTTGACCGTCTGTCCAACCCGACGAACTTACTCGGCAACACAGCCATCTATCCTAACGAGGCGTGGCTTTCGATTACCGGCGACGCTACCCAGCGGGAAGCTACTATCGGCATCCTCGACTCCGGGAAGTATGGGGCTCATGAGTTTTACGATAGACAGGAAATGATATCGAAACTGAGAACCGACCCTCTGGCGGGCGCCGGTTGGAGTGGGATGTTGATGATTGCTCTTCTGGGCGTAATCCTCATCAGCAGTCTTGGTTTTGTGGTATACACCTATCTCTCTGCCCAAAAGCGGCAACTGGATTTTGCCATTTTGAGAACGCTGGGGTTTTCCCTTCGTCAGATAATCGGGTTGGTATGTTTTGAGCAACTTTTTATTATCGTGACCGGTATGGGGATAGGTACCATCCTGGGTGAGAGGTTGAGCTATATTATGATACCTTTCCTTCAGCTCACTGAGAGGGGTGAAAGGGTATTGCCTCCCTTTATCCTTACGATCAACTGGCAGACTATAGGGATGACCTACGCCGTTATCGGCCTGGCATTCGTCATCACTATTTCCCTGGTTATTCTGTTCTTCTCCCGGGTAGCTATCCACCGCACGCTGCGGATGGGAGATATGTGAGTCTAGTACAGAAGAAATACACGGAGAGTAAAAGATGGCTGATCCCAGTGACGGCAGTTACTACATAATCTGCGAAGATCTGTTCAAGATCTATAAAATAGCTGACCTTGAGGTGGTGGCCCTGAGAGGACTGGACCTCAGAGTGAGGAACGGCGAGCTTATGGCTATTGTCGGAGCCAGCGGAAGTGGCAAAACTACTTTGCTCAATATTCTTGGTGGGCTGGATACCCCCACGGCTGGAAAAGTGTCTGTAGGCAGCACAGATCTGCTCAGAATATCAGATGGTGACCTAGTCAGATATAGACGGCAGGATGTGGGGTTCATCTGGCAGCAGACGTCAAGAAATCTAGTTCCATATCTGACAGCTTTTCAGAATGTGGAACTACCTCTCATTCTCCTGGGAGTCCCCACGAGAGAGCGGCGGCAACGCGCCGAAGAAATGCTGAAGGCAGTGGGATTAGGAGAGCGGATGCAGCACAGACCGGAACGTTTGTCCGGTGGAGAACAACAACGGGTGGCTATCGCCGTGGCCCTGGCTCACAATCCGCCCCTTCTGCTGGCTGACGAACCCACCGGCGAATTGGACAGTCAGTCGGCTCTAACCGTTCTTGATGTCTTCAACTCGCTGAATGAGAGCTACGGGGTAACCATTGTCATAGTAACCCATGACGCTTCCATTACGGACAAAGTGCAACGGGTGGTGACGATCCGTGACGGGCGAACCAGTTTAGAAGCCGTCCGAAAGTCAAAATCGTTTCAGCCGGAAGCGGAGCCGAAAGGAAATTATGATGAGTTTATTGTTTTGGACGGGGCCGGACGGCTTCAGCTTCCTCAAGAATACGTTGATAAATTGAAATTAACAAACCGGGTGAGGGTCCTTCTTGCTGGAGACCATATTACCGTCTGGCCTGAGGAGAGCCCTCGGGGGGAGAACGAGAAATGACAACGCCGTTGGTCTCGGTAAGCAAGCTGGAGAGAATATTTACCCTGGGTTCTGAGCGGATAAGGGCCGTCCATGATGTCGACCTTGAAATAAACGCTGGCCAGTTGCTGGTTATTACCGGCCGGTCAGGTTCAGGGAAGACAACCCTCCTGAATCTGGTGGCCGGACTCGATCGTCCTACATCAGGTACGGTCTGTTTTCAGGGGGAAGACCTCTCTAAGGTGTCTGAAGGAGAACTAACGGACCTGCGGCGGTATCACATCGGCTTTATCTTTCAGTCCTTTGGTTTGCTCCCTTTGCTCTCGGCCTACGAAAATGTCGAGATGCCACTCCGAATCGGCGGCTTGGACAGGACGGAACGGCACAGACGAACCGAGTTTTGCCTTGAGATGGTGGGACTGGCTGGTCGGGCCCGTCATCGTCCCTACGAACTATCAGGTGGTGAGCTGCAACGAGTGGCGATAGCCCGGGCATTGGCTCATCGTCCTTCACTTATTCTGGCCGATGAACCGACGGCGGAATTGGATCTGGCCCGGGGTGAAGCGATTGTTGCCCTGCTTAAAAGAATTGCTTTTGATGAGAACGTGGGCATCGTCGTTGTCACTCATGATCTGGCGATGGCCCAGATTGCTGATGTGACCAGGGATCTAAGCGACGGGGCTTTCGTTACCTGAATCTCGGGACGGCCGCGGGTGTTGCTTATCCGGTATGTTTGATTCCTGGTCGGCGGGCAGGTCACGCAGGTCAGGATAACACTAGTTTCCCCGTTCGTCCAGCTCGCTTTGTTTCTATTGAGCTAAATGCTACAATGCAATAAGAATATCAGAAAGGAGAAAGGAGATTCGTGATAAACAAGTGTTTATTTCGAATAGCTGGCTCCACCCTGGTGCTTGTAGCACTTCTTCTTATGTCATGTGCTGGCGCAGAGTCACCACTTGCAGAGTATGAGCAACAGACCAGTGAATCGGAACAACAAGTTTCTTCACCCACGAAACGAGCAAGTGACCTTGAGGAAACTGGCAGTTCACTCTCTTCGGAGCCAGCGTCAAAGAAAAAGCTTATGAGTTATTCAGCACCACCGACCATGTCAATTGATTCCACTAGACAGTACACCGCTACCATTGAAACGGAGAAAGGTGACCTTGTTTTGGAACTGTTCGCCAGTGATGTTCCAGTGACGGTAAACAACTTCGTATTCCTGGCCCGAGAGGGATTCTATGATGGAACCACGTTCCACCGGATTATCCCTGACTTTATGGCCCAGGGTGGAGACCCCACCGGGACCGGTTCTGGTGGCCCCGGGTATTCGTTTGCCGACGAATTTACCAGCCACGGTCATGTCACTGGGGCATTGTCTATGGCCAATGCTGGCCCGGGTACGAACGGCTCCCAGTTTTTTATTACCTATGCTCCTCAACCTCATCTTGATAATCACCATTCAGTATTCGGTCAACTGACGGACGGGATGGATGTTCTCAAGTCACTATCGAACGGTGATAATATCGTACGAATTACTATTCAGGAACGCTAAGTGCCTGAAATCTAACACTCGTTCCGCCGTCCAGGCAGAACACAAATTGCAGTTCCGGGTGCTCTGCCATCGCGGGAATGGTCCGGTGGCAGTACTGGTCCGGAAGGAAATGGAGTAGAGGGTGCCGCCAGGTACCCTCTCGTGGTGACAGGGTTATCGGTCATCTGCTCTTGGTGCCAGGATCCCGCTTCGGTTAAAGGGCTAGCCGGAAAGACCTAGAGACCCAGTTCAGCGGAGATTTTCTGCATCGATTTCAGACCGATTTCGATAAGGTCATCAAGTTCGATACCCAACTCACCGCAACTGGCAATACTCTCCCTGTTGGCCCCGGCGGCGAAACTCTTTTCCTTAAACCTTTTCCTGACCGACTTGGCCTCGACGCTGGCTAGTTTCTTGTCGGGCCGGACCAAGGCAGAGGCGGTTATCAGACCGGTTAATGGGTCAACACAAAACAGGGCTTTGTCCAGATTCGTCTCCCGGGTAAGGCCGTGGGCTTCATTGTGGCACAAGATGGCCTCCGTCATTGCCTTGCTGCCCCCCATCTCCCTGACCAGGTCCGCCCCAAGACGACTGTGGTTGCTCATATCCCCATCGGTGAGTTCCAGGTCTATATCGTGAAGCAGGCCGGTAAGTCCCCACTCCTCCTCATCCTCGCCCAGCCGTTTGGCCAGCCCTCGCATGATCGCCTCGGTGGCCAGCATGTGTTTGATTGAGTTTTCGTTCTCTACATTTTCTTTTACGGAATCGAAGGCTTCTTCCCGGGTCATTCTGTGCCTCCTTTCCTGATTGGCTTTATCAGTATGGCTAATATTAAACCAGTTATTGCCAGCATAAGCAAGATAAAGAAGGCGAGTTGGTAGCTGCCCGTTGTGTCAAAAATGTGCCCGGCTAAAACCGAGCCGAGACTGCCGCCCAGAGTGCCGAAAAGGATGACGATGCCCAGCAGTGTCCCTTGGGAGCGGGTGCCGAACAGGTCGGCTATCGTTGGCGAGATAAGGGCAAAGAAACCTCCGTGGTTGAAGCCGTATATGGCGGCGAAGAGGTAGAGCATCCATAACTCGCTGGCGAATTGTAACCAGGATAGGGCGGTAACCAGTACGACAAAGCAGACTACTATTCCCCGCTTATGTCCGATCTTGTCGCCGGTGAAGCCCATTGTCAATCTGCCGACTATACTGGTCCCTCCGATAGCAGAAACAAAACTGGCCGCGATTCCTGCTGATGTTCCCATGTCAAGAGCATGAGGAACAATGTGAACCAGGACGGTCATGCCGCAGTAAAGAATGGCTATATAGAAACTGCAGACCATCCATAATTGACGGGTGCGGAGTGCTTCTCGGACGGACAATCCCGGTTCGGATAAGACCGGGTTTCCGGTGGTTGTTTGCTGTGCGCCATCCGGCAGCAGGCCCATTTCACGGGGGTCCCGCCGCATCAGCTGAGCTAGCGGAATGACAGCTGCCATAATAACTACCCCCAGAATGAGGTAGGAAGTCCTCCAGCCAAAAGCTCCGATCAAGGTAATGGTCAGCGGAGGCACGGCCACCATCCCCAGACCGGTGCCAACTTTCATGATTCCGGTCATTGCGCCCCGTTTCCTGATGAACCACCTGACTACTGTGGATAAGGGAACCACATCCGAAGCGCTTAAACCAATGCCGATAACGATGAAAAAGAGGTAAATCTGCCAGATATTGCCGGCTTGGGACATTAGTATGTGGCCGGCCCCGAAGAACAATGCCGAAGCAGTTATTACTTTCCTGGGCCCAAACCTGTCCGTCAGCAGACCCATAACCACGGACATAAAGCCCATGACCAGGAAGGCCAGAGAAGACGCACCTGACAGTAAGGCTCTTGTCGGACCAAACTCGTCCAGTAATGGTGTGAAAAAGACGCCGAAGCTGTTGAATGCCCCGTGGACTAGCGTCATGATAGAAAATCCAGCGGCAACAACGATATAGCCGTAAAAGATCCCTGGCTTTTCAGCCCTGGTTGGTGGTAATGTTTCTTCTTTGGTCAATACAAACCTTATTGGTGGCTGGCGGCGTACTCGATTCCTTTGCTCAGCACCTTGTTCAGATACTGCCCGGTAGCTGAAGACTTCTCTCGGGATATTTCCTCGGGGGTGCCCGTGGTTACCAGATAGCCGCCATCGTCGCCGGCGCCCGGACCTAGGTCGATGATGTGGTCGGCGGTCTTCATTACATCCAGATGGTGCTCGATGACAATTACCGTGTTACCGACATCAACTAGCCGGTGCAGCACTCTCAGTAGGGCCGCCACGTCATCAAAGGCAAGTCCGGTAGTTGGTTCATCGAGAATGTACAGCGTTTTGCCGGTCGACCGTTTGGACAGTTCGGTTGCCAGTTTTACCCGTTGGGCTTCTCCACCGGAAAGGGTGGGAGCCGGCTGGCCGAGTCGGATATAGCCCAGCCCCACGTCTCTTATCGTCACCAGCTTGTTCTTTACCTTGGGGATATTTTCAAAGAAGGCAAGAGCTTGCTCTATCGTCATATCCAGCACTTCGGCAATATTCTTGCCTCTGAACTTAATTTCGAGAGCTTCACGGTTGTAGCGCTTGCCACGGCACACTTCGCAGGGTACGGTCACATCGGGCAAGAACTGCATCTCTATCTGGATAAACCCTTCCCCGCCGCAGGCTTCACATCGTCCCCCTTTGACGTTAAAAGAGAATCGACCCGCAGCGTAACCTCTCATTCGGGCTTCAGGCACGGTAGCAAAAAGCTCCCGGATGGGAGTAAAGGTTCCCGTATAGGTAGCCGGATTACTTCGGGGGGTACGACCGATGGGCGATTGGTCCATATCGACTACCTTGTCAATGTGCTCGATACCGCTGATGTCGTCACATTCACCCGGTCTTTCCCGCGATCGATTTAACATCTGGGCTATTTTCCTATACATAATCTCATTGATCAGGCTGCTCTTACCGCTGCCTGAAACCCCGGTTACACAGACAAACCCACCCAGGGGGACGCGGACGTCTATGTTCTTCAGGTTGTTTTGCCTGGCTCCCTTGATCACTATCTCTTCGCCTGAACCTTGTCGGCGCTCCTGGGGTATCGGAATTTGCTTTGACAGGCTGAGGTACTGCCCGGTCAGTGAATCCTTTGATTCCATAATATGGTCAATCGTTCCCTTGGCCACAATCTTGCCGCCGTGCTCTCCGGCTCCCGGACCCATATCTATTATGTGGTCGGCAGCCCGCATCATGGCTTCGTCATGTTCCACGATTAGAACGGTGTTACCTAAATCTCTCAGCCTTTTTAAAGTCTCAATCAGACGGGAGTCATCGGCCGGGTGCAAACCTACCGTCGGCTCATCGCAAATGTAGAGCACGCCCATCAGTCCACTGCCAATCTGAGTGGCCAGGCGGATTCGCTGGGCTTCACCGCCGCTCAGGGTAGCAGAAGGTCGATCTATAGTGAGGTAGTCCAGCCCCACGTCTTTGAGAAAACCCAAACGGTTTTGAATCTCCTTGAGAACCTGGTGAGCTATTAAGACTTCCCGTTCACTAAGCATTCCGTTACCGATAGTGTCCACCCACGTGAGTGATTTCATGACCGACATGGCGGTGACATTCATAATATTCTTGCCGTCGATGGTCACGGCCAGAGACTCAGGCTTCAGGCGTTTTCCGTGACAGACTGGGCAGGGCGTTAGCATCATGTAGCGCTCGATGTTGGACCGCGAGTTTTCTGATTCCGTATCGCGGTGCTGCCGTTCCATAATCGGAATAACGCCCTCAAAGCCTTCGTAATACCGCCTTACCTTGCCGAAGCGGCGGTAAACCCTCGCCTCGCCACCTTCTCCAAATAGCAGCAGGTTAATCTGTTCCGGACTCATCTCTTTCAGCGGTTTGTCCAGTGAAAAGTCGTTGGCTTTGGCCAGAGATTCTACCCGGTAGAGATACCAGGTGTGAAACTGCCAGGGGCGGATTCCGCCCTCCATGACGGACAGGTCCTTGTTCAATACCATTTCCGGATCTATCTCGTGTTTGAACCCCAGGCCGGTGCAGGCGGGACAGGCGCCGTGAGGGCTGTTAAAACTGAAGGTCCGGGGGGCAATCTCACCGAGGCTAATCCCGCAGTAGACGCAGGCAAAATGCTCTGAAAAAATCATTTCTTCACCGTCCACCACGGAAACCAGCACTATCCCGGTTCCGAGTTTAAGGGCGGTCTCTACCGAGTCCGCAATGCGGCCCTGGCCACCGCTCTCCCCGATTACTAGCCTATCCACTACCACATCGATGGAGTGCTTCTTCTTCTTATCAAGTTGAAACTCTTCGGACAGGTCGCTGATAATCCCGTCGACCCGCACTCTGGAATAGCCGGTCTTCCGCAGATCTTCGAATATGGCTTGATACTCGCCCTTGCGGTCCTTAACCAGCGGCGCCATAATCATAATCCGACTGCCTTCATTAATATTCTGAATAGCATCGACAATCTGCTGCACCGTCTGGCTGGCTATCTCCCGTCCGCATTTGGGACAGTGGGGGTGGCCGATCCGGGCAAAGAGCAGGCGCAGGTAGTCATAAATCTCTGTCACCGTACCCATGGTGGAACGTGGGTTCCGGCTCGGCCCCTTCTGGTCAATGGAGATGGCCGGACTCAGCCCTTCTATGTAATCAACCTCGGGCTTCTCCATCCGGCCCAGAAACTGGCGGGCATAAGCAGACAGGGACTCCACGTAACGGCGCTGTCCCTCGGCATAAATGGTATCAAAAGCCAGAGAGCTTTTACCCGAGCCGGAGACACCGGTAATGACCACCAGCTTATCGCGAGGGATAGTCACGTCTATATTTTTCAGGTTGTGTTCGCGGGCACCCTTGACGATTATGGAATCTAGCGGCATAACGTTCCCCCCTGTCTTACGGGTTCATTGTAGCACTAGACCCAAAGCCCACTCAAGAGCATGAACGGTTTGGGGTATTGACAATCTTCTGAATAAGCACTAAACTCAAGTCCCAACGTGTCATCAGAACGGCTCTAAAGGGAAGGTCTATATGAACGGCGAGATAGTGGCGGGATTTCCAGATTTGTGGCTCTGGCTGGTGTTTGTCATAATCGGTCTCTTGCTCGTCCTGCTGGAGCTTGTCGTCGGCGTGGAGACTGGCCTTGATCTGGTCTTCATCGGCTCTGCTTTTGTTCTAGGCGGGCTGATAACTTGTCCGTCTAATTCCTGGGTGCTTTCACTCATTGTAACCAGTCTTATCCTCGTCGCCTATCTGGTTATCGGCAGAAGGTATGTCCACCGGTGGACCGTGGTGAAAGGTGAAAGGACCAATATTGATGCCATCGTCGGCAGGCGGGGAGTCGTCCTGAAGAGCATTGCCAGAAACGTCGATGGTAGAGTCAGACTAGGTAATGAGCACTGGCGGGCCAGAGCGGAAGAAGACATTGGTGAGGGTGACGAAATAGTCGTCACCAACGTCACCGGCAGCACCTTGATAGTCGAAAAACACAAAGGAGGCGGTTGAAAATGAATGCAGGTATTGTAGTCCTCATAATTATTCTGGTACTGGTGGCGCTTGCGCTGGGCAAGTCGATTACTGTCATTCGTCAGGCCGAAAAGGGTATCGTGGAGAGGCTGGGCAAGTACAAAGAGACCCTGGACCCGGGGCTCAAGTTCCTGGTGCCCTTTATGGATTCGTTGGTTTCTAAAATAGACATGCGGGAGACGGTCCTTGATATAGCCCCCCAGCCGGTCATCACCAAGGATAACGTTACCGTAACCGTGGATGCCGTCGTCTACTATTTTGTTACCGACGCCAAGGCCGTCAGGTACGAGGTAGCCAACTTCTTTAATGCCGTCAGCAAGTTGGCCCAGACCAACATCAGAAATGTTGTCGGTGAGATGAGCCTTGATGAATCATTGACTTCAAGGGAACGTATCAATGCTGCTTTGACGACAACCCTCGATGAAGCCACCGATAAGTGGGGAGTGAAAGTAACCAGGGTAGAAGTTAAGGAGATTGAGCCTCCCCGCGACATCTCGGATGCGATGAGCAAGCAGATGAAAGCAGAGAGAGAGAAGCGGGCCACTATCCTGGAAGCGGAGGCTTACCGGGAGAAACAGATACTGGAGGCCGAGGGCGATAAACAGAACGCCATACTGGTGGCTGAAGGCGACCGACAAAAAGAGATACTTACCGCTGAGGGTGACAAGCAAGCAGCGATACTGAGAGCGGAGGGTGAGGCCCAGGCAATCGAGAACGTCTCCAGAGCGGCCGACACCTTTTTCATCGGCAACGCTCAGTTATTCAAACAGCTTGATGTAACCCGAGACTCACTGCAGGACAATACCAAGCTGGTGATGTCCGACCAGTCACGACTCGTTAACGTGCTGGGCCTGGCCGAATCTCTCAGGGCTGGACAATCCGATTCGCCGTCGAAGTAACTAACTTCCTGAAACGGCCCGAATCGGGTTGCTGTAAGAGTAGAACGATGAAATGAGGGCACCGGAATTGCTGTCTGTGCAGTGATGGCCGGTGCCCTTTTTGGTTCCTCTCATATAGGCTACAGCCGGGTCAGCAACCCACGAAGCGGTACACAAAACGGGGCGGCAATCTGCTAACTCCCTGGTTGACGTTCTTTCGGAGATTACACCTGATTTTGTTACTGTCCTCGAGTTCAACTATGTAATCTCCTCCGTCATTTATTTGGCCGCACTAAATACAGAAGACCTGGCAGAGGCTATCAGCCAGCTTATCGGCAAGGAAATAAAGGAAAAATCCTCCAAATCTGACCCTTTCGTTTGGGAGCCGGTCTTTGAAAACGACAACATCCCCCGCGGTCTTAACCTGTAACCACCTTCTTCCCGGGGGAAGCTC
>Ga0187827_10007840_pt1 | contig 11736 bp, 9 predicted proteins | sample ETNtaG_39_FD_167969 | JGI IMG/M metagenome (GOLD analysis project Ga0187827, IMG submission 167969) | Marine microbial and viral communities from oxygen minimum zone, Eastern Pacific Ocean - ETNP2014_SV_150_PacBio MetaG (Illumina Assembly) | ecosystem: Environmental > Aquatic > Marine > Hypoxic... | reverse complement strand
TGCGGGAGCTTGCAGGGGAGAGGACGCGGTTTGGTTGTCCCAGGCTGCGAATCATGCTCAAGAGGGAAGAGCTGGTGGTCAATCACAAGAGGACCGAGTGTCTCTACGGAGAAGAGGGGCTTGCGTTGCGGAGGAAGAGGAGGCGCAAAGGTGCGGCCGGAGCTAGGGTGATTGCTCCTCCTCCGGTGCGTCCCAACCAGAGGTGGTCCATGGATTTCGTAACAGACAGCACGGTGACCGGCCGGCGTTTTCGTGCACTGACCATAGTGGATGACTACTCGCGGGAGTGCCCGGCCATTGAAGTGGGTACATCTCTGGGCGGCGCAAGGGTAGTCGGCGTCCTGGAGAGGCTGGCCGAGACGAGGGGACTCCCTGAGGTAATTACCGTCGACGACGGGCCTGAGTTTGCGGGCAGGGTGAGGTGGACCCGAAACATTGGACAGGTAGCGAGACGAGAGTCTTGCTCCTAATACTGGATCATCTAATCAAGGAAGATCGGGACGTGTCACATGAACGAAGAAAGCACAGCCCATCGTTCCTGCCTTAGCGGCCCTAGAAGCGGCGAAGGGGCGGGCCGTCTCGCAAGAAAGCGCTGCGTTCGTCTAGCAGCGGCTCCCATCCGAGCCAAACAACCTAGCTGCCAGGGCCACGGCTCCGCTGACACTATCTGCGGATAGTGTTGACGATTTGACGGCGGAACGCTGGGAGCACCGCAGAACCCTCGCGTGATGTCGCCCAGATCCTGTCCAGCCGACCGGGTCCACATCAATCTTCCTTCTTGAGTCGTTCAATTTCCTCAGGAGGCCTCACGTTGCGGAACATGGCGTATAGAGATAGATCGTAGGCTATCTTCAGTACCGCTGCAGAAACCAGCGGCACTCCGGCCGAGAACACACTCCAAAGGGCGGCGGTGGCGGAAGGTCCGACAGCGCCGGTCGCGCTCCGACCCACCATATGGATACTGGCCATGGCGACCCTCTCCTCCGGACCGACCACCGCCATGGTATAGGAATCCCGCGCAGGGGTGTCCATTTGCCCGAGGAACGAACGAAGTTGCCAGAACAGGATGGCAGCCCATGCCGTCGGCGCGAAAGCGGCGGCAATGAGGAAGAAGCTGGAGGGAATGTGGGTGAAAACCATGGTGTTGAGGAGTCCAAACCGATTGGAGATCTTGGCCGCCAGCCAAAGCGATACCGCGGTGAGTAGGTGGGAGAAGAAGAAGACGAAGGCCAGTGAACTTACCTCAAGGTCAAACTTGGTGGAAAACCAAAAGGCGACCAGGCTTTGGATTACCATCGACGTGGTAAATGTATCCACGCTGAACAAGGCAGTGAGGGTAAAGATTCGCCGGCGAGACGGGAGCTTCAACGGGTTGGTCCAGCCCCTTCGCTCCACAGGACTCTCAACTCTGGAAGATAGCAAGCTGTACAAAATCGCCCCGGCGATCTGTAAAACGGCGAATCCGACAAACATCAGCTTGAATGACGAGAGAGTGCTTACGCCGAAAAAATCCTGGTAAATCGTCGGAAGTCCGGCAGCCAATGCCCCGAGCGCCGTGCCGGTTCTGGCCAAAATTCCATAGACCGCGAATAGGTCCGTACGACGTTCGGCGGGCACCGTATCGGGCAGGATGGCGAGCTCCAATGGCTGGGCGGGGCTCTCACCTGCGCCGCTTCCGCTTGTTGATAAGCTGCCTACGAAGGCGATCAACAACATGGGGATGAACTCGTCTACGAAGAACAGGGCCAATCCCGATGCCGCCGACACCAAGGAGAAAGTGACAAGCAAGTTGCGGCGTCCAACCCTATCCGAGATTAGGCCCACCACAAAGGCGAATGCGGCAACTCCGATGACCCCCGCGCTGAGCACCGACCCAACTTGAACCAAGCTGAATCCCAGTTCGGCCAAGTACAAAGCAAGAAGGACGGCAACATAACTCTGGGCAAATGTCCGTATCGCCCGGGCAATGATGATCAACCGAGCGTCACGGCTAACCCAGTTAGAGGAGGATGATGGCCTAATCTTCATTCCCTATTCGGAGCTTTTGAACTGTATTTCTCAGTCCAACCGATTACCCCTGCTTGGGAACCTGCCCCATCCGTCGATAATGGTTGAAACGAGTCCAGCGAAAGCTCCCTCAATATTGTTGAAGGCGTGAAAGGCTCGGTTTGTTGTGTTCATCCAGGCAAACCATATCGCCGCCTATTATCATCGGTGCCGGCCTTATGTTGGAGGGCAACTCGGCCAACTCGGGAAGGTTAGATATAATATCTCTTCCGTTTCGGCTGAATATCTTGACCGCGTCGCCCTCAAAGAAAGCAACTGCGCGCATGCCGTCCCATTTCAACTCGAAAAAGTGATCCGGGGATTCGAAGGTGTTTTGAGCTAACCGGCCGAGCATTGGCTTTATAGTGTTTAGAAGAATGATGCGGGTCATGGGACGGATATTAATTCAAGACCCGTTTGCCTGCAAGATGACGGGCGTAAATTGCTAATCGGTGAGACTAATCGCAAAGAGGTGGCATTGAACGTCTGCACTGACAATATAAGCGATTTGTGGTGCCGATTTGCTGGCAGGGGTTGTCAGGTCCGCGTGCATGCGGTTAAAGTAGCGGCTGTTGAAAATGCATCTCTGGGGAAGAGGAGTTTCCATGGAATACCGCTGTTTGGGTAGGTCGGGGCTTGAGGTGTCAGCAGTTGGACTAGGGACCAACAACTTCGGCGCCCGCATCGACTACCAGCAAACTGACCGGGTGATCCATCAGGCCGTGGACATTGGTGTCAATCTCATAGATACGGCTAATATCTACGGAAAAACCTTGTCAGAGGAATACATAGGGAAGTCCACCAAAGGTATTCGCGGACAGGTGCTGCTGGCTACCAAGGTGGCAGGGCCGACGGGAGAAGGGCCGAACCAGGGCGGGGCCTCACGCAAGCACATCATGGAGCAGGTGGAGTTGAGCCTGCGGAGGCTGCAAACCGACCACATTGACCTTTACCAGATGCACTACCCAGATTCAGGCACCCCGATAGAAGAGACGCTGCGCACCCTAGACGATCTGGTTCGGCAGGGTAAAGTGCGGTACATCGGCTGCTCCAACTACGCCGCATGGCAAGTGGCCGAAGCCGTCTTGGCCTCCCATACGCTGCATTTGGAGGCCTTCATCAGCGCCCAGCCCCCGTATAACATGCTTGAACGCGAGGTTGAGAGAGAGCTGATCCCCTGCTGCCAGGCATACGGCATCGGTATTCTGCCATACTTCCCTTTGGCCAGCGGGTTCCTCACGGGGAAATACCGGCAAGGCGAGTCTCTCCCAGAGGGGACACGGCTCTATGACTTCGCCAAAGTCCGGAACAACCTGACCGACCGGAACTTCGACCTGTTGGATCGACTGAAAGTCTTTGCCGCGGAGCGTGGACACTCGACGCTGGAGCTGGCCATCGCTTGGCTGCTGGCCAATCCTTCAGTGGGCAGCGTCATTGCCGGTGCAAGGCTGCCGGGGCAGGTGGTGGACAACGTCAAGGCCATCGACTGGCAACTCACTCCGGAGGATCTACACGAGATCGACGGTATCCTCAACGGTGGGGAGTAAAGTCGGCTCAATTATTACTCCGGCCTATACACCTCGGAGGTGGCTGGCGAAGACATCTGGTTAGAGAACTTGCCGTACTACTGAACCGATGCTCCGGACCGGCGACGCGCACTAATGTTTCATAGGGTCTTGAAACCTGCCTCCTCCGATATCAAGAGACGAAGCTCCAAGTATCTCCTGCCATGCGAGCGCTCGGTCCGTTGGAGGCCGAATGCCTATTTCGGTGGAGACTGCAGAGCGTCGCCCAAAGCCGCATTGGTTTTGACCGCAACAACTGCCAGTATTCCGGGAGCAGGATTCTCGCTCAGCTACTTGTCCGACCGACCGGGTCCACCTCAATGCACCTGGAAACAGGCTGCTCCCAACGGATTCTACCGACCGTCATGGTCCGAGGCCAAGGTCGTCGCTGCGCAAGGAGGCGAAGGGCGGCCAAGGGTGAGGCAGTGCCAATCATTGCCGATGCCATCGCAATTGCCCGGCGACCGTTGTGGCACGCCTCTGGCCCTCTTTCCAGGCTGCCGGAAAAACCCGGCATCAGAACAGTCTCGGCGCCAATGTTAGAGCGCCTTATGAAGCTTGAATTTTCAGAGTCCAGCTAACGACCGAGCCACGTGGGGGGCCTTTTCTCAACGAACGCCAAGGCTCCCTCCTTGTAGTCCTGGCTGCTGTGCACAGTGAGTGCAGCATCTCCTGCCAAGTCGAGAGCGCTCTCCAGGTTCATGGCCAGAGAGTCGTATGTGAGCCGCTTTATGAGCTGGATAGCCAACGGCGGGCCTGAAGCTAACTCTTTGGCATACTCCATGGTCTGCTGCATCAACTCTTCCTGGGAGACAACCCTACTTACATACCCGATGCGCAGTGCCTCTTGGGCATCCATGGCTCGACCAGTCCACATGAGATCCAAGGCATTTGTGAGCCCCACGATCCTTGGCAGTAGGTAGCAGCCTCCATCCCCGGGCACAGTGGCCCGCCGCACATAGGCCATGACAAACTTGGCGTTGTCCGAAGCAATACGTATGTCGCACATGGAGGCCATGTCCATGCCAGCCCCGGCGCACGCACCATTGATGGCCGCGATGTACGGCTTGTCCAGGGTTTGAAGCAATTTGGGTATAGGGTGTATATCGTGTTTTATGTAGTGGGGTCGCCGTACGGGGTTTTGTCGCCAGCCAGTTGGCGAGCCGCACGGGCCTTCACATCAGCGCCGGAACAAAAGCCCCTACCAGCTCCCGTAACCATCACGACCCTGACATCACCGTCATCTTTTGCATCTTGTAGGGCCGCAAGCCAGCTATGGAGCATCTCCGTGCTGAAGGCGTTCAACACCTCAGGGCGGTTCAATGTAATGACGGCGATATTGTGCTCTTTTGTGTACAGGAGGTCCGGGTATTCAGTCATCTCTGTTTCCCTCTTTCTTCTCTCGACGTAGACCCGCGAACGGTACTATGTCCATGGCTAGGCCGATGTGTAAGGCATAATCCGAGATTCCCCATTTGACATGAGCCAGAATCTTCATTGGCACCCCAACGCGGCGGAGAAAGTATGTGACGCCCTTGGATGCCTGTCAACCTTTGCCTTCTGGCTCCTGTCAAGGGTGGAGTGGAGATGTATTGCTAGAGTCTTGCGCGTCTTTTCTCCGCCCATGGCATCCCTTCAGGTCACCCTTGCGTTTTCCTCCTTCCTGGCCTAAGTATTGCCCAACGTTCCAGGCCGGAGGTTTTGATGGACGCATATTGCTTTAAGTGCAGGGCAATGAAGGAGATCAATTGCCCAAAGCAGGTGGCCCTCAAGGACTCGAGACCAGCTACACAAGGAGTCTGCTCATCCTGTGGGACCAAGATGTTCCGAATACGCAAGGGGTAAAACGGCCGACCACCATGACCTGGGTCGCAGGCTGAAGAGAGCAGCATCCCAACAAGCCTGGATGATAGCATGGGCACTCCCCTGCTAGGCGGCAAACCCGAGCCTATTCGACATTCACGACTGTGGTTGCGGCCGGGGGCCGGCCAGGCCTCCGGTCCCCTCAGCGGGTTCCCCTCAGGTCGTCTCGCAAGCGCCGCGTACCGTCCCAATCGATGGCGCGATGCTCAATGTCAATGGCCACGCCATACACGTCTCGGGCCCGCTGAACCCCCACTTTGTCCTCTATGACATCCCAGAGCACTGCCTCCGGGTCCCTTTTCAGGGGATCACCCCAGCCACCCGCTCCCGGCCAGCTGATGCGAAGGGAGTCTCCGGCGTTCAGCGTTTCCAAGAATTTGGTCGGCATGGCCTTGGTCTCTCCCCCCTTGGCAACGGTGACCTTGGTGTTTGTAGAAGACAGCCCCCCCTGAAGGCCCCAGGGAGCCGACTTCTCCCGGTCGGCGCGCACCTGTACCACGGTATCGTCGAGCAGGTAGCGGTAGGTACGGACCATGCCCAGTCCACCACGGTACAATCCGGCGCCGTCGGTGTCGGGGACCAGGGCGTATTCTTCGATGCGGATGGGCTGCTCGGCTTCGATAGTTTCAGCCGGAATATTCGCAAGGTTGGATGTGTTGGACCCCTGGCCGTCGATGCCGTCCATGGTCGGCCGCCCTCCACAGGAGGTCTCGTTATGAAACTCCAACATGACCCAGGCTTTCCAGGGTGTCTTGCTCTTATCGTATCCCCCGGCGCCCACGCCGACCTCGCCACCGCCGGGGCACGCGAAGACCCGGTCAGGGAGCATCTGGGCGACGGCGCCAATGAGCGCGTGGGAGATACGCTTGAGCCCCAACGCCCGGGCGGCCACCGGAGCGGGAGGCAAAGGGTTGACGAAAGTACCTTCGGGAGCTTTGATTGTCACGGGGCGGAAATAGCCGGCGGTATTCGGGATGTCTCTCGGCATGACCGCGCGTAAGATGGCATACACCATCGCCTTGGTGGTGGCAAACACCGGCTGAATCGCGCCTTTACATTGGGGCGACGTGCCTTCGAAGTCCACCAGGATTTCATCGCCCTTCTTGGTCAAGGTGACCGCTATTTCGATAGGTTCGTCGCTGAAACCGTCGTTGTCCACGACATCGGTGAACGACCAGGTGCCGTCGGGCATGGAGGCGATGGATTTCCGGGTTAGCACCTCCGTGTAGTCCAGAAGTTCACTCACGAAAGACTCCAGCCCCTCAATACCGTATTGGTTCACCAGCTTCATGTACTCCCTTTCACCGTAGTAGAGGGCCGCAACTTGGCCTTTGATGTCGCCCAATACTTTGTCGGGCACCCGCACCGCCTTCTCCAGGATGCGCATGAGTGTCTCGTTGGGCTCGCCGCGTTCTTGCAGCTTGACGGGAGGGATGCGGAGACCCTCCTGGTATATCTCGGTGCTGTCGCAGGCGTTCCCCCCGGGAACGCGGCCCCCGATGTCAGTCTGATGCGACATGGCGCACAGGTAGGCCACGATACGGTCGCCAATCCAGACGGGCTTGAACAGGAAGATGTCGGGGAGGTGGCTCCCGCCTTCGTAAGGATCGTTGGTGACCAGGATGTCCTCGGGGTAGATGCGTCCTTTGAAATGGTTAACACAGGCCATCAGCGCGGGGTTCATCCCGCCCAGGTGGATGGGAGAGCACATGCTTTGCCCCACAAGCACACCGTTGGAGTCGAGGACGCCGGTGGAGAAGTCCAGGCTGGTACGAACCACGGAAGAACGCGAGGTCCTCACCACGGTGAGCGCCATGCCGTCGGCAATGCTTTCCAGTGCGTTCCGGATGACCTCCATGCGGATAGGATCAATCGTTGTCGTCACGGATTTCCTCCCAAGTGATGGACTGGCATACCATCGCGTGCACCATCGCGACACTGTTGCGGAAAGACCGTCCCGCTGCCGCGGTCCCCGCCGGTTTCCGGGTTCCCGCCGATTCCGGCGAATGGAGCATCAGAAAGGGAGCAGCACCCAGTTATTCTCCTGTGCCGTCCCAGTTGAACTACAGGCCCCTGAACCGCAGGGCCGCGAGGAGGTGAGGCAAGAGAAAGTCCGGGGACGACAAGTGCTCGCTGACGCACCTGAAACTAGTGGGACGTGCTCGAACCGGACCCGCAACCCCCGCAACAAGAGACGTTGGCTGGTCAAGCTTCGCTGCTTTGACGAGTACAAGATACAAGCACACCCTATGCTTAAGCAAGTTCTGGGCACACGTGGGCCCGCCAAGGTCGAATGTCATTTCGGTTTGGCGGTCTACAATCCCAAGGTAACGGCGTGGGTTCCTGTGCTTTGCGCGGCATGCAAGAAGCAGAATAGAAAGCTAGCTGAACTGCTCCTCGCTCACGGGGCCGATCCTAATGCTGAATTGTTGGCAACCAGCACAAATGGGACAGTTTGGGACCCGAGAGATCAGAGGTGTGGAAGAGCTCGAGTGATCTCCCTGGGGGTCCGGTTATGAAGTCTTCGCCTATCGATCGTCTGAGCCTTCACCTCCTTTCTGGAAGTAATTTACCTTCATTCCAGGAGCTCACGCCACCTCCACTTTCTCGGGTTTTCTTACACCCCAATGCGTCCCATTATTGCTGCCGGTCTACACTGTAACGCCGATTATCTGCGAATGTGTGATTGTCTGAAAGGGGTACCAGCCGTCCCTGGGAGCCGGCTCGTAAGCGGCCGGGCCTTAGTCGACGCGGACGGTCACCGGGTAACCGTAGCACTTTAGGGAGAGGCTTCGCCCCGCGGTGCCCCCGACCACGGCGATGTGGAACATCTCCGGTGACTCCGTCGCCAGTATGAGCCGGTCGTCGGGCGCGTCCATGACCCACCGGTATTCCGGGGCGTTGCGCTCCGGGTGATTGCGATGGATGTTCTTGAACCACGCGGCGGGGATGCGGGCGTTCTCGTGCAGGAATCTCTTCAAGCCGTCCCTGGTCCACCCGGACCCAGCCAGCATCTGGGCGTGTTCCGGACCCACAAGCAGCAGCACCCTGGCGGAGTGGTTGGTGTCCTTCCCCCACCTCTCTTCCCATCCCAGGAACTCGCCGCTGGGATAGGTCGAATAGGCGGCCAGGGTCCTGGCGATGCCGTCCGCCGCTGAGTTGAAGACATCCAGAATGTCCACGTCGCTCAGGGTATTGAAGACCGTAACGGTATTGTCTTCGGGGGAATAGCCACGGTCGGCGTGGAAGGGCACCCAGGGGCTGGCCTCGACGTTCTCCGCGACGAACATGTTGAATTTCCTGGGGGATCCGACGGTCGACGCGTCCAGCAGCGTGGGATAGGCGCGCCCCACGTTCATGACAATCAGCCGCATTGCCCTGGCGAGGCGCATGTTCACCCGAGACGGCGCTCCCGGCACCAGGGCCGCGGTTCCGGAGTTCATCTCGAGGGCCTTCCCGATGGGACCGTTTACCAGGTAGAGCTGGCCATACCCCCCGGTCGACACCAGCGCCGTCCGGCTGGGAAACGGGTACGTCGTCAACGCCCTGACCGCCGCCAGGACGACCGGCATCTCTTCCGCGACACAGCCCGCCATGGCCGCGTTGGCGGCGATGTGCAGGACCGTGGCGATGCCGCTGGCGGGCGGCAGGATTGTAACGACTTCGGAGGGGTCGCGCCCGGAGCCCCGGACCAGATCATCCACCGCTTCCCGAGTAGGTGGGAGCAAGGGGAAGCCGTCGGTCCAACCCCGCTCGGTGAACACCCGGTTCATCTTGTGGAAGCAGGCCAGAAGGTCTTCTGCTTCAAATGTCTCCGTTTCCGGCGCCGGGGCCTCAGGCGCGGTGTAGGGGGCGATCCTGGGGCTGGTGAGGCCCTCGATTATTGCTTCGAAGGCAGCCAGGGCCTGGACCCTCACCTGATCATCCGGAATGCTGGTGAAGCAATCGGGAACGAAGGCAAAAGCCAAGGAGCCGGCGCCGAAAGCCCGGGCGTGGGTCTCGGCGCTGGCCCGGAACTTTTCGGCCACGATGATAACGCAGGGGAGGCCCATCCGCTCCAGTTTGTGCTGGTCGAGCACCAGGCTCGACGTTCCGCCCCCTCAATCGGCGGTGGCCCCGATTACGGCGTCGCACTCCTCCACCGCCTTCGCTAGCACATGGTCGTTGGTCGGGTTGGTGCCCCGGATCTGGACCAGCTTGACGCCCTTGAAGCGGCGTTGGAGTTCTTCGCCCACTGCGGCCAGGCCGACGTCGCCGCGGGCCTTGTGGTTCCAAAGAAGCCCCACCCGCATGCCTGCCAGGGTAACGATGCGGGGTGCTGCCGGTGTCTGGTGTTCCGTTCCCACAGTGGGCGCCTGGGGAATGTAAACCTCTAGCTTCGCCATCTGCCTTCTCCTGATGCGGTGGTCTGCATCTTCCATGTTTCTCAGACGCGCGGACACGCCGCACGCTTCTCATCATCCGAGCGGGAGGCCGCCGGGTTTCAAACGGTCAAGTCGCCGATGCGCCCGGCCCAACGAAGGGCCGCCCGAACCAGGGCCGCCATCGCCTGGAATTCGTGGCCCCACGCAGCCGGGCCGAGGGCCTATCCGCCGTGCCCTTCCGACGACAGCGGATTGAAGGTCACCCGGTTCATGGGCGCGTCGCTGTTGTTGCGCCACTGGTGGTGAACGTTAGGGGGCACCAGAATGGCGTCACCTTGGGAAACAGTGTACTCCTTTCCGCCGCAGACCAGAGTGGCCTGCCCGTCCAGGACAAACACCGTGTGTTCCCAAGGATGGTTGTGCCCGCCGGTGTCGGGATGCGAGACCGCGCCGGGCGCCATCGCGCCGTTGTAGAGCATCAAATAGTTGGGCGCGCCGTCTCTGGAGCCGAGGATTTCGTGCCCTGTTTCCTTATTCAAGTCCCGGTAGTTGCGTATCACCGGGGGCTGACCGGTCCCGGTCCCACCTTCGTTCTGCGCGCCGCCGCTCTGGGCGGCGATCAGGTGGTTGACCTCGATACGATGAATGTCCTCCCGGCCCCCGTTGTTCAGGGTATAGTGGTCCACGTTGGGCGGTATGTAGAGGGCGTCACCGTCCCTTACCGGGTACTCCTTGCCGTCACACACCAAGGTTCCCGACCCGCTGATGATGTAGACTTCGTGCTCCCAGGGATGGATATGGTGAATGCTGGTCTTGCCGGGCTTGATCTCCGAGTAGGTCATTGTGCAGGTTGGGGGGTTATCGTCCAGCCAAACCAGCCGGGCTGACGAGGTTAGCGGCGTGCCGAAGCTGCTGATGTTCCTGATCATGGGTTCCAAATCGTGCACCTCCTCAATTGATCGGGTCTGTGATCGGGTCTGAGACGCTGGCGTCCCATACCGATTCGCGGCCGGGATGGGCCCGTCACGACTCCCGCCCGCCTCGCGCATGCGGGGCGTCAAGACGCGGACCCGGTCCGGCGGTGTGTAGCCCAGCGTCTCCTCTTCCAGGTTGATTCAACTGTTTCTTCATCCCGGTTCCTTCTTCCTGGGCCACGATGAGCTATTATATGGCCGATACCGCTGGCTGGGTCAATATGACCCTGGCAATTCAGGTATGAGTGCCTGCTTTCTTTGAGGGGAATATGGGTGGGTTGAATGCGAGAGGAGCCGATCCCGGTCCCTTTCATCGCTGGTGACGGGATGGGTCAGGCTACCGGGTCACGCTCTGTTATTGACGCCCCTGGGGCCAGTTGTTATTATTGCGCCGGTCCGGCCGGCCGGTCCGGGCAGCACTTTCCAGCCGCATTCGAGCACTTAGTGCCGGCACCGGGGAGCCGGCACCAGCGGGGAGAATCGCGATGCAAGTGGTCAGGGTCTATTCCGGAGAGGATGGGGAGTCCCACTTCGAGGAGCTGGAGTTGTCATACGAGCAGATGGCCGATTTCGAGCTGACCGCGATGCAATCCGCGACCGGGATCCTGTTCCGCCGCGTGGCGCCAGGGACGTTGTCGGGCTGGCACACCGCGCCGCGCCGCCAGTACGTCATCACCCTGGAAGGGCAGATGGAGATCGGCCTGGGCGACGGAAGCAAACGGATCTTCAATCCCGGCGACGTGCTCCTGGCCGACGACCAGACCGGGCGCGGCCATACTACCAAGGTCGCTGGCAGCAAGCCCCGGGTCTCCATCGCCATTCCCCTGGTGGACTGAGCCCGCCTTCCAACGTTCGTAGTTCTCACCCATTAGCATTGGCGAGAGGGTCAAAAGCATCGGCCGGCGCCGCTCTTTCCTAGCAGGA
>Ga0187827_10007837_pt1 | contig 11738 bp, 19 predicted proteins | sample ETNtaG_39_FD_167969 | JGI IMG/M metagenome (GOLD analysis project Ga0187827, IMG submission 167969) | Marine microbial and viral communities from oxygen minimum zone, Eastern Pacific Ocean - ETNP2014_SV_150_PacBio MetaG (Illumina Assembly) | ecosystem: Environmental > Aquatic > Marine > Hypoxic... | reverse complement strand
AGTAGGTATTCTTACTTTTACTCCGAAGAAAGCTGCACCTATTATGAAAAAGGCTGTAGAGAGCGCTGCTGCTAATGCAGCAGAAAACCACGATATGGAAGAAGAAAACTTGGTGGTGTCAAAAATATATGTAAATGAAGGTCCCATATTAAAAAGGTTTAGGCCCAGAGCCAGGGGCAGGGCTACAAGGATCAGGAAAAGGACTTCACATCTGACAGTAGTAGTTTCTGACGGCATAGAAGAGGAGGATAAGGATAATGGGTCAAAAAGTTAATCCAATAGGACTTAGAATAGGTATTAATAAGGGCTGGCAATCCAGGTGGTTTGCCACCAGAAATTACGCTCGTCTTTTAAAAGAGGACATGCTTATAAGGAAAATAATAGAGGATCAGTTAGGTAATGCCGGTATCTCTAGGGTTGAGATGGAGAGGACAGCCGAGGAAGTAAAAGTGTACATGTATACTGCCAAACCAGGTATGGTAATAGGGCGTAGGGGCGCCACCATAAATGATATTAGGCAGTCTATAGAGGAAGCTACCGGAAATATTATCCAGCTTGATATTGTGGAAGTAAAAAAACCCGAACTGGTAGCAAATCTTGTTGCAGAGAGTATAGCCAACCAGCTTCTGGGAAGGGTAAGCTTCAGGAGGGCTATGAAAAAGGCTATCTCACTGTCCCTTAAAGCGGGTGCAAAGGGCGTTAAAATTCAATGTTCTGGTAGGCTTGGTGGCGCCGAGATGGCCAGGACTGAGTGGTATAGAGAAGGAAGAGTGCCGCTCCACACCCTGAGAGCTAATATTGACTATGGTTTTGCAGAGGCAAATACCACTTTCGGCAAAATAGGTGTAAAAGTATGGTTGTATCTGGGTGATATTATTCTGGATGAGGTTGAAAAAGAGAAGAAGTCAGTAGAAGATTCTGATACAATACCAAAAACCAGGAGAAAAAATCCTAAAGCAGGATTCAGAGCACGTATCAAGAAGGGTGCTAGTAAGATTAAAGAAATAAAGAAGACTGTAATAGACACCAGGCTGAAAAATGAAGAAGAGAATGCAAAAACTAAAAAGATGAAGAAAGAGAAAGCTGAAGAAAAAACAAAAGCAAAAACAAAAGAGATAAAGACAGTAGAAAAAACCGAAAAAAAAGCAGTAAAGATAAAGGCAGAAGTTAAAGAAAAGACTAGAGCCGTGGATGATAAGGCCAAAAAGACTAAAAAAATCGACAAGAAAAAAACTACTGCTAAAATAAAAAAAGATAAGAAAACACTGGTAGAAAAGAAGAAGACAAGGACATTAAATTAGGTCCGGAATTAGGAGATATAGATGTCTGCGATGTTAATGCCCAAAAGGGTAAAACACAGAAAAGTTCATAGAGGCAGGATGAAAGGGATTTCCAAAGGAGGTACCAGGTTGGTCTTTGGAGAATATGGTCTTCAAGCTCTTGAAGCTGGATGGCTAACCAGCAAACAGATCGAGGCTGCCAGAGTAGCACTTACCAGGCACATTAAGAGGGGCGGAAAGGTCTGGATCAATGTATTTCCACATAAGTCCGTGACTAAGAAACCTGCTGAGACCAGGATGGGCGGCGGAAAAGGTGCACCTGAAAACTGGGTGGCAGTTGTAAAACCAGGCAAGATACTGTTCGAGCTTTCCGGGGTAAGTCTCAAAGTTGCCAAGGAAGCTATCAGGAGAGCTTCAAATAAACTATCGATTAAAACTAAATTTATTTACGGTGAATAGACAAAACTGATTGGAATAAAAAATGAGAGCAAGTGATATAAGAGAACAAACACCAGAAGAGTTAGCGACTAGACTTAATGATGTCAAGAAGAACCTTTTTAACCTAAAATTTCAGAAAGCCATCGGGCAGCTGAAAAACACCCAGTCCTTGAGAAATATCAGAAAGGATATTGCTATGGTCGAAACCCTGATCAGGGAAAAACAGCTGGGATTAAATAAGAATCTGATAGGGAAAAAAGCAGAGACAACAGCTAAAAAAATTGACGGGGCAGAAGCAAACGGTAAAAAGAGAGCAGTAAAGGTAAGTAAAAAGACCAAAGATGAAAGTATAGGCAAGTAAGGAGGATTTTTTTGGAAAGAGCAAAAAGAAAAACTAGAGTAGGCAAGATTATAAATGACAAGATGGACAAGACTATAGTTGTAGCGGTTGAGTCTCACTATAAGCATCCTCTTTATAATAAAATATTAAAGAAAGTAAAGAAATATAAGGTACACGATTCGAAAGGAATCAGCAAGACAGGTGATTTTGTGAAGATCTACGAGACCAGGCCGTTTAGCAAGACTAAAAGGTGGAGACTTGTAGAGGTTGTCAAGAAAGCTAAATAGAGAAGGAATAGTAGGATGATTCAAGCAGAAAGTAAAGTAAAGATAGCTGATAATACAGGTGCAAAAGAGATAAAGGTCATAAAGATTCTGGGTGGTTCGAAGAGGAGATATGCGCGCATCGGTGATATTTTTGTTGCAACTGTAAAGGTAGCCAATCCTGGAGGAATGGTCAAAAAGAGTGAAGTGGTAAAAGCTGTACTGGTTAGGTCAAAAAAGGAAAATAGAAGATCGGACGGGTCTTATATAAGGTTTGATGAGAATGCAGCAGTTATCATCGATAATGTCAATAATCCTATGGGAACAAGGATATTCGGTCCTGTTGCCAGAGAGTTGAGGGAGAAAAATTTTATGAAGATAATATCCCTTTCACCAGAAGTTATCTGATTGGAGAGACATGTTAAAAATAAAGAAGAACGATAAAGTAAAGATAGTCAAAGGTAAAGACAGAGGTAAGTCTGGTAAAATCCTGAGGATTATCAGGGAAGACGGCACTGTCTATGTCAAGGGAGCTAATATTGTAAGCAAGCACATAAGGCAGCAGGACCAGAACAAGCCGGGAGGAATAATAAAAAAGGAAGGGCCCATCAACGTAGCAAATGTCAGGGTGATATGCCCCAACTGCAGCAAGCCTGTCAGGATCGGTTTTGAAGTAAATGGTCCCGGAGAAAAAGCTAGAGTGTGTAAAAAATGTAAACAACAGATTTAAGATATTGTTTGAGGGTATAGATGAAACCTAGACTTAAAGAAAAATATTTAAAAGAGATAGTTCCCAAACTAATGAAGACAAGGAACTATAAAAATATCATTCAGGTCCCTAGTCTCCAGAAAATCTGTGTAAATGTTGGGGTAGGAATAGCTACTCAGAACATCAAAGAGCTGGATGCAGCAGCAGAGGATGTTGCCACCATTACCGGCCAGAGACCGGTAATAACCAAGGCTAGGAAATCAATTGCCGCATTCAAGGTAAGGGAGGGCAATCCCATAGGGTGCATGGCGACTCTGAGGGGAAATATGATGTACGAGTTCTTGGACAGGCTACTGAATATTGCCATACCAAGGGTAAGGGATTTCAGAGGTCTTTCAAAGAAAAGTTTTGATGGTTATGGAAATTACACTATAGGTATTAAAGAACAATTAATATTCCCTGAAATAGATTATGACAAGGTCTTATCAGTCAAAGGGATGAATATAACAATAACTACATCATCGCAAAACGATGAAGAGGCGCTGGAGTTGTTAACAGGATTAGGATTTCCGTTTCAAAAATAGTAAAAAAACTATTAGGAGGATTTTTTGGCTAAGAAATCGTTGATAGAAAAACAAAAAAGAGAGCCTAAATATAAGACAAGGTCTTATAACAGGTGTTTTAGATGTGGTAGATCAAGAAGTTATTATAGAAAATTTGGCCTTTGTAGAATTTGTTTAAGAGAATTGGCCCATGAGGGGAAAATTCCTGGACTGACCAAGTCAAGCTGGTAGAAGGAGAATTTTATGTCATATATGTCTGACCCTATCGCCGATATGTTGGCAAGGATAAAAAATGCATATACTGCAAATATGGAGACGGTAAATATACCATTTTCTAAGCTGAAGGGTGAAATTGCTAGAATCCTCGACGAAGAAGGCTTTATAAAGAGTCATGAGATAAGAAAGGACGAGGAAATACAAGGAGTCATCAACATCCAGCTGAAATATAATAATGAAAATATAAGCGCCATTGGCGGTTTTAAAAAGATTAGCCGGCCAGGTCTGAGAGTATACGCTGAAAAGAATAAGATACCCAGGACTATGGGCGGTCTTGGCATAGTAATAGTCTCCACTTCAAAGGGAGTACTTACTGATGCTAAAGCCAGGGAGACAGGAGTCGGTGGAGAAGTGATCTGTTCTGTTTGGTAATATGAGAGGAGATTCAAGTTGTCAAGAGTCGGAAAAAAACCAGTAGCAATACCGGAAGGTGTTGAAATAAAAATAGATAAGGGAAAGGTATCTGTAAGGGGAAAGCTGGGAGAACTTAACCAGGATTTTGACAGCCAGGCTGTCGAGATAACTGAAGAAAAAAAGCGGTTAATTGTAAAGCCTCTATCAGATACTAAGGAAGTCAGATCAAAATATGGGCTTTACAGGAGCCTGTTAAATAATATGGTCACAGGAGTTTCAGAGGGTTTCTCAAAGACACTTAAGATCGTTGGTGTCGGCTACAGGGTAAGCCTTAAGGGAAGCGATCTTGCATTATCGGTAGGATTTTCAAATATTGTTGATTTTCCCAAGCAAGAAGGCATAACTTTTGAAGTACCAGACAATACTACGATTATTATAAAAGGAATAGATAAACAACTAGTGGGACAAGTATCTTCCAAAATTAGAAGTAAAAGACCCCCAGAACCTTATAAGGGGAAGGGCATTAGATATGATGACGAAGTGGTCAGGAGAAAAGTTGGTAAAGCTGCAATTACTGCTGATGGGGCAGGAGCATAAATGGAAAAGAAGATTCAAAGAAAAGACAGTAAACATAAAAGAAAGATACGGTCAAGACTTAAAACTAGGAAGAATTATTCCCGGCTTAGGTTGTGTGTCTTCAGGAGTTCTAGGCATATATATGGCCAGATAATTGATAATAATTCCGGGAAAACCCTTCTTGGCATATCCAGCAAAGAAGTCGAAGCTAAAAAAGAAGATAAAGGCAAGATTGATATAAGTTTCAGGACCGGCGAAGAACTAGCTAAAAAAGCGTTGGAGAAAAAGATCGGAGAGATCGTATTTGACCGCAGTGGTTATAAATATCATGGAAGGGTAAAGGCTCTGGCAGAAGGAGCACGGAAAGGTGGATTAAAATTTTAAGTGATTTAAAGGAGGATTGCTATTGGCAGAAAAACCAAGTAATACAGAACTTACAGAAAAGGTAATAAAAATAAATAGAGTGGCAAAGGTAGTCAAAGGTGGAAGACGGTTCAGTTTCAGTGCACTGGTGGCAGTGGGAGACATGAATGGTAGGGTCGGTGTCGGATTCGGAAAAGCCAATGAAGTGGCTACAGCCATACAAAAAAGCGTCAATGATGCTAAGAAAAATATGTTCAAGGTACCAATAAAAGACGGCACCATACCTTATGAGATAAACGCTTGTTCAGGTGCAGGTAAAGTATTTATGAAACCAGCAACCAGCGGTAAGGGAGTCATTGCTGGCGGTCCGGTAAGGATAATTCTGGAACTGGCAGGAGTCAAAAATATCCTTACAAAGTCACTTGGGAGTTCTAATGCTCTGAATATTGTAAATGCTACAGTAGCTGGCCTGAAGTCCCTGAAGACTCGCGAACAAATAGAGAGTATGCGTGGTAAAGTCTAAGATATTTTGAATTATTGGAAGGAATAAAATTGTGAGACTAAATGAAATAAAGTCCCCTGAATCAAATAAAAAGCGGAAAAAAGTAGGTCGAGGTGATGGTTCTGGGCATGGTACCACTAGTGGAAGAGGAACAAAAGGCCAGCTCTCAAGGTCTGGCGGTAAGACAAGGGTAGGCTTTGAAGGTGGACAGATGCCCCTCCAGAGAAGGCTTCCTCACTTGAGAGGTTTTAAGAATAATAGAAAAATAGTGTTTAATGTCATCAATATTTCAATGCTGGAAGTTCTTAAAGAAGGAAGTAAAGTCGACTATGACGTACTTATGAAAAAGGGTTTGATAATGAAAAAAGGAAACCCTGTAAAGATCCTTGGAAACGGTGATCTGAATAAAAAACTAACTGTAAAGGCAAACGGATTTAGCAAAAGAGCTAGGGAAAAAATTGAAAAAGCTGGAGGGAAAGTGGAGGTAATCTAAATGCTTCGAGCACTTATTACAGCTTTCAGAGTCAAAGAGATAAGAAATAAGATATTATTCACCCTGGGCATACTGGCAATCTATAGGTTAGGTGCAAATATCACCATACCCGGAGTGGATGCCAATGTCATCCTGGAACAGGTTGAGACAGGTGTTCTTGGGATGATGGATCTTTTTGCAGGTGGGGCTCTGGGTAACTTTGCTGTCTTCTCACTTGGTATAATGCCCTATATTACAGCTACCATTATAATGCAGCTCCTGCAAGTGGTGATTCCAAGGTTAGAACAGCTTTCCAAACAGGGTGAAATGGGCAGGAGGAAAATAAACCAGATTTCAAGGTATCTTACAGTAGCTTTAGCATTGATACAATCTATAACAATGACATTTTTTTTCAGGAATTTTGGCGCAATCCCTGAATTTGATATTCCTCACGTCACACTTATAGTAATAACGCTTACAGCAGGTACCACCCTAATAATGTGGCTGGGAGAGCTAATAAACATCCATGGAATAGGAAATGGTATCTCGCTTATAATATTTGCAAATATAGTATCCAGGATGCCAGGCCAGTTTATCAGTCTGTTCAGGCTACAGGGCACCAACTATTTTTTCTTGGCAATATTCGCAATCTTTTCCATAGGTATAATCATGGCTATTATAATGATTCAGCAGGGTGAAAGGAAAATACCGGTACAGTATGCCAAAAGAGTAGTGGGTCGGAAAGTATTTGGGGGCCAGAGCACTTATCTGCCTCTCCGTGTCAATCAGTCAGGGGTAATGCCCATAATCCTAGCAATTGCACTACTTCTGTTCCCGGCGACAGTAGCACAGTTTATCCCCGTACAGTGGATACAATCTTTTGCCGATGCACTCAGTCCTTCGGCGCAAGGGAATATAAATCCCATATATGCCATAACCTATACCATACTTATAATTATATTTGCATATTTCTATACAGCTATAACTTTTAATCCTGTGGATACCGCTGACAACCTCAGAAGATATGGTGGATTTATTCCTGGGATAAGGCCCGGAAAAAATACCTCCGATTATCTGACTAATGTACTTAATAGAATCACACTGCCGGGAGCAGTATTCTTGGCAATAGTGGCCCTTCTTCCGGAGGTCCTTATAAATTATCTGAATATACCTTTCAGGTTTGGAGGGACTTCTATACTTATTACGGTCGGTGTTGCACTTGATACTATGAGGCAGCTAGAGTCACAATTGACAATGAGAGACTATGAAGGATTCTTGAAATGAAAATGTTAGTGTTGGGAGCTCCGGGTGCAGGGAAGAGCACACAGGCAAAAAAGATATCAAAAAAGTTCGATATACCTCATATCTCTACCGGTGCTATTTTGCGCAATGAGATTAAACAGAAGACAGAGAACGGGCTAAAGGCAAAAGGGTATGTGGAAAACGGTAAACTGGTACCTGATGAACTGGTCATTGATATAATAGAAAATTTTATAAAAAGCGAAGTCGCAGGCAGGGGATTTTTTTTAGATGGTTTTCCTAGGAATATTACACAGGCAGAAAAGTTTTCAGAGATGCTGGAAAAGGCCGGTAAAAGCCTTGATAAAGTGATAAATATAGTTGTAGATAATGGAGAGGCAATAAACAGACTGGGACTTCGCAGGACATGTAAAGACTGCCAGCAGACTTCTATATATAATCAGGTACAAGGAGATACCTGCAGAAACTGCGGAGGCCAGCTTTTAAAACGTAAAGATGATGACGGGAAAGTCATAAGGCACCGCCTTAAGGTATATGATAAAGAGACTCATCCTCTAGTGGAGTATTACAGGGGAAAGAGCATCCTGGCAGATATAAAAGGTACGGGTACTCTGGAGGAAGTCACTGAAAGGATATTGGAAAGTCTATGATAATCTGTAAATCAGCTTCTGAGACAGAAGTGATGAAGGAAGCTGGGCAGATAGTAGCAAAAGTTATTTTGAAAATTGAAAAACTCCTAAAGCCGGGTATAACTACTGAAGAAATAGATAGAACCATTGAAAGGCAGATAAGGGCAGAAGGCGCTGTCCCTGCATTTAAAGGATATACCGGAAGGTCGTCCAGCAGGAGCTACCCCAGTAGCCTGTGTATATCTATAAACGAAGAAGTAGTACACGGTATACCCGGTAAAAAGAAGATTAGAAATGGTGACCTGGTAGCCATAGATGTAGGTGTCAAAAAAAACGGATTTTATGGGGATGCTGCTAGAAGTTATAAGATCGGAAAAGTAAGCAGGACTGCTGAAAGACTGTGGAAAGCGGCCAGTGAGGCTCTTGATACGGCTATAGCCCTTTGTCAGGTAGGGAACCGATTGTCAGATATTAGTCATTGTATCGAGACAAGAGCAGAACGTGATGGTTTTTCGGTAGTAAAAGACTTTGTTGGGCATGGAATTGGGAAAAAACTACACGAAGACCCGCAAATACTTAATTTTGGACCTCCGGGACAGGGACCGGTTTTAAAAAATGGAATGGTACTGGCAATAGAGCCCATGCTTAACGAGGGAGGCAGTGAAGTTGTGGTGCTTGAAGATATGTGGACTGTTATAACAAGAGACAGGAAACTGTCCTGCCATTTTGAAGATTCAGTGGCTGTTACACCAGATGGACCCCTGGTTCTTACTAGATTGTAGAGTTTTTAGTGGACAGGGGATAGTTTTTTTGATAGTGTATTTATTTGTGCTAATTTAGTTTTTTAATAAATGGCAGGAGGAATAAGTTCTCTAAAAAAGAAGAAATAATCGAAGCCGAAGGAAAGATTCTAGAAGCACTTTCAAATGCTATGTTCCGGGTAGAGCTGGAGAACGGTCATAAAATACTGGCTCATATCTCTGGAAAGATGCGTATGCACTATATCAAGATACTACCTGGAGATATGGTGAAGGTGGAAATATCACCATATGATCTTTCCCGAGGAAGAATAACATACAGAAAAAAATAGATAGATAACAAGAAATTAATAACAGTTGAGGAAAAGCGAAAATTAGGTTGAAAATAAAACCATCAGTTAAAAGGATATGTAATAATTGCCGGGTCATTAAGCGTGAAGGTAAGATAATGATAATATGTAAAAATCCGAGACATAAACAGAAGCAGGGTTAAGGAGGAGATAATTGGTAAGAATTGCAGGGATAGATATACCAAATGAGAAACACGTAGTTATTTCACTTACCTACATATTTGGTATCGGTAGGACTACTTCAGAAAAGATTCTTGATGGTCTAAAGATAGAAAAGTCGACAAAGACAAAAGACCTTACAGAAGACGAAGTAGTAAAGATTAGGGAATATATAGAGTCAAACCTAAAAATCGAGGGAGATCTCAGACGTGAAGTAAGCCAGAATATAAAAAGGCTTATTGAAATAAACTCCTACAGGGGGATAATGCACAAGCGTGGACTTCCTGTAAGGGGACAGAGGACACATACCAATGCTAGGACCCGAAAAGGGCGTAAGAAAAGTGTAGGTATAAGGAAAAAAACAGTTACTTAAAAATCAGATCCAGGGGGAATAATTGGCTAAGAAAATTTCAGGAAGTAAGAGAGTAAGAAGCAAAGACAGAAAAAATGTCCCTTACGGTATTGCTCATGTACAATCGACTTTCAATAATACCATAGTCAACATCACAGATCTGGAAGGTAATACTATAGCATGGGGAAGTTCAGGCGGACAGGGATTTAAAGGCTCCAGGAAGAGCACACCTTATTCAGCTCAGATAACTGCCAATGTAGTAGCGCGGAATGCTCAGGAACACGGCGTGATGAAGGTAGAGGTAAGGGTTAAAGGTGTCGGTTCCGGCAGAGAGACAGCAGTAAGGTCGTTGCAGGCGGCAGGGCTTGAAATCGGAAACATTATAGACGTCACCCCGGTACCTCATAATGGTTGCAGACAGAAGAGGAGAAGAAGGCCGTAAAGTCTGGCTTGTCGAAAATAAATCTAAGCAAGGAGTTTTAATAAGATGTCACTAGTAAAAGAGGCGGCTTGTAGACAGTGTAGAAGAGAAAAGGAAAAACTTTTCCTGAAAGGTCAGAAATGTTTTTCAGACAAATGCGTCATAGAGAAAAAGCCCGGGCCACCGGGGCAGAGGGCTAAAAGAAGAGTTATGGAGACAGAATACTATACACAGCTCCGTGAAAAACAGAAAGCAAAAAAATATTATGGACTGCTGGAAAGACAGTTTTCCAATTATTATAAAAAAGCAGTACAAAAAAAGGGTATCACCGGTGAGATACTTATACAGCTCTTGGAGACAAGACTGGATAATATCGTATACCTAATGGGTTTTGCCACATCCAGAGCTCAGACAAGGCAGCTTATAAATCACGGCCATGTGCTTGTCGACGGGAAAAAGGTTGACATAGCCTCATATCAGGTGAAGGAAGGGCAGGAGATAAGCATAGCACCAGGAAGCAGTGAGATAATGCCTGTATTGGAAGCAAAAGAATCGGGCGGAACAATTAATATACCTAACTGGCTAGAATCAGATTTGGAAAAATTAAAAGGTAAAATAATTAGATTTCCCGAAAGGGAAGATATACAGGCTCCTATAAATGAACAGATTATAGTTGAGCTTTATTCAAAGTAATAATTTTCTTTTTTGAGAGGATGATATAAATTGTTAAAAATGCATAAGCCGAATGTAAAAGTCAAATCAAATAGTGACTTTCAGGGAGATTTTGTCTTGGAACCTCTTGAGAGAGGCTTTGGGCATACTCTTGGTAATTCTATTAGAAGAGTACTTCTGTCTTCAATAGAAGGAGTAGGTATCACTCAAATAAGAGTTGAAAAAACTATGCACGAATTCTCCACTATAGAAGGCGTCAGGGAAGATATGATAGAATTTGCTGCTAACTTGAAAAATATTGTATTCAAAATGGAGTCTGATGACCCGGTAATGCTGAAACTTGTAAAGAATAGAACCGGTGAGGTGAAAGCAGAAGATATAGAGCTTCCAGCTGAGGTGGAGATAATTAATCCTGACTGTTATATATGTAACCTGACAAAGAAGGGCGGCATAAAAGCTGAAATTAAGATAGAAAAAGACAAAGGTTACAGGACTGCAGAGGAAAATGATACTGAAGGTGAGCCGTTGGGAGTAATACCGCTTGACACTATCTTTTCTCCTGTAAAAAGAGTGTCATTTAAAGTAGAGAATACTAGGGTGGGGCAAATGACAAACTTTGATAAGCTGTCCCTTGACATAAAGACAAATGGCAGTATAAAACCAGAGGATGCACTTAGTCAGGCTTCAAAGATCGTAAATGATTACATGGCTCTCTTAATAGACCTTTCAGAGACTCCTAATAAGGACGACCCCATCTTTGAGGAGCTGAAAGAAGAGGATGCACAGCTGGAGTATCCTTCTATAGAGGAGCTAGAACTTTCAGTAAGAGCCTATAACTGTCTGAAGCGGGAAGGTGTCGAAACTGTGGAGAAGCTTCTCGAATATTCGGAAGACGAGCTCTTGGATATAAGAAATTTCGGCCAGAAATCGATTCAGGAAGTTAAAGACAAGATAAAAGCACTTGGGCTATCTTTTAAGGGAACACAGTGATCGGGAGTAAT
>Ga0187827_10007834_pt1 | contig 11739 bp, 6 predicted proteins | sample ETNtaG_39_FD_167969 | JGI IMG/M metagenome (GOLD analysis project Ga0187827, IMG submission 167969) | Marine microbial and viral communities from oxygen minimum zone, Eastern Pacific Ocean - ETNP2014_SV_150_PacBio MetaG (Illumina Assembly) | ecosystem: Environmental > Aquatic > Marine > Hypoxic... | reverse complement strand
CAAAATATCCTGCTTTGAAGGCTCTCAAAAAAGCTGCGGGCTTTCCACTATATCTAATTTCTAATAATTCATTATCTGTTAAAACTTCAGCTCGGCGCCATAATCGTGAAAATAGAAAAATGCCTAGAAGAGACCCCATAAGCAAGTTCCACCAGAACCAGTTTTGCCAGATTCCCGGCCCGCGGACAAATTCTGTAATGGCTAAGGGTGTATCTGCCGCAAAAGTTGTAGCAACCATTGATGTTCCAACAATCCACCATGGAAGAGTCCGTCCTGATAGAAAATATTCTTCTGTGCTAGATTTTGCTCGTTTCGAAAAATAGATTCCTACGCCCAATGAAAAAGCGATATAAATCAGAATGATTGTCCAATCGAGCCAATGAAGAGAAAGTGTTTCAGTCATAGATTTTTTTTAATTCAGTTGATTGAAAATAATGAGAAAGTATGTTTTCAAAAGAAAAGCCATTTAATGCCATTCCTAATGCACCAATTTGACATAGGCCCACGCCATGACCCCAACCAGCTCCTCTTAATTTAATCTGAGATGGTTGAGAATCGATGTCAGAATTTGTTTCAATAATAAAGGCGGAACTATATAAAAAATTAGGATGCAGAACGCGGCGAATCTCATATTCACTGTTCAGTGTAATATTAGCTGGCTTACCTTTGGAAATGCCATCAATTCGGAGTTGAGTTATTCGTCCCGATATACCACGATTTAGGGGTTGAAGTAATATAATTGAATCGAACGTCTGTTTAGTTTTTTCAGAAATTAGTTGGGTTAACTCTTCTTGTGAAAATGAAACATTCCATCGAAAATAGCTTCCGGATTTATCCACGTGTCCCAAATATTTTTTAAGATCATTTTCTGGTACGTATTCCGGACCACAATAAGAATTTTGTAGTTCAGTTAACCACACTTTTAAATCTGATTCAGACTTGATATTTGGGAGGGCTGAATTATTCCCATCATGAATTGCGCGTAGATAGTGCTTCGGCTCACCGTCCCAAACATTTTCATTATTTTCTGAAATTCCGCCACAAGATTTGGCATATCGTGTGTCACAAATTTTTTTCTCGTGAATCAACACCTGACCCAATGTTTTTTCTGCAGCGGAAATCGCTGCATCTGTCAAATTTTCAATTCCCTGGTATCGCTGACAACAATCGTCGTTACAGGAATCTATTCCAAGGTCAGCATGTTTTTGCTCCATAGCTGCCAAAAGCCAAGAACGAGCAGCGACAGTTTGAGATTCTAAAAGGGCCTGTGGACATTCACCACTCATTTCTGATGTGGCTACACAAATTATGTATTTTTCCAGTGGAATGTGATTGATGACAAAAAGGCATTCATCCACAATTTTAATTTCCAACTCACCTTCAACTGTAATGGAAATGTTTTTTTCCCAGTGGAATCCACGGCCAGCTCTTATAGATGAAAGTTTATAGGTTGAAGTTGGAAAATAATTGGGTTCTTCCGATAGGTTAATATTAAAAGATCGATTATTCTCAACATCCATAATTACCAATTTTTGAACACGATCTTCTGGCAAAACCAATCCAATAGAAACAACAGGCTCATGCGATGGAATTTGTCCTTTTACGAGCATATTTTTTTCCAGGCGGCGCCCAAAGCAGCTGTCCGGCGATCGGTAGAATAGTCCAAAGGAATATCTGTATTGGACTCAAGTAACGATATTAATTTAGAATTAGCCATAAATATTCCTAATCGTTGACCGATGACAATTTTTTCAATTTTAGCATGATTAGCTTTAAAAAACTGGGTTCGATTTTGAATTAAAAATGAAAATGCTTCCGTAGCTTTTTCAAAAATAGTGTTAGCATTTTGGTTTTGAGAAAGTTGATCTAAAGTTTCAACTTTTTCTCTTTGAGACAAATTCCATTGGTGGATCATCCATTTTGGAGAGAGACAGGATTCAATAGTCTCGCCAAGTGGTATTTTTAATTCCCAAGAGCGTTTAACATCATCTCTTGCATTGAAATCAATCATTTTACCCTTCAAGATAATCCCGTCTGCAATACCCGTTCCGCCGCCAATATACACGGCATTATTACAGTTTTGCAATTTACCAATGGTGGATTTCCATTCGCCCAAAACACAGCAATCTGAGTCATGTGGTATTGAACCAATACCTTGGATTCTATCCACCAAATCAGGAATCCTAGGTCCATTTGCCATGATTACTACACCGTGATCATTTTTGATTCCCGGAAAACAGAGTCCAATAGAATCTAACTCAGATTTAGAAATAATATCTTGGATTGTTTCTACAATGACATCGCCTTGATCTATCTCTGGTTGTGTCAGGTAAATATTCCCTTCGGAAAATTCCTGCCGCTGAAGATCTAAATGTACTGGAATAAATTTAGAATTCCACTTGGGTGAATCTGAATAATTTACTTCTAGTTGAAATTCACCTGGGGAGACCAAGCCCGTTCTGGAATTATATCTAACAGATTGGGCCATGACCTTTGTTCCACCACAATCAATTCCAAGGATATAGGAATCAGCCATGAATATTATATTTCGTTTTTAAAGACTTGATTCGTTCAATGGATTGTCGAATTCTATCTACTGTAACTTTTCCAGATTTCACTAACTGACACATGGATGAAACGGATTTTGGGATAAAGTCAGGGTCGTAATTCAAATTGTTTCCGAGGCAAAAAAGATCAATACCGGCATTAAGCATTAATTCAAAAGATTCGGTTAAATTATAGTGATCTGAAATGGCATTCATACTTGGGTCATCACATATCACAACACCCTTAAATCCAAGATCATTACGAAGCATATCTGTAATGATTATTTTTGATAAGGATGCTGGATATTTAGGATCCATATTTTTGTCAAATGTGTGGGAAACCATGACCATATCCAAGTGACCATATTTAATTAACTCATCGAAAGGGATGAGGTCTTTCACCGTCCAGGTATCAGAAATATTCGTAGAGCCCTTATGTGTATCGCCAAAGGCTGACCCCTGCCCGGGAAAATGTTTACCGCAAGAAATAATATTATTCTCTTTCAAAGACTGAATAAATACCCTGCTATGCTGGACCACAGTTTTTGGAAGATTAGAGTTAGCTCTTTTTGCTTTCCCAATAACTGTATCATCACCATAGTCTAGATCTAGTACCGGTGCAAAATTGACATTGATTCCACAGTCGTTTAGAGTAGACGCAATTGTTTGTGAGAATTGTTGAGTCATAAGATCATTATCAAGTAATCCCATATGATTCCATGATGGAGTCTCTGGAAATCCGTAATCAGGTTTTAATCTATTAGTACCACCACCTTCCTGGTCGATGGAAATTAATAGGTCACCTTTGGAAAAAGACTGGAGTTGATTGGAAAGATCTTTTACTTGATCGGGGGTTTGAATATTGCGTGTTCCAAGACCACCGATTTTAACATCTTCATCATAAAGGATTACGCCTGCAAGATTATAATCTTTTATAAAGTTGACAATAGGAGAATCAGGCGGTGCATTTGATCCGCGGAAGCCTGCAATAATTAATTGCCCAATAAGTTGTTCGAGAGATTGATTCATCTAATGAAGATAGAAAAAATAATTTGATTCATGAATAGCTAAATAAAATTTTCCTGAAAAAATAAAAGAACTATGGTAAGGAAAGAAATGTAATTTGTAAAATTAAGGTCTATATGAAAAACTTTTTGATGATGATCATCCTGGTTTTTTCCCAGTTGTGGGGTGGTAAAACAGAATCAGTTGAAATATTTAGCGATATAATGAATAAAAATATTCCAGCCTTCATTGTTACTCCTGACTTGTATAGTGGTGGCAATGATAGTCTCCCTGTTATCCTTTTGTTGCATGGATATGGCGGGGATTACAAAAATTGGTCATCCAAGACAGATTTAGTTCGACAAGCCGATGAGTTTAATTTTATAATTGTTTGCCCAGACGGCAATCGAAACAGCTGGTATTTGGATAGCCCAATGAAATCAGATAGCCAATATAAATCATTTTTTATCAATGAATTAATTCCTTGGATTAAAAAGAATTTTCGTACTAACCAGATGGGTATTACAGGATTAAGTATGGGTGGCCATGGTGCATTTTATTTAGCAATTAAACATCCAAAATTATTTGATGCTGTATCTGGAATGAGTGCCGGCGTGGATTTAACCTTTTCAACCGTAAAATGGGAGCTTGCTAAAATATTAGGTCCATTTGAGACCTTTCCAGATCGTTGGCAATCTCATTCTGTAACCAATATGGTCGAATCGATTCCTGAAAAGTTTATGCCTGTTTTAATTGACTGTGGATATGATGATTTTTTTATTGATATAAATAGATCGCTACATCATAGCTTAATCGATAAAAATATATCGCATATATACGTAGAAAAACCCGGTGGGCATAATTGGGATTATTGGATTAATGCGTTAGATGAACATTTACGATTTTTTGAAAATGCATTTAATAAACCAAATATTAATTAATTGTATTTCAACTTATTAAAAAATAAATATGTTAAATAAATTTCTTTTACCAACATCTCTTATTATTTTATTAACCTTAACGAGTTGTTCAACATCTCCTAGAATTCAAGATTCTACAAATTGGGCAGAAAAAACTTTAAGTCAATTGTCTCTCCGAGAAAAAATAGGCCAAATGATGGTTTACCGGATGAACATGCGGTTAAAGGATGTTTCTTTGGAAAAGTGGAAAGAAATAAATTCACTTATTACATCAGATGGTATTGGAACGGTCCATCTATGGTATGGTGATGTAGGCAGCTCTATAGCATTGATGAATAAAATGCAGACACTTTCAAAAGTACCTATTTTATTTGATGCAGATATTGAATATGGCCTTAATCAAAGGTTCCCTTCGGGAACAGACTTACCACCACTTATGGCCATTGCAGCTACTTCGGATACGGAAAATGCTTATCAGGTTGGAAAAATAATTGCCAAAGAAGCGCGAGCAGTAGGCATTCATTGGAATCTTTCTCCCGTGGTTGATGTAAATAATAATCCATTGAATCCGATTATTAATACAAGATCCTTTGGCGAAGATCCGAAAAAAGTGAGCGAATTTGGTATTTCCCTGATGAAAGGTCTCCAAGACCACGGTATGTTGTCGACGGCAAAACATTTTCCGGGCCATGGAGATACGGAAACAGATTCTCATTCTTCTTTAGCCATGATACCCAGTGATTCAAGCCGCCTATGGTCTGTTGAAATTTTGCCATTTCAAGCCATGTCGGATGCAGGCGTGGATGCCATAATGGTGGCCCATGTTCATGCCCCGGATTATCAACCGGAAGCGGATAAACCTACTACCTTATCTCAATTTTGGATAAAATCTATCTTAAAGGAAAAAATTGGATTCAAAGGTGTTATAATTACTGATGCAATGAGTATGGGAGGTATATCAAAAAATTATTCTGATGCTTTTGCTTTGATAGAAACTATTAAGGCGGGGAGTGACGTTATTATACAAAATAATAATTATAAAGGCTCAATAAATATTATTGAAAATGCTGTCAATGATGGAGAGATTTCAATTCATCAAATCAATGAATCGGTATTAAAAATACTAAAAATGAAAGAAAAGGTTGGTCTTCAAAAGTCTACTAAAATTTCGTTAGATAGTTACTACAATAGTTTTCAACAAAAAGAGCATAAAACAATCGCTAAACAAGTTGCCCAAGAAGCGATCACATGTGTGAAATACGATTCGAGTATATTCCCATTTAGTACAAATAATGCGGATACACTTTACGTGATTGATATGTATGATTCACAAAATAATCATGAAATGTCTAGTGTAACAAAAGGGCTAAAAAAATCGGGGCTAAAGATAAAACCGCTTCAAATTGACGAATCTGATTCAAAAGCTGTTTTACACGCTTTACTAAATGAAATCCCAGAAAATTCTTTGGTACTAATTAATGGATTTGCAAGTCCGAAGGCAAACAAAGATAGAATAATTCTCCCAAGTAATGAGACGAATTTTTTGCGGGATTTAATGAACAAAACAGGCCGTATCGTCCTAGCGAGTCTCGGTACGCCCTATCTGATTCAGGATTTTCCTGAAATTCCCGTTTATCTTTGTGCATATAAAAGTAATTCAGTTATGCAAAATGCATTGGTTAATGCTTTGCTAGGTCGTGCTTTAATATCAGGTGAATTACCAGTTACAATTCCTGGCATTGCAAAAATTGGTGACGGAATAAGAGTTGAAAAGATCAAACAATATTATTCTAAAAATTCATTTATGAAAGGGAAGGAAATAATTCAGGTATTGCCTAAAGAAATGGGCGTTAAACCGAAAATGCTTAATCAATTATTAGATGAAGCAGTTCAAGATAAAGCTTGGCCAGGTGGTGTATTACTAGCATCTAAGGATGGGGAAATATTCTTCAAAAAAGCATTTGGCTACCACACATATAAAAAAACAAGAGAAACACGTACCAGTGATATATTTGATTTAGCATCCATTACAAAAGTAATTGCTACAACATCAGCCATAATGAAATTATATGAAGAAGGGAAAATTCAATTGGATGATCCTGTGGTAAAATATTTACCTGAATTCAAGGGAAAGCAGCGAAATCATTTTGATCAAAAGTCAAAAATAACTATCCGTAATTTAATGACACACACTGCTGGGCTGGCTCCTTTCAAGCAATTTTATTTAATGGATGCAAGTATTGAAGGGCGGTTAGATAGTTTATATAATAGTGAGCCGGAAACAAACATTGGGGAAAAAGTAATATATTCTGATATTGGCCTTATAATGTTGGGAAAATTAGTTGAAAAAGTTGGGAGTGTAACGCTGGATAAATTTGTGGATTCCCTTATCTTTACCCCACTGGGGATGAATTCCACTTATTTTAATCCGCCGCAAGAAAAATTGCATAGAATTGTGCCCACAGAAATTTCTGACCAATACAGATTTGGTTTGATTCATGGAGAAGTTCACGATGAAAATGCCCACAGCATTGGTGGTGTGGCGGGGCATGCTGGGCTATTTTCTACAGCTCAAGATTTGGCACGATTCTCACAAATGATGCTTAATAGAGGTATCTATGGTTGGGCTCGAATTTTCAAAAAAGAAACAGTAAACCTTTTTACACAAAGAGCCAATATTGTGGAAGGAAGTTCCCGTTGTTTGGGTTGGGATAGCCCAGATGGTGAAGCATCTGGTGGAGTATATTTAAGCGATAAAAGTTTTGGACACACTGGATATACAGGAACATCCTTATGGATTGATCCGGAGAACCAGATCACAGTTATTTTGCTAACAAATGCGGTTCATCCTAATCGTTCTTGGAAAAAACCAAAATATTTTGACTGGCGACAGCGTATTCATTCTGCGGTTTATGAGACGCTAGGATTTAAAGAACAGAATCAAAATTTTCAGTGGCGAAAAAATTGGTAATATTATTCCCACCATTTCTCAAATAATTTTTATTGCAACCATAATTTTTATACCACTATTTTCCAGAGATGAAATTTATTAGAATCTTAACTTTATTTATCGTTCTTCAATCTTTCCTATTCCCAAGTGTTACAGGCAAGATATCTGGTATAATTACAGATGCTTCGTCCGGTAACCCTCTTATTGGTGCCAATGTAATGCTTGATGGGACATCTCTTGGGGCTGCAACAGACATCGATGGGCACTATAACATTTTAAATATCTCTCCTGGGTTTTATTCGTTGCGTGTTGAGATGATAGGCTATGGTCAAAAAACGGTTACTGATATTCGTGTTGAAATTGATTTAACTGCATTAATCGATGTCGAACTTTCTGTTGAGGCTATTTCGGGCGAAATGGTTGTTGTAAAGGCAAATCAAAAGCTAGTTAAAATTGACGTGGCATCGAGTCAAAAATCAATATCAGCATCGCAAATTGCTGAAATGCCTGTCAGTAGTGTTGCTGATGTTGTTGGGCTGTCTGCAGGGGTCTCTGGTTTGTCAGTGAGAGGTGGTAGTTACAATGAAACTCAATTTATGGTTGATGGTCTTGTGATGAATGATGAGCGAACGAGTGAACCTACAACGGGAATTCCTTTAAGTGCCATCCAAGATATTTCCTTGCAAACTGGCGGATTTGGTGCAGAATATCGGAATGCTCGATCAGGTGTCATTAATGTTGTAACAAAAGAAGGGTCAAAAGATTCTTATTCTGGCTCGTTAAGTATTCGACAATCATCGGCAACACAAAAACATTTTGGGACATCTCCTTACGATGCTGAATCTTTCTGGTTTAAACCATACTTGGATTCAACTGTTTGTTGGACAGGAACGAACAATGGTTCTTGGGATGAGTATACTCAAAGACAGTATCCATCTTTTGATGGGTGGAACAGTGTTTCTGAACAAACCTTAGCTGATGGTGATTCCAAAAATGATTTATCACCATCAGGCGTTAAAAAATTATTTTCTTGGGAGCATCGAAAAAATGGAGCAATCGAAAATCCTGATGTGAATATTGATGCGGGGTTTGGAGGTCCGGTTCCCTTTGTTTCAACAAAACTAGGTGATCTTCGTTTTTATTTTTCTACTCGGCAAGAAAAAGATATGTACCTTTATGAAGTCAGCAGAAAGGGACTTGAGAAGGAATCGTATTTATTAAAATTAACATCTGACTTAAGTGTTAATTCAAAACTTGTATATACTTTATTTAATGGTCGAGTTGAGGGAACATCCTTATCTCGAGGTGGCGGTACAGCGATTATGAATGATGTTTGGGACCTTGCAAATCAAGTTAATAGGTCAGGATTTACAATGCCGTGGCGGTTATTTACAAATGAATACTGGTCTCCCACTGAAGTGAAAAATTCAATACATGCATTAAAGTATACAAAACAAATCGATGGTGATACTTTTTATGATTTATTGGTAAAGTATGATACCAAGGATTATAACACAAACCATGGTGCACGTCGAGATACTATCTCGACTTTTCCTATTTTTGGTGATGGAGAAGATACTTGGTATGCAGATGAAGCTCCCAATGGTTTTTTTGGAGGGCCTCTTTTCAGTGTAGAGGGAAGGCTTGCATTTGGTGGAGCAGTTAGTACTGCTAGGGACTTTAGCCATGTGAAAACGATTACGCTAAAAGGTAACTACACAACCCAGTTAAATAATGTAAATCAATTAAAATTTGGTGGAGAGTTAATCTACTCTGGGCTCGAATTAAAATATGGGTCACAAAATGAATTTTTACCTAGCGGTAATTATTGGTCAACGATGGATGTGGCCCCGTATCGTTTGTCATTCTATGGCCAAGATAAAATGGAATTTAAAGGACTTATTGCTATTCTTGGGTTAAACCTAGACGTAATCAATCCAAATCATGCCTGGTATGACATTGACGTCTATAATGATGATTTTTATTCATCTAATTACACTAGTGATTCAGAAGCTGATTTTGAGCAAACAAACGTTGACCCGCAAATTGAGTTAAGTCCGCGATTAGCATTGTCTCATCCTATAACTGAAACATCTAAATTATATTTTAATTATGGACACTACCAACAAATGCCTATTGCTGAATCATTATATCGTGTTAGACGAGGATTTAGTGAAGAAGTGCTTACCATAGGTGACCCAAACCTTCCTATGGCTAAAACGATCGCATATGAAATTGGATTCGACCAATCTTTTAAGGAAAGTTATTTAATTAGATTATCTGCTTACTATAAAGACATCGCTGACCAACAAAATTATACACGATTTATCAGTGCAAATAGTAAAGTAAACTATTCAAGGTTAACATCAAATAGCTACGAGGACATTCGTGGATTTGAATTGGAGTTATCACGAATCCGTGGTCGTTGGGTTACTGGATTTGTGAATTATGAATATCGAGTAAATACATCTGGTTACTTTGGTTTAGGATATTATTATGAGAATCCAGCAGATCAGCGGAATTATGAGCTGAATAATCCTAAACAATATAAACCAAGGCCTATTCCTAGAATGAAGTCTGTTATTGACGTTCATACACCAGTTGATTTCGGACCTAAATTATTAAATCAGCGAATACTGGCAGATTGGCATTTAAACATAATTAGTAAGTGGTCTGCTGGCTCATGGTTTACTTATAATCCAAACAATGTTTCAGGAATTGAGTATAATGTTCAATATCGAAATAATTATAATATTGATTTGAAATTTTCTAAAATTTTTCAAATGGGTAAGGTGAATTTGAAAATCTATGCTGATTTATACAATGCAATGAATGTGAAGACTTTTTCCGGATATGGTTTTGAAGATGGGTTTGACTATAATTACTACATGCAATCCTTGCACATGAATGAAGATATTTCAGGAGAATTAGGGTATAATTACTTTGATGGTAATGATATGCCTGGAGATGTACGAAAAGATGGAACAGAGTTTGTTCCTTTTGAGTGGATATCTGATGTAACACAATTATCATCCCCAAGCGAAAGGCCCATTTATTTTGATTCAGCATCAGACTCATTTGTACAGTGGACTGAAGAAGAAGGATGGGCTGCAGTAAATCAATCATTATATGATGATGTGATCGCAAATAAGCAATATATAGATATGCCTAACCTATCTCATTATATTTTTCTAAATCCTCGTGATATCTTTATTGGAATAAATATTAGTTATGATTTTTAAACGATTATTTTTTATTAGTTTATTTTTATACACGATTAATTTTGCTCAAGAAGTGAAGTGGATGGCAATTGGTGATCTTCACAATTGGTATTCAGCTGCAGGGTGTGAAATTGAAGTTGGTAGAACAGGACAAGTATCAGATCAGCAAGATGGCCTGCGTTATCCAGCTTTTTATCGAGTACAAGACAACCAAGCGGCAAAAGGTCTTTGGTTAGGTGCGACGAATTTTCATGATCCCATCGTATCTAAAGATTATGAATATAAAGTTGTGCATGCGGGGCCAAGGCATTTGGATATTGAGAATGAAACTATACCAAAGGAAATTTCTTTGCATGGTAGGTATGGTCACCCCAATGTTTTTGTTGATGGTGATCCGGCAACTAATCTTCAATATCTTGATAATGTTGATGAAGTTGATCCGGATTTGCCAGCTGATAGGAAAATTTATAATGTTGTCCAAACGTCCATTGGTGTTGAAATGCAAAGAACCATTTATGCATTTTCTCATCCTGAACACCAGAATTATCATATCCAAGAATATGTATTTACAAATAATGGCTGCTACGATGCAGATTGTAATACGAGCTACGAGCAGACCCTTGAAGGGTTTCAAGTCTATTTACAGTATAGATACGCTATTAGCAGGGAAGGTATGGTCTATGATGGGGGCTGGTTACCCCAGAGCGCAGCATGGGGTCATAATACAATGAATGATGTTATCGGAGAAAATCCAGATGCACCTTCAGGAAATGATCAATACTACGATGATGGGGAAATCATTCGAGGCTTGTTCTCTTGGCAAGGGTATCACTCAGATGCCAGTTTTGATAATATTGGTGGCCCAAATTCACCAGGTGAAGGTCACTTAGGTGCTGCTCAATTTGTAGGTGTTACAACCCTTCATGCTGATACAAGCCCTGCTGATAATACCAATGATTTAAATCAGCCAAGTACAACTTGGTTCATTACTTCGGATGATCCTTCCACATCTGGTAATGATCAATATAATGAAACAAAATCAAGGAAAGAGTATAATCAATATATGTCTGTAGGACACCCTGAACAATCCCAAGCAG
>Ga0187827_10007833_pt1 | contig 11741 bp, 12 predicted proteins | sample ETNtaG_39_FD_167969 | JGI IMG/M metagenome (GOLD analysis project Ga0187827, IMG submission 167969) | Marine microbial and viral communities from oxygen minimum zone, Eastern Pacific Ocean - ETNP2014_SV_150_PacBio MetaG (Illumina Assembly) | ecosystem: Environmental > Aquatic > Marine > Hypoxic... | reverse complement strand
TAATGGAGGGATTGGGGGCTGGTGCGTAGCGTGCACTCCTCCCAATCATAGTAAAATTATACCAGATTTCGCGGGTTCGTGCGCGTACAATGTGACAGGAATTTTGCAGTTCAGGCATAAATGACCGAAGTGGAGGTCACGCCATCCGAGGAGTGATTTGTTGGCCTTTCCGGAGCACGTTGATTACCTGGTCGTTGGCGCCGGAATTCATGGCCTTTCGACCGCCTGGCGTCTGGCCGAACGCCTTACGGAGGCCGGCGAAGATCCCGAGGGCCGTGTGATCGTAATTGACAAGGGTGGCATAGCAGCAGGGGCTTCTGGCATCGCTTGTGGTGTAATTCGGAACAATTACTTTCAACCGGCGATGCGAAATCTAATGGCCCATTCAGTCGGGGTGTGGGACAGCGATCCGCGGGCATTCAGCTATCATCCCGTCGGATATATGCAAATTTCCTGTGAAGCAATGCGTGATGACGTGTCGCAAATATTCAATGAACAACGGGCAATTGGCTACGAAAGTGTATTTATCGAGGGTGCCAACGCATCGACCAGCTATATGCGTGGCATATTCTCCGATTGGCGTGCACAGAATATAACGTCCGTTCTTCACGAAAAACGAGGCGGATATGCCAACAACACAAAATCCATGTATGGCCTCGCGACAAAGGCGGAAGATCTCGGCGTACGCATAATGACTGGCGTCGAAGTTCTGGGCATCATTGCGGAAAGTAGCTCAAATTCGATTCAGTCGGTCGAGACCGACAAAGGCGTCATCACATGCAAGCATTTGGTTATCGCAGCCGGGCCTTGGGTTCGAAACTTCTGGGATATACTCGGCCTGCCGAAACAGATCGCGGTCAATGGCCGGGACGGTCAACGTCACGAAGGCGTGGATATGTGGCGGTTCTGGCAGCTTGAAGAAGGCTTGCTGGAAGTTGATCCAGGTATCCTAACGACGAATGAGGGCGAGGCGCCGCCGGTCATTCACGTCGACACTGACGCACCGCTAATTTCTGATGTCAACGGATCCGTAATCACGGAAGACATGTGGGGCATTTACTACAAACCCGACGCACATTTTGGCGGCGTACAAGGCGGCGCCATGCCGTATGAGGTAAAGACGGCTGTTGATGATGTGGCTATCGACCCATACGGGCCCTCAAGTCCGGAATTTGTCTCCGGTCCTGAATTCGCGCACATGTGGGTGTCCGCGCTTTCGCATTGCCATGGCCGGTTTGAAGGGCTTATGCCGAAGTACCATCGCGAGCCGTCGGGCGGCATTGGATGTTTTACGCCAGATAGCTTCCCCATCTTTGATTGTTTCCATGAGAACGTCAGGGTGATCGCCGACAGCAACCACGGATACAAGATGATCGGCGTTGGCCGCCTCGTGGCGGACGAAATCATGGGTGATGAACAGGATCTGTTGAAGCCATTCCGATTTGACAGATATGCATCGGGCGAATTGCATCCGATCTCGAACAGCCCGTTCCCGTGGAGCTGACAGTGCAGCCGTGGATAACCTGATGGAAATAACAATCTGACAATTCGCGTGGCGATTTTGGGGAGAAAAGAGCATGGGCACAATGGACATCGAACGGTTCGTCGAATTTAATGCAGGCCCTCCCACAGGCTAACCACCCCATCGCGCCAGCGCAGTGCCTGTTTGTTCGTGGCCGCTAGCAATGCCAGCTATGCCGCAGTAATATCGATGATCGCTACCAGCGAGAGTTGTGCGAGGCATCAGAGGAAAGACGCGGCCCATGAAAAAAGGCTGGTGGTCCCGCCAGTGCCCCAGTGCCCGTTGACGGTTAGGTGAAGGCTACGAGGGTGGCCGCCCACCTTGGCGTTATGGGTAGGCGACCGACAGGCGCTAGTGAGGTATATTGGTGCGTCCAGTTCGACGCGAAGACGCTCTAGGGCCTCACCGAAGCCGGTAGCAAGGCGCAACTCGTCTGTCGTCGGACAGGCTAGTTCCGAACGGGAAAAGTGATCGAGCATGGATGTGCGTCAATCCTGATTTCATTTAACAAGCGATATTTTGTGTCTGATGCTGGAAGAGATTAAACCCAGGAAGTCCAAGCGCGCGAAACGCAAGTCCCGCCGCTGGCACCGTGCCATCGCCGCAGCGGTCGCCGTCATCCTTGCCATTTGTTTCTATGAATATGTGCTTCCGCTGTTTGACAACCCTAGCCCGTGAATAACTCCCGCGCGCGACATATCGGCGACAAACAGACATTTGAATTGGAGATACAACATGAACTGTCATGACGCCCGATCTTCCCGAACCCGGCGAGACTGCTACAATGCCCGCCCGAGGGGACCATGGTCCTCGACACCCCGGGAGCGCCGGCAAGCGAGGTCGCCATGAAATTCGGCATCTGCGTCATGGCCGATATCGACGAGATCGGTTTTTTTACCCATGCCGAAAATCTCGGCTACGATTCGGTCTGGGTGACCGACAGCCAGATGCTGTTCTCGGACTGCTACGCGGTGCTGGCGCTGGCGGCGCAGGCCACGCGGACGCTCCGCCTCGGGCCCGGAACGGCAATCTGTGGCACGCGGATCCCGCCGGTGCAGGTGGCGGCGATGGCGACCTTGAACCGGCTAGCGCCGGGCCGGGTCCACCTTGGCATCGGTACCGGCAACACGGCGATGCGAACGATGGGCCAGAAGCCGATGCGGATTGCGGACTATCGGGACTATCTCCGGGTCTTGAGCGCGCTTCTGCGGGCCGAGACGGTGGACTACAGCTTCAATGAAGTGAGCCGGCCGATTCGGATGCTGATGCACGAGGCTGAATATATCAACCTGGCGCCGAAGATCCCGCTTTACGTCTCCGGCTTCGGGCCCCGCGCCATGGCCTTGGCCGGGGAATTCGGCGATGGTCTGGTCTTCGCCATCCCGCCCCGAGGCGTCGCCGTGCCGGAGGCGCTGGGCCATGTCCGCCAGGGTGCGGCCCGGGCCGGCCGCGGGTTCGACGGCTTCTTGAATTGCGCGCTTGCCAACATCGCCCTGCTGGAGCCGGGCGAGGCGGTAGATTCAGAGCGGATCATCCGCCTGGTCGGCCCCAACGTCATGGCCAGCGTCTATTATTTCTATGACGAAGTGCACGAGAAGGGCATCGATCCCCCGGACTTTCTGAAGCGAATTTGGAAACCTTACTGCGATCTGGTGGCCGCTCATCCGCCCCAAGAGCGCCATTTCAGAACCCATGAATTCCACTACACCCGCCTCCACAGGAGCGAGGCGGAACTGATCGACGCCGAGCTCATTCGTGCGACCTGCCTCGTCGGCGGCGCCGAGCAGCTGATTGAGGAGATCGCCGAGTTGGAACGCCAGGGCCTGCAGGAGCTGATGTTTGCCACCGGGGTCGATGCCAAATGGCATTTTGCCCAGGAGTTTTCGCGCCAGGTCATGGCCAGATTCTAGGGCGCTTTTTTGATGAAATCCAAGCCACCCGCGCGCCCGTCCCAACCACCCTAGGTGTTTAGTCCCGGGAAGTGATGGAATCGGTTTATATGATTCTGCATCACTCACGCGTTGAACTATAACTATTGGCCTTAGCCATGCAGCAGATACAATCTTCATGTGATGGACCTTGAATGACCGACTGTAAATCCACATACGGCTGGCGCGCCAAGCTTGGCCTGATCGTACCCACCACCAATACCGTCAACGAGGCGGAATGGAACATGGCCGCACCCGAAGGGGTCTCTATTCACGGTGCCAGGATAGTGCTGCACACCGATGTCAGCTCCGAAGAGGGCAAGGCGGCATCAAAGGAAGATCTGCGCCAGGCGGTTAACAGCCTCGCCCCCGCCGGCCCGAGTGTCATCGCCTATGGCTGCACCGCTGGCTCGCTGATGACACCACGCCATGAATTGTCGGATTTCATGACCGAAGTCTGCGGCCTACCCTGCGTCACTACCGGAGCTGCAATCGTAGATGCCCTGCTTTCACTCGATATAGCTACGGTGTCCGTAGCCACGCCCTACGACGAGAGCTTGAACGACCATGAGGCCGAATTCTTAGACAGTCAGGGCATCAAGGTGCGGACCATCGAGGGCCTGGGCTTTGGCGCCAACGGTCCACATGAATACGCCCTCATGCACAAGGTGCCAAAAAGAGAGATCATCGAACTAGCGCACAGGGTCGATGATCCCGGCGCCGATGGCCTGCTAATCAGCTGCACCGATCTGCCGACCTTCGGCATTATCGAGGAGCTGGAGCAGGCCTTGGGCAAAGCGGTGGTGACTTCCAGTCAAGCCACCCTGTGGGCCGCCATGTCAGCCGCCGGGCTAAACCCCGCCCTATCCGGCCTGGGCTGCCTGCTTCACGGATAGTGCCTTAGATCCGGTTGCCTGATCATTCAGATTCCGTATCTAACTTGAGTTGGCAAACAGTCTCTGGCAGGTTGAAGGCCCGTGAATAACTCCCGCGCCCTTATCTTTGGCCTGACCTTCCTCTGCCGGAACGTCGGCGTCCGTAACGCCCTCGCTATTGGGTTGGTTCGCCGCCGCCCCATCGCGTGGTAATATGAGGCCATGGTTAGGCGATCAAATCGAGTCAGGCCCGGACAGGACGCCGTCACGCATTACTTGAAAGAATACGGCAACCGTCTGCATACAGGTGTCGTCCGCGACGGCCCGCCGCAACTCCTGACCCGCCGCGCATCGCCCGAGCTGCTGGTATTTGGTTAGACCTGCGAACGAGACTGGAGATATGAGGAGAAAGCGCCATGATCAAACGCATATCTTTGCTGACGCGCAAACAGGGTTTGTCGCGCGAACAATTCAATGACCATTGGTTGGACATTCATGCGCCTTTTGTCGAAAAATTGCCCGGCGTGATCCGGTATATACAAAACCACATCGTCGACGATGCCCATCGACACGATCTGCCGAGTGGCAATCAGACGGTCGACGGCTTCGTCGAATTTTGGTTTGAGGATGTAGAAGCCATGGATGCGGCCTTTGCTACCAAGGAGGCAAAGGAGGCGTTTGCCGACGGCGCTGAGTTCATTGAAAGCGTCACCACCTTCGTGATCGAGGAACACTTAATCATCGACAATAGCTAAACTCATTATTCCAAGATGCGTGGAATCACTGTAAGCGAGCCGCTACACTCATCCCGCGCTGTTAGGACGCAAGTCGAGCTAGCCAAGGAGAACGTTCCGTCATGGCCATTCCGGAAGTCTATCACGACACGGCGACCGTCGAAGCGCGCTTGGCTGCCGGTGAATGGGCCGACAAGACGCTGGACGACTACCTGCAAGAGCATGCCCGGGCCCGCGGCAACAAGCTGGCCATAGTCGACCGCAAATGGCGGCTCAGCTTTACCGAATTGGAGCGCCTGGCGCACCGGGTTGCCTGCGGGATGTATCAGTTGGGTATCCGACCGGGTGACGTGATCTCCATCCAGCTGCCAAACTGGGCGGAATGGCTGATCCTGCACTGCGCAGCGACGAAAGTCGGCGCGGTGACCAATTCCATCGGCGCTGTCTACCGCCATAGAGAGGTGGGCTATATCCTGGGTTATGCCGAGACGGCACTACTTTTGATCCCGGACAAGTACCGCGGTTTCGATTATGCCAAGATGGTGGCCGAGCTTTGGCCTGAACTACCGCAGCTGAAGCATGTCTTCGTCGCCGGCGAGCGGGTGCCCGACAGCATGCGCGGCTTCGCGGAACTGCTCCAACAGCCGTGGGAGGAGCAGGTAGAGCGAGCGACTATCGAGGCGCTGCGGCCCAACTCCAACATGTTGGCCACGCTGATGTTCACGTCGGGCACCACGGCTGACCCCAAAGGTGTGATGCATACCCACAACACCATGGTTGCCGGCACCACGCAATATGCCCAGACCTATGGGCATAATGGCGACGACGTGATCTTCATGGCCTCGCCGATCGGCCATTCCACCGCCCTGCTAGTCGGTGCCCGGCTACCGGTGCAGATAGGCGCCACCGCTGTATGGCAAGAACATTGGCAGCCAGAGGCAGCAGTAGCGTTAATCCACGCAGAAGGCTGCAGTTGCACCCTGTCGGCGACACCGTTCCTGCACGGCTTGATGAACGCGGCCAATGCCAGCCGCGAAAAACTGGCATCGTTGAAGACCTTCGCCTGTGGGGGCGCGCCGATCCCACGCGAACTCATCCGCCAGGCTAACGAAGAATTCGGGCTGTTTGTCTCAGCGCTGTATGGTTCGTCCGAGGCGCTGATCAACAGCGCAGTTTATCCGGATGCACCGATCGAACGGCGTTATGGCACCGACGGGCAATTGATCCCCGGTGTCGACGGCCGCCTCGTCGATCCGGATAATGGTGCGCTGTTGGGCCCCGACGACGAGGGTGAGTTGCAAGTGCGTTCCCCGGCTCTTTGCGCTGGCTACTACAAAGACTCAGTGACAACCAGCCAAGTATTCCTGAACGACGGCTGGTACGCCACCGGAGATCTCTGCACCCTGGACGGAGACGGCTATGTCAGCGTGGTCGGCCGTAAGAAAGATATGATCATCCGCGGCGGCGCCAATATCTCCGCCCGTGAGATCGAGGAGTTGCTGTTCACTCACCCCAAGATCGAAAATGTCGCCTGCGTCGCCATGCCCGACCCAGTACTGTCCGAACGGATCTGCGCCTATGTAGTCTGCACCCTGGGTGAGGAGCTCACCTTTGACGAGATGGTGGAATTTTTAAAGGCCAAGCGTGTCGCCGTCTGGAAGCTACCCGAACGGCTGGAGATCCGTGCGGAATTCCCTATGACCCCAAGCGGCAAGATCCAGAAATTCCAGCTGCGCCGGGAGATCGCCGAACTGTTGGGTGAGGTACAGATCGTTCGTTGAAGCGCAACACCGCTCAGCGGTTGGCTCAACAGCCACTTCGGGCGCCGCCGCGTCATGTTATGGTCTGCCGCGTTGTTTGCGCTGGCTAGCGCCTGGTTCAATGTCTTCGCAAAGGCGAACGGTAGTTGCTTCCGCCCCAAATGGTCGAGCGAACGGGATAGCTTTTTGTGGTTGCTGCTGACGTTTATTTGCATGGTCTGGAATCAAAAAACCGGCTGCTGTGGCCGGTCGCTGTCGCACCTATAGCGATGTATTGATTAATTTAAGTTGAGGTGTCCCCTGCGTCAAGTGTCCGTCATCAAAACATTTGGGACATATGATCCTGTTTTATATGTCCCAAATGTTTTGATGACGGACAATCTGGTAAATAAGATTGCCCAAAAAAAATAAGGCGCCGAGCAGGGACCAATCGTCAGGCATGGGCTCCAAGTTTTCCGCCTAGAAGATCAGGCAACCTCGAAATGGGATAGCCTCCGACGGCGTTCAGCGCCTGCCCTACAACGCCGGGTGACACAACCGTGCGGTTACCCGCCATGATGTCACGATCAGGGTGCGCATTAGAGAACTATAACCGAGGCAGCGTACGACTCTGCACACATTTGTTTATGGCCACTACCAGTGCCAGTCGTGTCGCAGTAATGTAGATGAGTGCTGTCAGGGCGAGGTCTGCGAAACATAGCGAGGCCGGCTACTCGACAGCCTAACCGTGGCCGATATAATCCTTGCGGCCGCCATCCACGGTGAGAACCTGTGCGGTGGTGAAACCGGCCTCCGAGCTGGCGAGGAAAGCGACGGCGGCGGCAATGTCCTCCGGTGCACCGACGCGACCGACCATCGTCCGCTCCTGCATATCGGCAACGCGTGCCGAAAATTCCTCTTCCGTTGTACTACCACGGGTCATGTCGGTGACGATCCAACCGGGGCAGACGGCGTTCACGGTGATACCAGAGCGTCCAAGCTCCAGCGCGAAGCGCTTTGTCAGAATCAGCACTTCGGCCTTTGTCGCGGCGTAGAAGGCGGTGCCCGACAATGTGGTACCGATGGCGGCGTTGGAGGCAATGTTGACGATACGGCCGTAGCCTCTGGCCTTCATGCCTGCCATGGTCGCACGGGTGGTGTTGATGACGCCGTTGACGTTGACACGGCGCATGCGGTCTAGGGTCGCTTCGTCGTACGTTTCCAATGTGCCAGGGGCAGAGATGCCAGCATTGTTGACTAGTATGGTTGGCGGACCAAGTTCCGCTTCCGCCCGGTCGATGAGGGCATGCGCCTGGGCGGAGTCGGACACATCGGCCTGCACCGCAATGGCAGATGTGCCCCCGGCGTGAAGTTCTGTCACCAAGGCTTCAGCAGGCTCTGGCTGAGCCGAATAGTTGACGCATATAGCGGTGCCCTGGGCGGCGAGGTGGGCGGAGATAGAGCGCCCGATACCGCGAGAACCGCCGGTTACGATCGCGACCTGATCAATTTGGGGCATTGGGGGTGTCTTTCCTAGGTTGTAGTCTCTCTGCCGGGGCTTGGATCAGCCTAACAAACTTTCCCACAAACTAACCACCCTATCCCGCCACCGTAGCCTGATTCGTTGGAAGACTGCTATTTCGGTATAATTGTAAAGCCAGAAACTGGAGTATGAATTAGCTGGTTTGTGCGGCGTGGACCTATAACCTCACAAAAGTTCGGTAAAGGCCAAATCCAGCCCCCGCAACCAAATAAAAGCCCGTTAAGTCATATGCTTAGCGGGCTTTTTCTTTTCCGGAAAATATACAGATAAAATAAAAGTCGGCTAAAAGTCGGCAAGAGGTGCCAACTTCTGTCAACCTGATGGGCTTTATGCGCCCGGATAAGTCCTGGCTGCCACCGCTCGTAGATCAATGGGTGAATTTGGGTTCTTTATTCTGCTCCAGAGCGCAAGCCGTCGACATCACCAGGTTGGATAAGTTCAGACTGACCCTTGGCTCGTGTTCGCTCTGTGCCATCATCACGTCCATCAGCTTGTAATATTCGATACGGCCATGCGCAGCTTCACACCAGATGCCGCCGGGCAAAGTGAAGAACACTATGAAGGTGTCGTCCTTGCCCCCCTGGTCCCAATGATCCGCCACCTCTGCAATGATCGCGCGGGCCTGACTGGCAATACGTGCGGCGGTGGCAGCGGGCAGGCCGAGAAGGTTCGCCAGGCGTCCAGTCAGAACGACGATGCAGGCGTCGGTCAATGAGAGGCGGTGGGTATATCGGGGTATGCCCAATTGGCCCCTGTGGCGCATGACGCGGGTTGAGCCGTGCGCCAGACCGGCGACTTCCGCGATGTCTGCTAGTCGATAGTGCATTGGCACCTCCATATTTTGTTATAATGTAACGTTTAGGGCCAAATATTTCAACACCAAACCGCTGTGAAAGCCGATTTTCCGGCAGAATTCCACCATTATCACTTGATATGCATGGCGAAACGAAAATTTCTGTCGCTAGAAAACATCCGGGGTCGCGCGTTACCCGCTATGGATTGCGTGGGTAGGACCCGTAGGTTGAAAATCAAACGGCAATTAATTATCCTTTTGCCGCGTAACACATTTGCGTCAAATGCATGCATAGCGCAACGCTGTGCGGAGGAGGAGCTATGGAATTTGGTAGCCTCTTTTGTAGACTGGGATTACACGCGTTTGAAGTAGTAGAAACCCAGAGCGATTCAGACGAATCTGATGAGGTCCTAGACGGTAGTAGTACTGAGACCAGCTTCACAGTCAGGTGTCGCCGCTGCAATGTTTCAGAGATAAGAAGACCAGTTTCAGTTCACCCTGCGATGTGGCACTAGCTTGGTCAACGCGCCGTCCTGATCGCGTGACTGAAGTTCCTGCTGAACAGCTTGGGCGATACAGCCCGCGTGATCCGTTCGGCATCCTCATAGAAGCGGAACCGTTTTCTTATCTTGGCGCTGCGATGCAGAACGTAGAGCAGCCTGACCCGCTTGCCACCGCGACCATATCGTTGGTAGATCGCATCACGCGGACCGTCCCGGTCGATGAAGCCCTTCGGTGTATCGACGACAGCGCGTGGGGGCAGCGCCTTTCGAACCCCTCTGGCTCCCCGTGTCGCTTTGGTGAAGCGTGATGGGATAGCGATGCGTCCAGACCGTGCCCGCTTGGTTCCACCGGTCGTGTGTAGCTGTAGGTTGCCGCAATCAAATCGGTCGCGGGCCGATACCCGTAGCTTGGTCTTGGTCGCCCGCTTGACTGAGTTGCCGGTGAACATGCTGGCCTTGAAGAAGGCGCGGTTAGCTATTGGCGATCAGCGCCTCGGCCCGTTTGGTCAGCCGCTTGTGGGCCTGGACGCTCTGGCTCCGCCACTCCGTCTCACCGCCGTCCCCGTCGCGCAGTCGGACGCGGGGAAGCGACACCGTCAGCGCCCCGAAGGTGTCGACGAGCTGCCGTGGCTGGGGCGTTGCGATAGCCCTTGGCCGGGCCCTTGCGTTGATAGCGCAAACGGCCGCCCAGCGCCGCTTGCGCCGCCTCTTCCACCAAAGCCTCAATGAAGGCGCGGATGCGAATGCGGATCGCATCCTCCAGGGGATCAAACCAATCCTCACCGGTAAATGGAATAGGGGAGGTCGATGATGTAGGATGCTCCATGGCGTAAGCTCCTTTCGGCGGCTGCACACCGCCTTTCCGAAAGTTTTGCAATCAGGAGCTTACGCCGATTCTCCGAATTTCCACCAACTTGGCAACACCACCTTACCCGTATTGGCGCATCACTTCGGCGGATTCGTCCATAATTGGTAAAACTTCGTCGGCCTGTGCCGCCGGAAGGCCGAATACCACACGATCAACTCCCGCGTCCGACATGCGTTTGATATCTCCGGGGTTCGTGGTCGTGCCAAATGCGGTGACTGGTAAATCATCGGGGTTTCTGTCGGCTTCCGCTGCCATCTGACGAAATTTTGGCAAGACATCAATGAGGTCGATCCGTTCGGACACCGGCATCCACCCGTCACCATATGCGATAGCGCGCCTCGCGCTATGTGGAAAGGCCCCACCAACAAGGATCGGTGGGTGAGGTTTCTGGACGGGTTTGGGCCAAGTCATCATTGGACCAAAATCCACAAATTCACTGTGATATTCGGGTTTGTTTTGTGTCCAGATTGTTTTCATAGCTGCGATCCGCTCTTCCATCAGCTTGAAGCGGGTCTCAAATTCTGTGCCGTGATCGGCTATCTCATCTTCGTTCCAGCCGCCACCGACACCGAATAAAAAGCGACCACCGGAAATGCAGTCGAGAGTGGCGACCTCTTTGGCCACCTGAATTGGATCGCGCTGGATAACTAGGCAAATACCAGTAGCAAGTTTGATGGTCTTGGTTACCGCTGCAGCCGCGGCTAGACCCACAAAAGGGTCCATAACGTCGTAATACATCTTCGGGAGGTCGCCGCCCGCTGGCCATGGTGATTTACGGGTTAGCGGAATATGTGAATGCTCTGGAAACCATAAAGATTCGAAACCCCGATCTTCCGCTGCTGTCGCCAATTCCATTGGCGTCATGGAGTAATCAGTAGTGAACATCATCACACCAAATTTCATAGCGTTACCTCTTCCATTAACGAGTTCGATTGACTTTTCACCATAGTTTACATAGTGCCGTTATTAAATTGAAAGGTTTCAATTCTCCATAGACGGTTGATGCGGCTGAATGTTGGGGCCAGGTTTCTGCAATTAAGCGATTTATACCAACGTGCGGTGATGTCTGACGTCAGCGCCCCTGGGACATATTGAGGGGTTTTCATAAGGGAGGATTTCTGGCTCATCGTAGTGAGCGAAGGGAACGAAGATGAGGCAGAAATCAATGAGTAAGAAAGACCCGGCCGAGAAAGCGATCCGGGATATCCGTCGTAAGACGCGCCGACATTATTCGTC
>Ga0187827_10007829_pt1 | contig 11743 bp, 10 predicted proteins | sample ETNtaG_39_FD_167969 | JGI IMG/M metagenome (GOLD analysis project Ga0187827, IMG submission 167969) | Marine microbial and viral communities from oxygen minimum zone, Eastern Pacific Ocean - ETNP2014_SV_150_PacBio MetaG (Illumina Assembly) | ecosystem: Environmental > Aquatic > Marine > Hypoxic... | reverse complement strand
TCGCCTTCGCCCTCGCCGGCTTGATCCTGCTGAGCGGCCTGTTGCGTCTGCTGGATCTGTGGTGGAGCCGCCGGCTGCGGTGGCAGGGCATTGACGGCTGAACCGTAAAGGCTTTGGATCTGAGCCGGAGGCATGATCACCGGTGGCGCAGGCGGCAGCGAAAAGCTCACTACCTGGGTCGTCTGGTTGGCGACGTTGAGCACTTGCGTGCCAGCGTCGTTGGAAACCGAAAGCTCACCCACCGTGCCGTCATCATTGGGCAGCAGGGTGATGGTATTGACCTCGCCCTCAGCCGCCGCCTGGCCCGCCACCCGCGTACCGCGGATGCCGATGGTGGCCACCGGCGTGCGTACCACCATGGCGTCCGGACCAGACTTGGCAATCTGGCCAGAGACGAAGCTGAAAACACCCTGCACCACCGAGAACGATGACGTGCCTTCGCTGCTCTCCGGGTCGAAGACCAGCTCGTCCATCACCATGCGGCCGTCCTCGCCCAGCGAGAACGTCGTGGTGTCGATGAAGACCACGCCGACCGATGCGCCCGAGCCGGTCTCGATGACATCGCCCTGGAAGATCGCCGAACCCGAGGTCAGCGTTACCTCGGTGCCGTCGGCCCGGGTCGCTGTGGTCGTGCCTTCGAGGGTCTGTACCTGGCCGATGGGTGGCGTTGCCGCGGCCTGGCCGGCCTGGGTGGATTGCGCCGGCGCCACCGGTCCGGCCAAGGCCTCGGCCAGATCAGGCGAGATCCGCGAGCCGCCCTCGGTGATCAGCGTTGGAGGAGCATCGCTGGAGAAGTAGTCCCGCACCACAACGGTCTGGCCGTCCGGCCCGACCAGCACCAAGTCAGCGCCTTCACGGACATATTCGGCAACGAGAAGAAAATGCCCTCCCGGGACGGTAACCGATGCCCCCGAAACCTCGAGCACTAGGGGAGCGTTATCCGCCGGCACAACAGGCGCACCGGCGTTATCCAGACTATCCCCCCCGAACTCGGCCTGCTGGCCTTTCAGTTCCTGCAGCATACGAGGCCAAATAAACGATCTTACGAAAGCGCGATATGTCGAACGTCACAATATAGGTGATAGCCCAACCAGAGGTCAAAGAAGAAACCTGTCTGACGTCAGCACCCCTGGGACATATTGAGGGGTTTTCATAAGGCAGGATTTCTGGCTCATCGTAGTGACCGAAGGGAACGAAGATGAGGCAGAAATCCATGAGCAAGAAAGACTCGGCTGAGAAAACAATTCGGGATATCCGTCGCAAGACGCGGCGGCATTATTCGTCGGAAGAGAAAATACGTATCGTGCTTGAAGGTCTGCGTGGCGAGGAGAGTATTGCCACGCTGTGCCGTCGCGAGGGCATCGCGGATAGCCTGTATTACAGTTGGTCGAAGGAATTCCTGGAAGCAGGCAAGAAGCGCCTGGCCGGCGATACGGCACGCCAGGCCACCTCCAATGAGGTGAAATCGCTTCGTGCCGAGGCGCGTGATCTGAAGGAGGCACTGGCCGAGCAGATGTTGGAGAACCGGTTGCTCAAAAAAAGCATGACCGGGCATGGGGACGACCAAGAATGAGGTATCCCGTATCAGAGAAACTCGAAATCATCCGTCTGGTGGAGCATTCCCATCAGGGCGTCAGGTGGACCCTGGACAAACTGGGTATCCCGAAGACGACATTTTACCGCTGGTACGACCGTTATCTGGCAATCGGCGAAGCCGGCCTCGAAGACCGCAACAGCAATCCTGGTCGGGTGTGGAACCGGATCCCGGATGACGTCCGCCAAGAGATCATCGATCTTGCCCTGGAGGAAACCCAGCTCTCGCCCCGGGAACTGGCCGTCAGGTTCACGGACACCAGGGGCTACTTCGTCTCGGAAGCCTCGGTTTACCGGCTTCTCAAGGCCCAGGACCTAATTACAAGCCCGGCCTTTGTGGTCATCAAGGCGGCGGATGAGTTCCGCGACAAAACCACGGCACCGAACCAGCTTTGGCAGACCGACTTCACTTACCTCAAGGTTATCGGCTGGGGATGGTTTTATCTCTCAACCATTCTCGACGACTATTCCCGCTACATCATTGCCTGGAAGCTCTGCACCAACATGAAGGCGGATGAGGTGACGGCAACACTGACGTTGGCGTTGGAAGTGTCAGGCTGCAATTGTGCCAATGTCGTTCACAAGCCTCGGCTGCTCAGCGACAATGGCTCGTCCTATGTCTCCGGCGATCTCGCCGAATGGCTCGAGGGCCAGGGTATGGGTCACGTCCGTGGCGCACCCTATCACCCGCAAACCCAAGGCAAGATCGAGCGTTGGCACCAAACGCTGAAAAACAGAATCCTGCTGGAGAACTATTATCTGCCAGGCGATCTAGAAAACCAGATCGGCGCCTTCGTCGATCATTACAACAACCAGCGTTACCATGAGAGCATTGACAACGTCACACCCGCTGACGCCTACTTTGGGCGTCGCACGGCCATCATCGAAAGGAGAGAAAAGATCAAGAAACAGACCATCCAAAACCGCCGCTTGAACCATCAACGACAAGCGGCATAACATCAAACCTAGATGAGCCAGATCCTCCGTTAAGAAATAGGCTCAGATGTCCCAAATCATTTGACGACGGACAGCCCGACCGCGGACCCCGCAACCGCCAAGATAAAAGTCGGCCAGTTCGACCAAGTTTGGTGCGCCTGTCGAGTAGAGCCCGCCGCAATATCCGTCATTTTCGCCCCCATAATCCGCTGCTACCCAAATCGACGTCGCGTTAGTCGTCGATGGTGACAGAAAACCGGTTGAAAATCAACGATCTAGAGGGCGATAATAGTTCAGCCAAGCAGGATCGGCAGAGCGACTGCCGACTTGCATTCTTTCGCAGCTAGCCCCCTGCCTCTTCCCAAGTAAAGATCATCTGCAACTGGCCGGCCGTGTTGCCGATGGCGGCGAGGCAGGCGTCGGCGCGGTTTTTGGGGATGGAGACGGCGAAACGGGTGGCGTATTCCGAGCGTCCGCGATCGATCTGGCGTTGCGAATTCATGCTGACGATGTTGGCCCCGAACTGGCCGAAAACCTCGGTCAGCCGGGCCAGCAGGCCGGGCTGGTCGCCGCCCGTGACCTGGATGCGGTGGCTGACGCGGCCGGAGTGCTCGTGCTGGGGCTGGTATTTGAAGTTGCTCACCCGCACCTCGGCATCGGCCAGCGGCTCGAGGGCCCGCAATTCAGTTTCGGCCCGGCGGTTGCCCAGGCTGTCGGGCAGCTCGCAGACGCTGGAGAACTCGAAGCTGGTGCCGAGCACGGCAAAGTTCGTATCGCCGAGATCGGCGCCAAGCTCGAAAAGCTGCGCCGTGATGGCGGCGATGACGCCGACCCGGTCGGCGCCGGTGATGGAAATCAGCACAGTCTTGGCCATGGTCTCCCTCGTTAGTACCCACTATCTTAGCCCATGTCGGAATTGATCCAAGCTTTCAAGGAAACTTCGTGTCCGCATCCCTACCCGACTACGGCCCCGACGTCGTGCTCAACGACCCCGCCTTCATCCATCCCACGGCCTTGCTGTTCGGCAAGGTCACCGTCGGCCCCGGTGCCTCGATCTGGCCATATGCCGTGATCCGGGCGGAAAACCACGAGGTGGTGATCGGGGCCCACAGCAACATCCAGGATTTCGCCATGATCCACGTCGGCGACCAGACGCCGACGCTGATCGGCGAGAACTGCTCGATCACGCACCACTGCACCATCCACGGCGCCGATGTGGGCGACAATTGCCTGATCGGCATCAACTCGACGCTGATGGACGGCGCCGTGATCGGCGCCAACACCACCGTCGGCGCCGGCACCCTGATCACCCCCAGCACGGAAATCCCGGCCGATACAGTGGTCGTCGGCTCGCCCGGCAAGGTCATCAAGGAACGCAGCAACTATGTCCGCAACCGGATCAACGCCTTCATGTACGAAGGCAACGCCCGGGCCTATGCGGCCGGCCGGCACCGGCTTTGGGACGATGCCGATTTCCTGGCCGAGATCGGCACCGAGGTCAAGCGCCTGCAGGCGGAAGAAGCGGCCACGGCGGCCGACTGAGGAAACCACGCCATGCAATCTCCATACTTGCTGTTCATCGGCGATGCCCGCGACCAATTGGCGGCCAAGACGGCCCAGGGCGTGGCCGACTGGCGGCCCCAGCAGTGCCTGGGCCAGCTCAAGCTGCCGGGCTGTCAGGCCGACCTCGGGATCAATGAGCTAAGCCCGGCCGCCGCCGCGGCCGCCGGCGCCCGGACCATGCTGGTCGGTGTGGCCAACGCCGGCGGCGTGCTCTCGCCGGCTTGGACGGAGACCATCCGGGCGGCTATCGAAAGCGGCCTCGACGTGGCCAGCGGGCTGCACATGAAACTGGCCGACGTGCCCGAGCTGGCGGCGGCCGCCGCCGATTGCGGCCGCCAGCTATATGATGTGCGCCACCCCACCCAGGAGTTCTCCGTCGGCACCGGCCGGCCCCGCCCCGGCAAGCGCCTGCTTACTGTCGGCACCGACTGTTCGCAGGGCAAGATGTACGCCGCCCTCGCCACCGAGCGCGAGATGCAAAAGCGCGGCCTGGCGGCAGACTTCCGCGCCACCGGCCAGAGCGGCATCTTCATCGCCGGTCACGGCGTCTCCATCGATGCCGTGGTCTCGGATTTCGTCTCCGGCGCCGTCGAATGGCTCTGCCCCGATGCCCAGCCCGAGCACTGGGACGTGGTCGAGGGCCAGGGCTCGCTCTTCCACCCCTCCTACGCCGGAGTCAGCCTGGGGCTGCTGCACGGCGCCCAGCCCGACGCCTTGGTCATGTGCCACGAGCCCACGCGGCGGCACATGCGCGGCCTGCCCGACTGGCCGCTGCCCGACATCGCCGAGTGCTGTGCCGCCAACCTGGCGGCGGCGCGCCTGACCAACCCCTTGGTCCGCATGCTGGGCCTTGCCGTCAACACCTCGGCGCTGGCCGAGGCCGAGACGGGCCCTTACTTGGAAGCCCTCGAGGCCGATCTCGGGGTGGCTTGCGTCGATCCCCTGAAACACGGCGTCGGGCGTCTGGTCGAGGCCCTGCCGTGAGCGGCCGCCGGGTCATCCTGCGCGAGGAGGTGTGGGCCATCAGCGGCGCCTTCACCATCTCCCGCGGCCGGCGTTCGGCGGCCAAGGTGGTGATGATCGAGATCCACGAGGGGGGCGCCCGCGGCCGCGGCGAATGCGTGCCCTACCGGCGCTACGGCGAAACCCTGGAAGGCACCATCGCCCAGATCGAGGAGCTGCGCCCGGCCATCGAGAACGGCACCCTGAGCCGCCAAAGCCTGCAACACCTGCTGCCGCCCGGGGCCACCCGCAACGCGCTGGATTGCGCACTATGGGACCTCGAGGCCAAGCTCACGGAGCGGCCGGTTTGGAAGCTCGCCGGCCTGCCCGAGCCCAAGCCCCTGGTCACGGCCTACACCATCAGCCTGGACGAGCCCGAGGTCATGGCCGAGCAGGCCGTCGAACACCGCTCGAAGTCGCTGCTCAAGCTCAAGCTCGGTGGCGTCGACGACATCGCCCGGGTGCGGGCGGTGCGCGATGCCGTTCCCGAAGCCACCATCATCGTCGATGCCAACGAGGCCTGGACGCCGGTGATGTACGCCGAAAACGGTGCCGAGCTGGCGCGCCTGGGGGTGCGCCTGGTGGAACAGCCGCTGCCCGCCGACAGCGACCACCTGCTCGATGGGCTGGGCCGTTCGGTGCCGGTCTGTGCCGACGAGAGCTGCCACGGCGTCGACACCCTGGCCCAGGTGGCCCGGCGCTACGACTATATCAACATCAAGCTCGACAAGACCGGCGGCCTGACCGAGGCGCTGCACCTGGCCGCGGCGGCCCACCAGGCCGGCGTCGGCATCATGGTGGGCTGCATGGTCGGCACCAGCTTGGGCATGGCACCGGCCTTCTTCCTGGCCGGCCTGGCCCAGATCGTCGACCTCGACGGGCCGCTGCTGCTGGCCGAGGACCGGGTGCCCGGCATCGACTATCAGCAAAACAAGATGCAACCGCCGCCGCCCGAACTTTGGGGATAGAGTGGCGCCACAGCCAGCCGATAGGAGCGAGCAGGAGCACACATGAGCGCAGCGACCACCCCCAGCGAATGCCAAATGGCCAACGCCATCCGGGCCCTGGCCATGGATGCCGTCGAGGCGGCGCAATCGGGCCACCCCGGCATGCCCATGGGCATGGCCGACGTGGCCACGGTGCTGTTCCGGCGCTTCCTCAAGTTCGATGCCTCCGAGCCCCGGTGGCCCGACCGCGACCGTTTCGTGGTCTCGGCCGGCCACGGCTCGATGCTGCTCTATGCGCTGCTGCACCTGACGGACTACCAGGGCCTGGGCATGGACCAGATCCGCCGCTTTCGCCAGCTCGGCAGCCGCACCGCCGGCCACCCGGAATACGGCCACACGCCGGGTGTCGAGACCACCACCGGGCCGCTGGGCCAGGGGCTGGCCAACGCCGTCGGCATGGCGCTGGCGGAGCGCCACCTGGAAGCCCGCTTCGGTGCCGGCGTGGTCGACCACCAGACCTACGTCATCGCCGGCGACGGCTGTTTGATGGAGGGCATCAGCCACGAAGCTATATCGCTGGCCGGCCACCTGGGGCTGGGCCGGCTGACCGTGCTGTTTGACGACAACGGCATCTCCATCGACGGCAGCACGGATCTTACCTGCGGCGACGACCAGCTGGCCCGCTTTGCCGCCAGCGGCTGGGACGTGGGCCACTGCGACGGCCACGACCACGAGGCCGTGGCGGCGGCCATCGCGGCGGCCCGGGCGGCGGCGGCACCCTCGCTGATCGCCTGCCGCACCACCATCGGCTACGGCGCCCCCAACAAGGGCGGCACCGCCGCCACCCACGGCGCGCCGCTGGGGGCCGACGAAATCGCGGCCACCCGCCAGGCCCTGGGTTGGCCGCACCCGCCCTTCGAGATCCCGGCCGACGTCGCCGCCGCCTGGGCCGAGGTGGGGCGCCAAGGCGCCACGGCGCGCGCTGACTGGCAGGACCGGCTCGAAGCCCTGGATAGCGGAGAGCGTGCCGAGTTCGAACGCCGCCAGGCCGGTGGCCTGCCGCCCGACTGGCCCCAGGCATATGCTGCGCTAAAAAGCCGCCTCGCGGCCGAGGCGCCGGGCTGGGCCACGCGCAAGGCCAGCCAGGAAGTGCTGGAGACGGTCAACGCGGTGCTGCCCGAAAGCATCGGCGGCTCGGCCGACCTGACCGGCTCGAACAACACGCGAAGCTCCGGCCAGGCCGCCATCGCAGCCGGCGACTTCGGCGGAAACTACCTCTTTTACGGCGTCCGCGAGCACGCCATGGGCGCCATCATGAACGGTCTGGCGCTGCACGGCGGCATCATGCCCTACGGCGGCACGTTCATGGTCTTTTGCGACTACATGCGCCCGGCCATGCGCATGGCGGCGCTGATGGGGCTGCGCGTGGTCTACGTGCTGAGCCACGATTCCATAGGGCTGGGCGAGGACGGCCCGACGCACCAGCCGGTCGAGCACCTGGCCAGCCTGCGCGCCATGCCCAACCTGGCCGTCTTCCGCCCCGCCGATGCCGTCGAGACGGCCGAGTGCTGGGCGCTGGCGCTAGAGCGTCACGACGGCCCCTCGGCCCTGGCGCTGAGCCGCCAGGGTCTGCCGGCGCTGCGCCTCGAGGACGGCGTGGAAAACCGCTCGGCCGCAGGCGCCTATGAACTCGCCGCGGCGCCTGAGGGCCAGACGGCGCAAGTCACCCTGCTGGCCAGCGGCTCCGAGGTCGCGGTGGCTCTTGAAGCTCAGGGCAAGCTGGCCGCCGAAGGCGTCGCCGCGCGGGTGGTTTCGATGCCGTGTTGGGAGCTTTTCGAGCAGCAAAGCGAGGCGGCGCAAGAAGCGCTCTTGGGGCCCGGCACCTTGCGCCTGGCCATCGAGGCGGCACTGCCCTTCGGCTGGCAGCGTTGGGTCGGCGCGGACGGCATCGTCATCGGCATGCCGGGCTTCGGCGCCTCGGCCCCGGCGGCCGAGCTTTTCCAACATTTCGGCATCACCGCCGACGCCATCGTTGCAGCCCTCAAGGCACGGCTCTAGCCCGCATTTCTCGCCGGGTCATGGCCTGCGCGTCGCTGTCGCGCCGACAGGGTAGGAGCGCTGCGCAGCGCGATGTGGGACATCGGGCAAGCACAGCTATGCACCCTGTCGGTGCGACAGCGACGCCCGAAGGGTCGCCCCCAGCTGCGCGCCCGCTACGAAAAAGGTCGAAGAGCGTAGTCCCACTACGCTCTTCGACCTTTTCCTTCCGGATCGCATCACCTGGGGGCGACGCAGGCCGTGACCCGGTGAGAAATGCGGGCTAGATTGCACCCCTGCCGGCCCGTCCGGCGACAACCCAGACGAAGAAAACGGAGGAACCGATGGCGGTTCGAGTAGCGATTAATGGCTTTGGACGTATCGGGCGCAACATCCTGCGCGCCGTGCACGAAGGTAAACGGCGCGACATCAAGGTCGTGGCCATCAACGACCTGGGCCCGGTGGAAACCAATGCCCACCTGTTGCGCCACGATTCCGTGCACGGCCCCTTCGCCGGCAGCGTCAAGACATATAAGAACGCCATCGACATCGGCCGCGGCCGCATCCAGGTGACGGCCGAGCGCGATCCCGCCAAGCTGCCCTGGGCCAAGCTGGGCGTCGACGTGGCGCTCGAATGCACCGGCTTCTTCAACAGCCGCGAGGCGGCGGCCCAGCACCTCGAGGCGGGCGCCAAGCGGGTGCTGGTCTCGGCCCCGGCCGGCGGCGCCGACGCCACCGTGGTCTACGGCGTCAACCACAAAACCTTGCGCAAATCGCACCGCGTGGTCTCCAACGCCTCGTGTACCACCAACTGCCTGGCCCCGGTGGCCCAGGTGCTGAACAACACCGTCGGCATCGTGAGCGGCTATATGACCACGGTACACGCCTACACCGGCGACCAGCCGGTGCTCGACACGCTGCACGACGACCTGCGCCGGGCCCGCGGCGCGGCGCTTTCGATGATCCCGACCTCGACCGGAGCGGCCCGGGCGCTGGGCCTGGTGCTGCCCGAGCTGGCCGGCAAGCTCGACGGCTCGGCCGTGCGCGTGCCCACGCCCAACGTCTCGATGGTCGACCTCACCGTAACGGTCAAACGCAAGACCAGCGTCGACGAGGTCAACCAGGCCATGAACAAGGCCTCCCGCGGCCGTCTCAAGGGCGTGCTGGCGGTCTCGGACGGGCCCATGGTGTCGATCGACTTCAACCACAACCCGGCCAGCTCGATCTTCGATTTGACCCAGACCCAGGTGGTGGGCGGCAAGCTGGTGCGGGTGCTGAGCTGGTACGACAACGAGTGGGGCTTTTCCAACCGCATGTGCGACACCACCGTGGCGCTCGCCAAACTCGGCTGAACCGTGGCCTTCCGCAGCCTCGAGGAGCTCGAGGTCGGCGGCCGGCGGGTGCTGTTGCGGGCCGACCTCAACCTGCCCATGCGGGAGGGCCAGGTCAGCGACGCCACCCGCATCGAACGCCTGGTGCCCACCGTCAAGGCCCTGGTGGGGCGCGGCGCCCGGGTCGTCATGATCTCGCATTTCGGCCGCCCAAAAGGCCGGGCGCTGCCCGAGATGTCGCTGGCCGCCGTGGTGCCGGCACTCAGCGCCGCGCTGGGGCAGTCCGTCGCTTTCGCCGAGGACTGCGTCGGCGAAAAGGCGGCGGCGGTGGTCGCAGGCCTGTCCGACGGCGAAGTGGCGCTGCTGGAGAACCTCAGGTTTCATGCCGGCGAGGAAGCCAACGACCCCGATTTCGCGGCCCGCTTGGCCGAACTCGGCGATTGCTACGTCAACGACGCTTTCTCCTGCGCCCACCGGGCGCATGCCTCGACCGAGGCCCTGGCCCGCCTTCTGCCGGCCGCCGCCGGACTCGGCATGGGCGCCGAGTTGCGGGCCCTGGGCGACGCCCTGGAAACGCCTGAGCGGCCCCTGGCGGCACTGATCGGCGGCGCCAAGGTTTCGACCAAGCTCGAGGTCCTGAACAACTTGGTGACCCGCGTCGATGTGCTGATCATCGGCGGCGGCATGGCCAATACTTTTCTGCACGCCCGCGGCATCGACGTCGGCCGCAGCCTTTGCGAGCACGAGCTGGCCGAGACGGCCCGCGATGTCGAGAGCCGGACCAGGGCCGCCGGCTGCACCATCGTGCTGCCCGACGACGTGGTGGTGGCGGACGAACTCGGGGAAGGCGTGGATTTCCAGACCGTGGCCACCAGGGCGGTGCCAAGGCAATCCATGATCCTCGACATCGGGCCCGAGAGCGCCCGCGATCTGGCAGCCCGTCTGGAGGCCTGCCGCACCATCGTCTGGAACGGCCCCCTGGGCGCCTTCGAAACGCCGCCTTTCGCTGCCGGCACGGCAACCGTGGCCCGGGCCGCGGCCGAGCTCACGGCGGCCGGCCGGCTGACCAGCGTGGCCGGCGGCGGCGACACCCTGGCGGCGCTCGCCCAGGCCGGGGCGGCGGACGATTTCAGCTACCTCTCGACGGCCGGCGGCGCCTTTCTCGACTGGCTGGCCGGCAAGACCCTGCCCGGTGTGGCGGTGCTGGAAAACCCTTAGGTTTCTGTCCGATCTTGTGGGTTGGCGGGGACCTGCCGACCCGTCGGGTCAGCTTTTCACCTGCCTGCGGTCGTGATGGCTGGCGGGCCGCGGCGACGCGAATAGCCAAAAGCAGAAGTGACATCTGCTCATTCATTAACCCCGGCCAATGTCGTTCGACTGGACCTTATCGGCCAATCCCTTCAGATTGCCGTCGAGGATTTTGCCCATCATCACTTTCATCATGGTCTGACCCAATATCCATCCGAACGGTCCGTATTTAACACGATAATTCATGCTCCACTTCACTCTCGATCTCCCGGCGTCCAGCGGCTCGACGGTCAGCTCAGCATGAGCTTCATGTAGAGGCATTGCTTCCATTTCCGACAAACGAACACGATACCCTCAATTGGCCTCCCATCCAGTGACCTCCTCCACCACCGAGGTGCCGTCAGCAAAATGGCAGCGCCTGATCGATCCTATCCCATCTGGGCCTTCAGTAAGCGCGTCCACGGATTTGACCAGCGGTGCGAATTCGTCGATGTGCATGAATCGGCTGAGAACAGCCCATATGGTGTCAGTCGTGGCGTCGATATCATGGATCCGTTCATGGTGTATCATTCTTTTGGTTCCTGCATTTGCGGCACAATTTCGTTTCGGTATTCACGATCAGCCAATCCGTCCGTCCCGGCGAGGTTTCGGAGCGACCATATCAAATACATACCGACAGAGTAGCTTCAGGATAGTCCGATTAGATGGACTTTTTCGAGAAGCCATTTCGGTGAAACTTATATAGGGAGAAAGGAAAATTCGAACTGTCCGTTCTAATGGCTGCTGTGGGTCAACCGCGTCAATTCGGCGCCACCTCCGGTATGTTCGCTGTACCCTCAGCACCGGACGCCCAGGTATCGAAAGCGGAAATGCTGGCCGGAAGATCGGCTTGCTGGGTCTATTCCCCCGGGCGCGCTCTGGCCCGTGACGAGCGTAGGCTCGCATTGCGGCCATCAGCGGGCCGGTGCCCCGGATGTTGATGACGCGCGTGAGGTTGTAGGCGTGCACGTGCAGGGCCATCTCGGTGGTGACGCGGGTATCCGAACCTATGAACGATCGATAGCAATCCTGAATAAGAGGGAATTC
>Ga0187827_10007827_pt1 | contig 11744 bp, 9 predicted proteins | sample ETNtaG_39_FD_167969 | JGI IMG/M metagenome (GOLD analysis project Ga0187827, IMG submission 167969) | Marine microbial and viral communities from oxygen minimum zone, Eastern Pacific Ocean - ETNP2014_SV_150_PacBio MetaG (Illumina Assembly) | ecosystem: Environmental > Aquatic > Marine > Hypoxic... | reverse complement strand
ACAGGATAATTTTTGAATAGAGTGATAAGTAATGTCTTCCGTTGAGAAATTTGATAATTTAGTGGAAGAGATGTTTAATTATTTAATGAAACAACATCCAATTTATGCTACATACATGGGTTTGCACCAATTTGATGGTGACATGCCTGAAGGATCAAGAGAATCAAATCTCAAAGATATAGAATCAATACGACATTATCTTTCCTTATTTGTAGATTTTCCTGATACTGATATTCCAAGAGAAAAGTCTCTAGACCGTGTTTTAGCTATTCATGGTCTAACAATGGATCTTTTTGAACAAGAATCACTCCGGTTCTGGGAATCTATTCCGGAAGGTGTGAATGCTTTGGGTGACGCTTTATTTCCTTTAATTGCAAAAGATTTTGCACCTTTCGAAACACGTCTTGATTCTATACTCCAAAGAATAGAGAAGTCTCCTAAATATCTTGAAGAGACTAAAAGTAGAATCAAAAAACCTGTTAAACTATGGGTAGAGATATCTGCAGAATCTTCTAAGAATTTACCTCACTTTTTAGATACAATTATCTCTAGTGCTAAATTAAATAATCTAAATACATCTAGACTGGAAAATGCAGTAAAAGAACTCTGTGAGAGCTTGAAAGAATATGAAGATTGGTTATATGCAGAACTATTACCAAACTCTCATGATGAGTTTGCGATTGGACAAGAGAAATTCGATAAGCTTCTTCAGCTTAGAGGTTTCGAAATGAATAGTAGTGAAATACTTGCATTTGGAGAGTCATCCATCAAAAAAGAGAAACTGCGTCTTAAAGAAATAAGCAAAAAGATAGATTCTTCAGCATCGGTTCAGCAGGTTAAGACAAAGATCAAATCTAAACATCCTGCATCATTTGAAGATGCTCTAAATATTGTGAAACAGACTGTTAAAGATGCTAAGCAATTCGTTGTTGAGAATGGCTTTGCAACCATTCCTGAAGGGGAAAATCTTATTGTTATGGAGACTCCAAGTTATCTTAAACATATTATTCCTTTTGCTGCATATTTTAGCCCTGCTAGATTTGAGACCAGTAAAGTTGGGATATACATAACGACCCGTCAAGAGGAGAAAACTGATTCTTTGGTTGAGTTGAATTATGCTTCGATAGCCAACACAGCTGTTCATGAGGGGTATCCAGGTCACCATTTACAACTAACATATAATGCGTTAAATCCATCTCTGATAAGATCATTATACTCTGGAACAGAGTTTATTGAGGGTTGGGCTCACTATTGTGAGGAGTCTATGCAGTTGTTGGGATGGCGTAATACTTTGGAGGCACAATTTATGCAGACCGTAGATCTGGTTTGGCGAGCGGCTCGAATAATATTAGATGTAAAAATCAGTACCAATAGAATATCTTTCGAGAATGCAGTAAATATGCTGGTTGAGGAGACGGGTATGATGAAATCTACTGCAACAGCAGAAGTTAAACGATATACATACACTCCAGGATATCAGCTTAGCTACTATTTGGGGAAACATTTCATAAAGGCTCTAAAGAAAGATGCTAAGAAACTTTGGGGTGAACGTTTTAGTGATGGGAAGTTCCATGACATTTTACTTAGTTCAGGTGGGATGCCAATTAAGTTCTTAAAACAAATAATAATTGACAGTAAAACTTAGATACAGTTTTTGTATTAAATCTCGATATATTTATAGTAGACTAGTTAGAGGGTTGAAAATACATTTGAGCTCGCAGTATAATTTTTTGAATATTATTTCAAGAATTCAAGTTTTAGATCAAGAAAAGACCCGAAAAAATCTCAGAAATTTGAACCCACAATTGAAGTATATTGGCATAGCATCAATAGTGGGTATTGCGATTGTTGCTGCTTTATTGTTTCTTTGGCCTACTTCCAGCGACAATAAACCTATTGCTGGTGAGTGGGTACCATTTGATGCACCAGTGATAAAGCCAATAGGCGGCAAATACCAAGTTAGTTTATCCCTTTTGGGACGGTATGGAGAGTTTGAGAGTGGGGACCTTCTTTATACCAAAAATGATTTACCTAGAAGGGGGTACTTCTTTTCTGGGTTTTCATTTGCTCTTGATTACCTGAAGATAAATTCTCCTGAAGATTCTACGATATTAGCTTGGTGGGATTATGGTGATATGATTGTTGGATATGGTGAACGTGAAGCTATAGCTATCAATCCATCTGAGAAACTTCTTATTGGTGTAACTAACCCGAGTAATGACACAGAAACAGATCCAGATGATGTATTAGATGATATTGGAAGGGCTCTAACTACTCAAGATCCTGAAGAAACACTTTCTATATTAAAGAAATATAATTCTGAGTTCTTATTGATAGCTGCAGGACCTTTTGGCGATGAAGGAAAAGCAAAATGGATATTTTATGCTGGTGGTATATCATTAGATGATATGGATAATTACTGGATTGAGGGGGATATAGTTGGTCAAGGAAGAGATACTATTCTTTATAAAATGATTAATAAAGAGGATGTATCAGGTTTCAAACTTATATTCGAAGATCAGAACACAAGAGTATATCAAATCTTTCCATAATTTAATTAGTAATATTATGCATAGCTCTAAGATCTTTGCTGAATCCCAATAATTCCTTCGGTATCTTAATTTTGACTTTCTCCTTTAATGATATCCCCTTATTTTTCTTCTCAAACCATACTTTTGAGTTAAACTCTAGAAGATTTTCTGTATATTTTGAATGTTCTGTATTCCAGATTGCTTCAGGAAATATCTCTCTATGAATACTTGTTTTTCCATACATTTCTCTCCACAGTGCATCAGTTACAAATGGCATTATGGGTGCAAGAAGAAGTAGGATACTCTTCATAACGGTGTGTAGTGTAAACCAAGCAGATTTTTGTTCTTGTTCACTAAATATTTTTTGTTCCTGATTGTTTAATCCGGATCCATAGGCCCTACCTTTTATCATCTCTAAGTAGTGTGCTGCAAACGTGTTCCAAGTGAACTCCCTCACTTTATTTGCGGGAATAAAGAAGTTGTAGTCATTATATCCTTTTGAACATTCTTCTATTAGTTCTGAAATTTCGGATAGTATCCATTTATCACTTAGGGTCAGCTCAACTTCTTCCTGTATGGGAAATATGGAGATGAATCTAGCTATATTCCAGATTTTTGTGAGGAATTTTTTTGATCCAATTATTCGATTTTCTGAACAGCGAAAGTCTGCTCCTAGATTCGTCTCTGATGCCGCCCAATACCTAAAGGTGTCTCCACCTAGTCTCTCCAATAATGGTATTGGATCAATAACATTTCCTTTACTTTTACTCATTCTTTCACCTTTTTCATCTACACCATATCCCATAATCCAGGCATGTCCAAATGGTTCTTTTCCAGTAAGCTGATTACATCTTAGAGTCGTATAGTATAGCCAAGTTCGAATAATATCTTTAGCTTGAGGCCGTAGATTTGTGGGATAGGTTTTACTGAAGAATTTTTCATCTTTCATGTATTTTGTTATAAATAGCGGTGAAATACTAGAATCCATCCAAGTATCAAATGTTCTTTCATCGCCTACAAACTCATTACCACTACATTTCTTACATTTATCAAATGGTGCTTTATCTTTCCAAGGTTGGTAGTACTTCATAGGTTCTGGTAAATGTGGTTCAGAACATTTTTTACAGTACCAAATAGGGATTTCTGTTGCATAATAGCGCCTTCTAGATATGGGCCAATCTATTGATATTGCATCTATCCAATTGAGAAGTATTTGTCTGTGGCTTTCAGGATGAAATATCATTTTTTTTGCGATTTTCTTTATTTCTGCTTTGAATTCTATTTGTTTCAGATAATATTCACTCATAGGGATTATCTCGATAGGAGTTCTACTTCGTTCACAGATTGGAGTTCGATGAATAATGTTCTCTTTCTTTACCACTAAACCTTGATTTTCTAAATCCGCTACAATTTCAGTTCGTGCTTTCTTAATCCTTAGCCTTTCATATTTACCTGCTGCAGCAGTCATTTTACCAAATTTATTGACAGCAATAATCTCTTTCAGACCTAACTCTCTAAATAGAAGAACATCAGTGTAATCTCCATAACTACAGACCATAACTGCCCCAGAACCGAACTCAGGTTTGGCGCTTGAGTGAGGTTGAATAATGACTTCTTCATCATATATTGGATTAATGGCATGTTTACCTTGAAATTTCAGGTACCTTTTATCATCTGGATTAACAAGTACTGTTTGACATGAGCATAAGAGTTCAGGTCTTGTAGTTGCAATAATTAGATTGTCTCCAGATTCTTTAACTTTGAAACGTATGTAGACGAGTTCAGTTGGTAGTTCTTCGTAGCTTACTTCGGCATCAGCTATTGTGGTGCCGCATCCAATACAGTAATTATTTGGTCGTGATGCCTGATAAATGAGTCCTCTTCCCCATAGGTCTATGAATGTAGCTTGTGTAAGTTGTCGATATTCCTTAGAGTCTGTTCGATAGTATTCTTTTAGATCTCCACTTAAACCCATTTGCTTCATTATCTGTATCATTTCTTTTTCAAGATCATCTAGGGCATGTTTACATAGATTCAGAAATTTATTACGAGGAATCTCATGGGCCTTTACTTTATGCTTTTTTTCAGTGTAAAGTTCAACAGGAAGCCCATTTCTATCTATCCCTATAGGAAAGAAAACATTGTAACCTGACATATTTGCTGTTCTGGCAATCATGTCGATTTGGGAGTAATGCGCTGCGGCTCCTATATGCCAAGGTCTACCTGATGGGTAAGGAGGTGGAGTATCAATCACGAAATTTTTGCCTTTAGCATTTGGATTGAAAGGTGTTGCTTCTTTTTCCCATTTCTTGAATATTTCAGTTTCTATTGATGGGCTCCATGCCTTTTTATTAATCTTGGGTGTTGCCTCCACGTTAGGGTTCTCCGCTCTTCCAGTTTTTTTTGGCTTATATTTCCGTTACGTGTTGTTATGATCTGAGTTTGTATCTAAGTAGAGCTGCTATTCCACCAAAACTCTTCAACATTCTTCCTTCTTCTGTTTTAGACGATATGACTTCCACGTTAGCTCTTGAGTCTACTGCTAAATCTGCTAGATATTCAATGACGTCCTTTTCTTGCAGCTCTTTGTCTGGACTTGAGCATTTTGAACATACTGCAGTCATTTTTTGTTTTATTTCGATATATTTGTCTCTGCCAACTTGTCTAACTTCTTCTTTTCCACAGTGATTGCAAATTGATTTAATATATGTCAATCCGATATCATCTGTTATCAGGATCGTATCTATACTGGAATTTAGTAGTCCTTTCTTAACATCATCAAATCCATATGTTGAAATTCCTGCGTCTTTATTCACTTCTCTAAGAAACTTTTGGACTAGCTTCTTTTCTTCCATTAACCTTAAGCCTGATAAAACATCATCTGCTTTTTTAACTGTTTCACGTAAGCCTTCTTCGCCTGCGTAAGATGTGTCAAATATAGCTAATAGATTGTTTTGCAGTCTGTAGTCAAGATACTCTTCTTTTAGAAAGTTGTTCTTGGTTGGACCTGGTCCACTTACTATAATGCCTTTGGATTTGTATTCATCTAGTAATATTTGATTTGCGTTGTCTGCTACTCGATGGTAGAAGCTGTTTAGCTCCATATTTCTAAGTCGTTCAAATCTTCTTGCTGATTGTCCTCCAGAACGGTGTTTACCTGCTATTCCTGATGTTAAAACTCGTATAACTTCGAATGTATCTCCTGATACTATTCCTATACCTGCTTCACTTGCTTCTATTGACAATATGCCGATAGTTTCTTTCTCTTTTATCATGTTGCGGAGATGGGATAAATGGAAGTGGTCATCACACCGGTAAAGGTAGTTCTGGACAGGTTCATGAGGTATGATTTCGTATACTTCTACAATTTCGCTTCCTGGCGGACCATCTCCTGGAATGGCTCCAGCGAATATAACTATGCCTTTTTCCGGTGTTTTTTTATAGAGTTTTAGTCTCTGCATCGTTTTGGTGAGAGCATCTTGAACATGGTTTTTAGTTGTATCAGATTTGATATTGGAAGCAGTTCCGTATTCTTCCCTTAGGCTGTTAATGACTTCATGGAGTGCCTTACTTTTAGGTACATATAGAGTAACAAGTTCGGTTCCTCTCCCCTTTTTTTCTGATAATTGGGAAAGAAGTTTGCGGATCTTGTATATTAGTACAGAATTACTTTTACTGCTCAATGTTTATCTTCTCAGATAGTCATATACTGGTTTGTGTTAGTTCAGAAAAGATTTGATTCAATATTATAATTCGAGATTATTAATGGGGTTATAAATCATTTTTGTAAATTATTATAGTAAAGTTCATTTCAATACTTGTTTACTAAATATATTTATCTAGAGAAGATTCTGCTTCATCCTTTGGTTTTAGGTTTGATATCCTAACTCCTAAACGCCTTATTTTTCTTGGCTTCTGCTCAAATTCTTTAAGCATTTGTATGACGTTTTCTTGTATAATTTGTTTTAATGATGTATGTTTCTGTAGGGTTTTGGATCTAGTAATTTTTTGAAAGTCTTCAAAAGTAAGTATAATTCCGATTGTTCGGAAAAGGTAGTTTTCGTCTTCTGTTCTGTTGTGTGCTTCATTTATTATTGATTCAACCATATTGTGTATAATCGTCCAGTTGTTCGTATCCTCTTCAAAGGTTCTTTCTTTACTGATTGATTTAATTTCTTCTGATTCTTCGACAGATGTTTCATCTATCCCATTGGCAATGTCCCATATCCAGACTCCATTCTTTCCGAATCTTTCAACTAGTGTAACTTTTGGTTTTTCGACAATATCTTGAATCGTTTTTATCCCTAATTTTCTAAGTTCTTGAGCGGTTTTTTTTCCTACACCCGGTAATTTTTCGACAGGTAATGGATTTAAGAATATCTTGGTCTTATCTGGAGTTATAATAGTGATACCATCAGGTTTCAGGTTGGCAGACGCTATCTTGGCTATGGTTTTATTGGGAGCTATCCCAATACTGCTAGTTAAGTTTTCTTTTCGTTTTATTACACGTTTTATATTTTTTGCAATCTTTTCAGCTTCTTTATAATTATTTACTGTACTTGATATGTCTAAATATGCTTCATCTATACTAACAGACTCAAATTTATCGGTGTATTGTCTTAGAATATTCATTATTCTTATTGATGTTTCTACATATAGTTTATGGTTTGCATTCTTGTAGACAGCTTCTGGACAGAGTTTCTTTACTGTTTGCAACGGCATTCCTGATCTTACACCATACTTTCTAGCCTCATAGCTACAAGCAGCTACTACGCCTCTTCCTTCTTTTGGTCCCTGTACTACTATGACTGGTTGATATTCAAGCTGGGGATCTTCTCTTTTTTCGATTGATGCGTAGAAAGAATCCATATCTAAATGAAGAATGATTCTAGACAAGTTTAGGGACGTTTAATATGTGGTTACTTCTTCCACTTAACTTTGATGTTTTACTATTAATCTTCTTGAGTTATCTTTTCTTCAGATTCTCCGAAGAAGAAGGATATTACAGCAAGTATGACTACGACAATACCTATAACAACAAACGTATTCTCATTTTCCATTTCAGATCTCAGGTAAGCTGCATATCCAAGGAATCCGATTCCTATTAACATCAACAGAATCTTTCCTAAAGCTGATCTACGCAAAATTATTCAGAATAGTTAAATTCTCGCTTATACTTAAAGATATCAGAATTTCTTTCAAAGAATGATGCAGTTCTGAAAGATTTAATATTCAACATTATATGTTAACGTACACACTCACCACCCAGATAATCTAATAGTAGCTGTAGTAAAAATCGTGAATGCAGCTATAGTTGATCAAATAACACCATGCTGAGAACAGCAAACTCAGAAGATATACAAGCATTCCCGCCATATAACATAATTGATGCCGCAAAAAGGAAATGTGTAAGGAAGGGTAAAATAAATTATCGAAAATATCAAAGATAAAAAGGATTTTTGCCTCTTACGTGATTCTTAATGGATTATTGATTGTAATGTTAGAGTGTCTCCTCCCCATATCTCATCGAATAACTCAGATTGGAATAGCTGATTACCAAATTCGTCAAAAATAAAAAAGTACCCTCTGAGTGGACCATCGATATCTGTCATGTCTAATTCTCCAACATTAGTTCCGGGTAAAACGTTTACAGACAATGGAACGTTTTTTGATGATGGATCCATTGTGAAGTTTTTAATCTCTACTCTCCATCCTGGTCGAAGACCAGTTATTTTGACAGTGTTTCCATACATCTTAAAGTTATCAATAATATGCCAGTCATAGTGGACCATTGATGATGCAGAGAAGCCTATTCGGTTGTAGGTTCTATCTATTGGGCCTGTCCAGGTTAAAACGAGTTTCTGGTCAACGTAGACTTTGACTGTTACTTTTGTGACAACTATCTTAGCTTTGTGCCATTGGTTGTCCTTTGTAGATGTATCATTTACATGGATTAAGTGATTATATGTACTATCTTTTATGAGAGCTATGTGACTTGGTGAGGGATCTCCTAGTCTGTATCCATTATTATAGAGGGTATCCCATTCTATTCCGTAACCGGGGGCTTCTTTCTGGAGGCATGGCTTATTCTCTTCAGGTCTACAGGAGAAACCTAAGTATCTTCCCATGCCTGGGTCAAAATTGCCTTCCTTGTAAAACATGAAGACAAAGCCGTTTCCTCCATTTCCTCCACCCACGTAGTAGCTGAATTCTACTGTGAAGGGTTCTGTTGTGTTTCGTTTCAACCAGATAACTCCTGTATCACCTTGTTTAGTTGAAGATAGAACGAAATTTTCTTCTTTATTATTCCAGATTGCATCTTTTAGTAATATCCATCTTTCTTTAGGGTCTTCTGAGAAGTTTTCTTGTGTTAAAAAGTGATTACTTTCCTTTTTGAGCCGGTATTCTATTCCTGAGGATGTATCCAAAGTTGGTAGGGCAAGGATGAGTAATAGTGTAGTTGCAATTGCTATGAGAAGATGTATGTTTTGAATCTTCAAATTGTACCCTTACTGAAATTATAATTAGCGTAATTCAGTATTATATTTTTGGTATTATCATAAATTGGATATATCTTAGTTAGTTTATTAGATCAAGATATGCCCTTAGACTATAAAATATCTGGATAAGATTTGGTACAAATATGAATCCTTGACTAAATGGAACTTCAAAGCCTCTAATTATTGGGTCTCCAGTGATTGGAGAGACATTTTCATCACTTGTCATTTAAAACACTCTTTCTGAGACGAGTAGTCATCTCAATGATATAACTTGTTCGGTGTACATATTGCTCTATTTAGATTTAAATATTGAATAAATTTATATTCAAGTGAAATTGGAATTATGCAGTTATCTCCCCGCCGTAAGGCTTTCCGAGCCATAGGTGTTACGTTGGCGATAATTGGAATCATAACTCTTCTCTATGCTATCTTTGTAATGCAGGAAATCCACTTCTATGATAACCCTACTCCGGTTCCAGGTGATATAGAGTTTAACCATTGAACATTTCAAGCTATTGTGGGATTTGTTGGTGTCATTTTTTTGTTATTGGGTTTTTCGACCTACCGATTCACACCCTCTTCAGAAAGAGAGACTTAGTTTATTGATGCTTTATCCTCTTGCGAACGTAAAACCTATTGTCTCTTCGAAGGTCTGCAATAGTTCTTCGTCGTGACCCACATATAGTATTATCATTTTGCCGTTATGATAGAAGTGTGGTGTATCAGACCACTCTATTTTGGTGTTTCCTATCGAGGAACCGTCTGGTGAAACTGATGCGGCTTCCTTGGTCGTGGTAGCAACATCATCGTACTCAAACACCTGTAATTGGCCTCCGTTTACATGTATTATTTGTCCTTTGACAGAGAAGAATGGTTGTTCGATTTCATCCGCTGGTTCAACGGTTAGTCCTTCTGATCGGAGTTTTTCGATCATTCTTTCTAAGTTAAGGCAAGCCTCTTCAATTTCTTCAAACCAGATGTGTATTGCCCAGAATTCGAATTCTAATCCTGGCCGTCCTTCTGGGAGATGGGCCCAGATAGCTGTGTTTTGTTCTTCGGTTGTTTTGATTCCCATCATAATTAGATCTCCTTCTTCGTTATAATTATAGATAATCCAAGTATCTTGTGTCATCTGGATTGTTTCACGAAAAGCGGGAATACAAGGCAAACCATGTGAGCGGAATCTAACAGTTTCTGCCTGCAATTTCTGATATTCCTCTGAGGCCTCGTTGTTTGTCTCTGTTAGAGGAGCTATATTATATCCTAAAGCAACTCCAATGAAGAGCATTATTATTCCGACAGAAAAACTATTTCTTGAAACCATAGAATTTAATACAACATCGTTAATTAAATATTTTTATTAGGTTTAGGTTTGTTAGTGAATTAGTTAATTATGGTTTTGATTTTTTGTTATTAATTTGAATGTTGAGGGCAGGTTTAATAATACTGTTTTTTTTGAAATATTTGTTATAGTTTGACGAAATTAGGAAATATCAATACGCATATTTCTAGAACATTATCTGTTTCAGTGTTTACTGTGATGCTTGGTTTTGGTATAATTTCACCTTTATTGCCAGTTTATGCAACTGATATTGGTGCTACTGGGTTATGGTTGGGAATAATATTTGCCGGTTTTTCTGTTTCACGAACATTTTTGATGCCAATTATGGGTCGCTTGTCAGATAAGCAAAGTAAAAAGAGAATTATTGTTTTGGGACTTTTGTTATATACTGTTATTTCTATTCTGTATATTTTTGCATCAGATGTGTATTTTCTTACTTTAGTTAGGATGTTTCATGGTTTAGCTTCTGTTATGGTTGTTCCTGTTGCGATGGCTATAATTGGTGAAACATCTGTTGAGGGTGAAGAAGGTGTTCAGATGAGTACAATAAGTACCTCTAGGGTTCTTGGAAGAGGATTTGGCCCCCTAATAGGTGGTGCAATATATGCAGTTTTTGGAATGTCATCAGTGTTTCTAGTTATGTCTGGTCTTTCAGTGGTTGCATTTGTTATGGTTCTATTATTTATTCCAGACACAAAAGATTTGGGTGTACAGAAAAACACATTATCCTATAGACAAGTATTAAAAAGTGCCAGGATACGTGGACTTTTTCTATATAGATTCGTAAGAGCAATAAATTTAGGTGTATTTTTTGTTTTTCTTCCATTATTCGCTACTGATATTGGTTTATCTGTTTTTGAGATAGGTGTTTTAATTTCCAGCATTCTTGTTTTAACTGCATTGCTGCAGAGACCTTTTGGTTATTTAGCTGACAGATTCGATAGGTTGAACCTCATTATTTTTGGATTTATATTTTCTGCTATTCCATTATTTATTTTACCTTATACTAGTAATTTTGTTGAATTGATTTTTCTCTGTTCTTTTATTGGTGTTGGAAGAGCATTATCTATGCCTCCCTCTTTAGCTCTTACAATTGAAATTGGAAGAAAAATAGGTATGGGGTTTGCAATGGGGTTACTAAGCACAGCAATGGGGATAGGTATGATTACAGCATCATTAACATCTGGGTTCTTACTTGACTTTTATGGGATAAACTTACCATTCTATTTCGCAGGAATAATAGGTATAATTACAGCACCCATAATCTATCTATTCATCAAAGATCCAAACCCAGGTATATGAAAAATAAATGTACATAAGTATACAATAATGCTTAAATATATACCTTAATTGGTTTATCTAGTGATTTAG